>Ga0335069_10000832_pt1 | contig 49588 bp, 68 predicted proteins | sample Lox_Sample_11_FD_206714 | JGI IMG/M metagenome (GOLD analysis project Ga0335069, IMG submission 206714) | Soil microbial communities from Loxahatchee National Wildlife Refuge, Florida, United States - Lox_Sample_1.1 | ecosystem: Environmental > Terrestrial > Soil > Wetlands | place: USA... | reverse complement strand
CCCAGAAACGGGAATATCCTGTCCGACACTCCCTTGATGCAGGTCGCCTGAACACGGATGAATCCGCATTCCTTGGCTAGTTTTGGCAGGTATTCTCGGAGACTCTTGAGGCAGAGCTTGACGTGGCGTCTAAAGAACGCGGTAGGGAGAATCCATGCCTCGCCCCGATTCCATTGCAGGTTTACGATTCCCCCAGCAAACACGGGTTCACCGTCCGAAAGAAGACAGAGCGCAGCCGAACCCTGAGAGAAATAGGACCGTCCCAACTGGGATGCCAGAGTCTCCCCCAGCAATTTGTCGAGGTATTCGGGCGTCAATGGAACAATTTCTGTCATCAGTCCTGATTCACACTCATCCTCGCTACCAGCCCCCTTACCGTAAACGGAAGAGGATCGCTCTGCGTGATGTAAATTTGAGAGTCGTCGTTCCAGTCGCAATCCAGATCCCAGGTAAACTCGATGGTGCTCATCTGAGGCTGCTGCGCCATGGCTCCCGGGCCATAATTGATCGGATACATGTGATTTAGGTCAGTCCCCACGTTTCCTCCCATGGCCTGATAGAGCGAGATGGTCATACGCTCCAGCTTCTGCCTCATCCCACGAGTGGTAGATCCCTGCGAACTCAGGATGGGGTTGGTCGGACGCAAAGTCATCTGATAAGGAATCCCAACCACAATCAGGTTGGCATAGTAGGGAAGCGTGACTGTATCAGAGGTCACAGGTGTTGGCGGCTGGATGTACGTGCTGTCCCCAATCGCGGTAATCTGCTGGCCTATAAGGTAACCAAGCCCGGTTAAGGTGTTCGTAACCTGCCTCCCTGTCCCTCCCCCGGTATACACGCCAAAGGACGTTGTATCCATCCCGTCAAGAACATAGCTGTTGGTCGTCACCCCGCTGATCGAATATGCCTGAGTTGCGTCCTGATTGATCTCCGTCATTCCCTGAACGCCTGTGATGTTTACGTACATGCCATTCGAAAACCCGTGTCCGGGAGACTGCACGACGCACGGAGTGCCGTTATTGATCCCGGTAATCTGAGCGGCGGGAAGCAACTGCAACCTCTGTCCAGCGTTGACAAAGAAGGAGTTAGATATTTGAGAGAACAACTCGTGAGGCATGAAGTATTCGACAAACCTCTGGGTCACGCCATTGGTCTGACGGTTAACCACTACGGCCAACTGGTCTTCCTGATTCTTTCCGCTGATGACGGCAAGAGATTCGATCTTGCCGGGAAGCATGTTGACCCTGAACCATGCGTATACCTTATCCTGCTGATTAAAGACAAGGCCGATCAACTGTCCGTCCTTTCGAGCGCACCAGTAAATCGGGTATGGCTCCATCTGGAATGCGGTCTGGGCAATCCCTGAAGTGGCTTCGGTCGGACCTAACGTGATCACCCGGTTCAGGCGGGTCAAATCATAGTTATCCCACTGATTGGATACGAAATTGAAGATCAGAAACTGCACGATGCGCGTGGAGCGCGAGACGAAGATAGCTGAAGACCCCACGAGTTGCGGCTGAAGATTACTCACTCCAAGCGTCGTCTGCTTGGCGGCGGTCACATTCACCTGACTCAAGGACTGGCCATTCGAACCAGTCATGACCCAGACGCCACCAGAGGTTCCAATGACTAGCGAGTTGGGCGTACCAATCATGTTCAGAATCTGGTCCAGTTTGTTCGAAACTAGGGTGAACTGAATGGCAAAGTCTTCCGCGTTCGGATCGCATATGAAATCCGGATAGTCGTCCTGAACGCTTCCGTTGATCTGGGTGGGGTTGTTTTCGCTGCCGCCAACGCAGAGACGTTCCTGGTACAACGTTCCGCAGGCCGGATAATCCCCTGTCCCGGCAAACAGTGGCATCACCTGTACGGCAAAACCTCCACTCACATATTTCAGATACCCTGTGGAATCGACAGCCGAGCCAGTGTTCGGGTCTTGCAGAGAGAAGGAAAACGTTCCAGCCCCATAGCTTGGGTTGGCGACGATGAACTCGCCTTGATTGAGTTCGACCATGCCTGCGATTTCGTTCATGTAGACGCGGCTTCCGGAAACAAAGGCATTCCCTGTCGCCGCTACCGTCACCACGCAAGGGTTCGCCTGAGTGATTGCGGTAATCGACTGTCCCAGCGCCGAGTATCCCGTCTTGACGACATCGAGCGTTCCACGATAGGCGGACTCTCCGGGTTGCTGTCCGGGAAGCGAGAGTGAGTAAACCCATGAGTTCGCGCTCTGTCGTTCCAGAACCGCCGGAGGATACTTAGGATGAAAGATCCAAAGAACATCGGCGCTCTGGGTGCTCAGGTCCAGGTCGAAGAGATCGCTCTCAGCATAGGGCGTAACAACCTCAATGGGAGGTTCTGTGCTCTCATCGAATTGCTGCCAGTAGGCAGCGTTCCACGCGAGCATTCCGGATGCTCCAATGGCGATAGGAAACTCGTCATTCTGGTTGTTGGCTACGCACTGAGCAATCCAGTTTGAGTTCTGCAAAGGACTATTCCCTGTAGAGAGTATCCAGGGAGTAGCGTAATAAACCGAATCCGGAGTCACCGTCCATTTGGTCAGATCGATGTAGTTGGAGGTTCCGGCATTGAGAGAACCAAGAGCGCGCACAGCCGCTTGGATCAGGTTCGCCGCATTATTGGCAGGTGTTGTATTGGCCAAAACAATCACAAACCCCTCATTCGGGGATGCACCAGCCTTGGTGACATACATCGTATCAATGCTGTTGACAGCAACACCCAGGAACGCGCCTGCCGCGTTGGTTGTTCCGTAAGGAGAAGAAATGTAAAGTACTCCCTTGGATAAATCGATGACGCCAGCCGTGGGAGAAAAGCAACTGGTGTAGGTTGGACCAACGAGAGCCACATTATTCGCTACATAGGAAGTGGCTGGATCGAAGTTGGCCTGATCGGGAACCTGCAAAGCCAATCCAAGCGACCAGTCTCCCTGCTTCGCGCCTTCCCAGACACGAATCACTCCGGAGGAAAACTCCAGAATAGCTCCCTGTTCCGTAGAGAACTGAAATGGAGCAAGACGGCTTTTCCCGCTCGATGCGGTCTGCATCTGCTCACTCGGTACGGTCAGCGGAGTCGAGATTAGATAGGTGCCGGTTCCCCCTGTTCCGGTGTAGGGAAGAGTCACCGTTCCTGATGGGCAGTTGACAGTGATGACTCCGCACGAAGCATCAATGGCGTTGGGAGGATTGCCGATGGCCGTTGCGCTGACAGCGATCTTTAGCCGAAAACTGGCTAGATTCGTGACTCCTGTAATGGTGAAATTCGTTACCGTATCCACCTGATCCGGATTGAGCGAAGAGTAGAACTCTGTGTAGGTAATTCCGGCATCGATGGAATAGGAATAGGATGCCTTGATGCTTCCTCGCGGATTCTGGAACAAGCCAGAGATGCTGATAGGAACCGAGACGTTGGCCAGACCCCCAGTCACTGTGACGGAAGGCAATCCGGACAGCACAAGTGAGTTGGTTCCGACAGAACTGTCGACCTGAACATCGCCACCCGGCATCGAAACATTGGTTCCGCCTCCAGCCCCGCCGCTCGCTCCCGACATAAGAATGACACCGGGAATGATTCCGTCGCCAAACAGACTCTGACCGGCCCGCAGAATTCCGTAATTTACATCGGTCACGGTCAGGGTTGTGGATGTGATCGACCCGGTAAACATCGACCCGCCCAATGCCGTTGCCCCGGCAAAGTAGGAACCTGGCATCTTCTTGGCTCCGCCCTCTACCAGGGGGACGGCATTCTCAAGGGTCAGGCAGGCAGAAGCATACTTCGATACATCATCCCGGAAGGCGACCAGTTCACTGACTTCACCCGCATTGAATGCCTGCCGTACTGTATAGACCTTGGGCGGCATAGCTTACCATAACCTAACGACACGTCCGGCATCCTGCCAGGAGGTTGACCCGTCTTCGTCCTCTGAGAAATCAAGGCATTCATTCTGCGCTTCAGCCGAATTAAGGCTGTCGCGATACGCCTGCTGCATCTGCTCGTACTTCTGCTTGTCCTCCGTGATCCCGATAGACAACTCCATTGCCAGACGGTTCGCAAGGCAGTTCACAAATCCCGGCATCAACTGGGTATAGTCGGAGATCAACTGGATGTAGGTAATCATGGCTGGGCCGCGCCACCCGCCGTAGTTCGTGATCGCATATCGTCCACCGGGAAATGGGGGAGGGTAGGGGACGGGAGGATCGGACAAAGGAGCAAGCCACCCCTGAGTCAGCGTCTCCACCTTGTAATCGGTGTCGTATGGCCAGAAAGGAGGGTCTTCCCGGCGATACCATCCGGTTCCTTCCGGACCCCATCCCCACCAGAATCCGAGAACTCTCCGCTCCGGTCTTTTGAGGGGCCGAACGAAGCGCAGAAGATCGTCGGGCAAGGCCCATGCGTAGCGATAAGAGTACAGAGGGACAACATCGCTCAACTGCAACTGGACGCGGGTCTTGGCAAACTTCCAGTCGCGCTCGGAGAGAACTTCCTGAAAGATCATGTCCCATACAGCCAAGACCTTGACTGCGTTGGGAGAGTTCTCATTGATGCTGGTGATCTGGCCGCGAGCACCGATGCGACCTAGGGCGAGGTTCGATATACCCGTCTGAGAATAGTTCACCTACGCCCCCTAAGTCACTGTTACTGCATCCGTTACCTCTTCATTTTTGTGCGACCATCTCAGATGACCCACCAATCCGCGACGATCCTTGAACCGTTTCTCGCACTTGTCACAGGCAAATTTGAGTTCTGGCTCCTCATCTGGAGAATCGTCCTTGATGAGCTTCAAGTCCTTGTGAAACTTGTTCGAATGGTTCCCAAGGGCATTGAGCGTCTTGAATTTCATCCCGAAACCCGGACAGGCTTCTTCCTTGCAGGAATAGTCCTTCTCAACAACTACGCCTTCATTGGTTCGAGTAATGTTCCGATCAAACTGGAATACGTACGCAGGCTTGGGAACGGGAATCGTCTTCATGTTTCCGTCCCTGTCCCGGTAATATCGGACAGACCTTCCCTGCTCGTCATAAGCAACAGGAACAACAGTAAGATCAGCCAGCTTGGAGTCTGAAGGAATCTCGTACTCCAAGCCGGGTAGAAACTCGCGCGCAGTTTCGTTATCCCACGCGCGAGCCGTGCAAAGTGCCTTCACCAGCATTATTGTTCTCCACCAGTGCGTGGTCCATACCACGACACCAGATAGCCGGTTGTCGCTGCCCCTCCCGCGTTGGCCGCATACCAGCGCAGGAATTCAAGCACCGAACCGGGGTTGACGGGAATGAAGTAGTGCGCTCCTTGAACAGCCAACTGCGCGGCAGTCAGAGTGCGCGAGCCGATGACGTTGGCTGCGGTGTTGTAGAGTGCTGCCGTAGCCGAAGAAGTGGCGACGGTAAACGCAATCGAGGTGGTCGCTGCCGTCAACATCGGAGCGGTGATGAGCAGATGAATACCCATCTCCACCCCACCTGTCCCCAGAGCTTCGGGAGGGAAGGTGTAAGCCTTCTCGTATCCCGATGGGAATTGGGGAAGATACGGATAGACGATCCCCGAGGAAGGTGCGCCGAAGTCGAGTTCGAGATTCGAATACTGCGCACTGCCGGTAAGAGCATCCCCGAGAGTATTGGGGCTGAAGGTCATGGCAATCGGCCCAACGCTCTGCGAGATGTTTACCGTGTAGGTTGTGCCCGCGCCCAGACCGATCCCGTTTCCGAGAGCGGTGATGTAGGTTCCCGCCGTGACGCCAACCCCGGTAATAAGCTGGCCAACCTGGACCTGCCCCGTGGTCAGAGTGGTGACGGTTAACGTGGTTCCGGAGATTGTACCGCTGGACGCAGCATTCGCGGTTGAGGTTACAGGTCCATACGCTGAAGATCCGGAGCCGTGGAGGTAAAGTAATGCATCAGATACTGGCATGTCGTTTCTCCTTTAGCTCACAACGGTTTCGGTTGACAGAAGCTTTTCAGCAACATAGATGGGGATGTTCTGGAACTTGGTGACTGCCTTCCCGAACACGTCCATCGAGTTGTCGCTGGGTGGAGTGAAATAGGTATTGATCTTCTGCGAGACCGCGCGAATGTCGATCTGGGTCTTCAAGGCGCGATTCACGAAGATCACTGTACCCGGTGCTTCACCCGCTCGCGGAAGCCAGTTTTTAGCCTCAATGAAGATGTTCTCATCGAAGTTGTTGCTGGACAACACCGCAGGATTGATGTTGCAGATACGCTGCACCGCGCGCTCATCGGGAATCTGAATTCCCAGCATCCACTCAAAGTGAGTGCGGAGAACCTGATACAGATAGTTCGCGCCTACCGCAGCGGTCCCGCTGGCCAGTTCCTTGGTAGACTCGCCAAGGTCTTCAACCCTCAGACCTGCCGGTGAGTTGGGAGGATAGATCCCATAAATTGAATCATCCCCAAACTCAATCATCCACGCCGAGGTCGTGTTGCCTGAACTGGCTCCGCCGTTCCACACGTTCGGTTGCCATGTCTGGTCTCCGTTCGGATAGGATTCAAGGTTGTTGAACCGCGTAGTCAGTCCGTTGATGACGCCGGGGTTCAGTCCCTGGTTGCCATAAAACAGGATGGACTCAACCAGCTGGAACAGGCCCTCGATATGGCTCATGTCCTGGTCCGCTCGCCATGCGTTCGGATCGTTCTGAATGCTCCAGAGTTTCTTGTCAACCTCTCCGTAATCCTCCAGAAGCATGATGGGATCATTGAGCGGAGTGTTGTGTGCCGCCGTCGCCTTGATGCCCTCATTCCAGCGCCGTGTCGAGGCGATAGGAAGAGAGTCATTGCGCACGGCGATGTTTGACATGATGTTGTTTGAGGCTTTAAGTGGAAGCATTCTGACCAGCGGTGTCATGCGGTCAAGAACGCGCTTGGGCAGAACGAATCTTGCCCCCGCATCAGTGGACGAGTAGTTCGCCACGATGTCATTGAAGGTGGAATATCCAAGTTGTGATACATCCGTTGCCATAGCGATTCTCCCTTATCGTTTTGGAGGCGCAGGACTTTTGTCGTAGGCAATGAAGCTTACCTGCTTCCCTTGCGGCAGACTCGATCCTGCTTGCGGCGACCTATCTTCTCCGGTAAGCTCGGCCAGCTTCAAGAGCAGTTTTACCACCCCAAACCGGCTCTCGCCGTTCAGGTTGGCAAACGTCTTGTCGAAGTCCGAACCCAGATACTTGTTGGTCATACGCTTGGCCAGTTCCACGTTGGTATCGAACTTGTCGCCCATCTCGCTTCTCAGCTTCTGTTCGGCCTGCGTCATCTCTGTCTTGATGGCTGCGTTGTGTGCATCGACCATCTTCTGAATCTGTCCATTCCACAGACCGGACAACTGTTTAGCCTGAGTCTTGGTCAGACCGAGAGAATGAAACTGGTTCTTCCAGAAACCTGTCCACTCGGGAGCGTTCTTGTCTTCTCCGTCAAACTCGTATTCGCTGGGCTGTTTAGGTCGACCTAAAGCGTCGTAGTAGAGGTTTCGATCCTCATCACTCGCGTTATCCGGCAGTTTGGGAACATAGTCGCCTAGCTTCTTTTCGAGTTCGGTAGCCTTCGCCTTCAGTCCAAGATAGTCTTTGCCAAGTTCTCCAACCGTCTTGAATGAGATAAAGGCTTCGTTCTGTTTTAAGTCGTCAGGCAGACCGGCTCTCCATCCCAGGGATTCCGGCGTCGTTTGAGGTTGTTCCAATACGGCTTCAGGCATTACTTGCTCCTATGAATCGGGGGAGATGGGCTTTTGTCGTAGTCGATCATCTGCTTTGGTCTCTTCGACATCTTCCATTTCCCGAACAAAACTTTTCGTCTGAACATCAAATCTTCGTCATCATGAAGGGCGGCATTGGACGCACCCCCTGATCCGCCTTTACCGCCCTTCGCTGCTCCTCCACCGGTAGCCATTAGAGGTCCGCTGTCAGGCGCACGACAGCCGTGGCATTGAAGGTGAAGAGAGCATACTTTCCATCGGCGGGTCCGGTAATACCTCCCGCAGCCGCCGCTTCGAGCGTCGATGCCTGTCCGGAGTTGTTGAAGAAACCAAAGATATGCCCCGGAAAGGCGGCTGGCCAGTTCACTGTCGTTGCTCCAGACCCGGCATTGGTCATCACGTAGTAGGAACCGAGCGAGTTGGAATCGTTCAGATTGACGGTATTGGTGGTTCCGGCTCCGCCTACATTGATGGATTCGAAGTTGTCGGTGGCAAAAACAGCCTTGCCAACCTCCTGTGGAATGCGAATTCCATCAGGTCCGCCCATGCGTACGTTGTCATAGTTTGGTGCTGTTCCTGCCATGTCTTAGTCCTTTCCTTCCTCAACCATACCGAGTTGCCGGTAGAGTGGATCGAGCACGCGCGCCATACGCGCAATGGTGACAGCGACATTGTACTCCGCTACCACTGCAAGGTCTCTGGGGTCCATCGTCTCACCAAAATGGCCCAGCCTGAACAAAATATCTCCCATAACCTTCTGTCCTTCAAGGCTCTTGAAGGTATTTTCGTAGCATTTCTGAAGATCGTCCAGTTCATCCATTCTCTTCACCTCCCATCAGTTCCTTGAGAATACTGCCGGATTCGGGAGCCTTCGAGAGCGATGCTGCGGCCTTGGCCAGTTGCGGAATCTCCTCAGCCATCTCCTTATGCTGGGCCTGCTTCTGGAGGTTCTGCATAATTGTGGCAAAAGTCTTCTCGTCATACACGCAGTCCACCGGAGCGTTCACCGCATCCCTCAGCGTTCTCAGGATGTGCGGAGCATTGATTGCATGGATGATGGTGGGATCGATCTGGGCCAGTTTCATCGCCTCCCCAATGAAACCGTCAATGGCCCTTACAGTCGTCAGGCGGGTCTGCGCCTGTGCCAATGGGCCTAGATATTGGACCTGCACCGGTCCGTGCGCTGCCTGAAGCAGGATGGAGGGAGGTTCCGGAATGCGTCCGGCACCCGCCTCGATCTCATAAACGCGGTTGATCAGGGGATCGAAGGCTTCGGACTGAAGGTTGCCAACCCTCGTTCCGAGAATCGCCGCCTTCTCGCCCTGAAGCTCCTGAACCTGCTCCTGAACCATGCGCTCGCTTTTCCCGGCACTGGCCAGTTGCGACATCATCATGAACACGTCGGTATGGAAATGCTCCTTGATTTTTGCAGCCACTCTGTCCTGAAACTCCACTAAGAAGGGAAGATTCTGGACTCCCGTATACAGGGGCTGGGGCATACGCGTCCTGAGGTCGCCCCGGTTCGATTCAAGGTAGGTGATCCCGTTCGGACCTCGCTGGATTGCGCCCCTCTGATCGGAATAAGCCGCAAGAGGCGGTTCGGCGGCTCTTTGACCCGTAATCAGGTTGGTACGCGCCATCTGATTAATGAGCGCAATTGATACCCACGCATCGTGTCCGGGTCCACGACCATAGACTTCATCGTTGTTCTTGCGCCAGCGCCACGAGATGGTCGGCATGGAGTCGTAGCCGCTCTGCTTCACGATCACATTCTTCGAGTCAGCCAGTTCCGGACCGCGAGCGCCGAAGGTAATAATCTTTCCGCCCCGAGAATAGATCCAGTCCGAAGCCCACTTCTTGCCCTTGGCATCGATGCGCCACGGCTCGTAGTCCTGCCTGGGGTAGATGGCATGAAGAACGTCGCGCTCCGACTGCATGTTCGAGGTGTAGTCCTTCTCAAAATTCGGCTCGACCTTGCACATCTCGTCCCAGCCGAACTTCTGCGCCAGTTGCCGCAGCGTCATCTTGTATACGCGGTAATTGGTGTCGACCTTGCCGAACTGATTTTCCGCGATGAAGCATTCCCGGAAATGGGGAACTGTGAAGACGATGGCTGCTCGCTCGATGTCCTCCTCTACGATAATGTGCGAGGTTCCGTTGGTCGCTCCGTCCGAAATGAACTCGGTATTGACATCGTAGAAGTTACTGCGGTTGAACGCCGAATAGAGAACTTCCTCGCAATCCTGCAACCACTTCTGGACCTGCGGATATTGGTCTACGCGGTTGCCGTTCCAGCTGCGCATAACGCTGGTGCGGGGAAAGTTGAACTTGCCCGGTATCTGCAAGCCAAACCATGGCTGGTTCCTTGAGCACAGATACCCGGTCATCCCGTCCACGAGCATGTTCTTGGCCAGAAGCGCGGTATCGTCGTAGACATACTGTCCGGTAGGCTGGCCCGCCCACAAGTCTCTGTCGGTAATGAACCTGCGCCCGTGGTTGACGTAGGCAATGATGTTCTCGATCTGCGGTTCCCAGAACAGGCGCTGTTCGGCCAAGACGAGAAGGTATTTCAGGCAGTCCTTGGCCTTCTGCTCATCGCTTCTCTTTCCCAGTTTTGAAGGATCGTAGCCCCTGTCGCTGGCCTGCATGTGCGTGACGGAGCCAAAGGGATAAGGCATTTACGCTCCCAGAGTCGCTTTCCCGGTCTGTGCGCTTGGCGCTCCGAAGGGGCTGGTAAGGATCGTGCTGGCCATGCCCCTTCTCTTACTCAATGCTTCGGCCTGCGCCTGCGCTGCCGCCGATGCCGACTGCGCCTGCTCGGTAGCCGCCTCTACGGGGGAGGGAGCTTGCGGAGCCTTGGGCTGCTCGGCAATGGCAACTCCCGCAGTAGCCGCTCCGACTCCGGCAGCAATCAAAGGAATGAACGGGATGATCGGTGCCATCGTTAAGTCTTTACCTGCAAGCCATAATACAACTCATTGACATGATTGCGCTGGAGATTTTCTCTTTCCATGATGATCCGTGCCAGTTCCGCATCCATCTCCGGCATCGGTCTTTGATACACTGGCTGCTCCAGAGCCGCATACCTCACGCAGTCGCACATGTCCTTGTAGGCTTCTTCAGGCTTGTCGGTTCCCTCCTGCCACTGGTAGTTGGTCATGTCCTGCCATGGGCCTCGATCCCCCTTGCATCCCTCTGCGGCAAACATCATTCCGGGGAAACTTCCGTTTCTCGTAGAGGAATACTGCGGAGCCAGATATTCCTTGACCCGCTTGTGACCAAGAGCCACGTCGCCGGGAGCGGAGTGAGAGAGGACGATGTTTTTGATCCCCGCCTTGCCGAGTTCCTCTTCCCAGCTTGTCTCTTCGAGTCCGGTCTTGGTGGTCTTTGACCCGAACTTCGCATCGAGGATGACCATGGCAGGTTCCTTGTAACCCATCTCCGCCCGCCTGATCTTCACCTTGCGAGCGATCTCCTGAATGTTTCCGGTGGGCAGGAGGTAGGTGTACCAATAGATGCGGTTTGCGGGCTTGTCATTGATTACGATTTCTTCGGGAGAAACCGCACCAAATAACCATCGGGAAGGTCTTGCGTCGTGCGGGTCCAGAATTTCAATACGCATCCAGTCGGAGGGGATGTCAAAGTCCTTATATTGATGGATGCTCCTGTCCAGTTCCTTATAGACCAGCCCGCTGAGGTGCTTCCATTTTCCTTCTTCACGGGCTTCCCTTTCATCCTGATCGGTAATCTTCTTCAAGTAGTTGTCGATCCCTTCGCGGGGCATGAACCCCATCACCCTGCCGCACTTCGGGCACTTGTCCACAGGCCGTATCTGGTCGATGGCGAGGTTCTCGGGCTTGTTTTCCTCAATCGTCTCGTCGCAGTCCCGGCACCAGTCCTGGCAGTTGTCCCATGTAGGGCAGCGGAAGATGGCAATCTCCTGATCCTCTCCGCCATTATTGAAGGCATGGAGGGTGAACAGGTCGTAGATATAGGGCTCCTTCAGGGGCGTCATGGTCAGCCATGAGGGAGCGTTGGTCTTCATCTTGCCGCGCTCTGCGGCGTTCAGGATGGCTCGCGGAGGAGGCTCGTCCCAGTGAATCCAGTCGGCAAGAATGCCTTCAAAGCTCTCGGCGGGCTGGACATAGGATCGGAAGTGGATGGTAGAGCCACAGGGTCTTCCAAAGAGGTCGTTAGCGAGATACAGGCTCTTGATCGACCCGTCCGAGTAGCGTTCCTTCTGGGCACCGCAGAAACGGGTAAGGAACTCCATGAACTTCGGCTCGATGTTCTGGGCCAAGGTTTGACCGGCTACCTCGCAACCTACAATGCCCTGATTGGGAACCCGGATGGGGATGCGGTAGTCGGGGTCGGTCTGTCTCAGCCACGGACGGAACCCCATGGCGTGGGCAAGGTCTTCAGCTACCCCTATCGTCGTCTTGCCGGATTGATTTCCCGCCTCGAATAGTCGGGTTCTGGGAAGACGGCCACGGGCGTTCTTGATGCGGATAAACCGTTCCTGTGTGGGGTTCATGCGGAGCAGGGCCAGTTTGAACTCGTTGGCGATGTTCGATTCAACGAGGGCGAGGCTTTCCGGATTCGACGGGTCGTATCCTTCGAGGAGGTCCGGGATGGCCTGATTCTTGTCCTTGCGCACGGTTTCATCCTACACCCGTCCCATCTGGGATTGTGTACTACTTGGTAACGCTTTTCTGGCCCCTGCGGAATGCTTCGATCACGTCCTCGTTGTGATGCTTAATCATGATCTTGTGAACAGGATCATAGGCATTGATGTCAATCTGCAAGTCCTTCACTTCTTCCGGTATCTCCGGATGATCCGGGGCAAGGAACATGCGGCGTTGCCATTCCGCGCAAAACCACTGGATTGCGTCAGGAGAGGTTCGCTCCGATGCAAAGGAATTTAGCTGATTGTATGTCGGCACAATCGGATTCTCTGAGAGCCAGCGGAGAGCAGCTTCGAGGACTTGGAGGCACATCCCCTCAGACCACGGCGCAATCTGTCCCTTAATCGACATGCGGCTTGCCATCGCCGCCTTCAGCATCCCATCCGGTACTTTGATCTCGCTCATGGGTGCCTCAATGATGTGGTATAGATTGCTATGATTACGCCGACAATGAAGATCAGAATTGCCAGAACGTTAAGAGCCCTTCCAGACCATCTCTCGCTCATCGCTTACCATCCTCCAAAGTTGCAATATTGCAATCGGATGGCACCGCCTGCCCCATTGCCGCCAACAGCAGAAGAGTTGTAATCATGGCTTTGCCTATCCCTGTAATGCGTTTGCATGTTGGGTCAGGATTTCAGCAAGATCACGCGCCGTTTGAGAATCCATACCTATCCAAGCCGTGGTCTTGCCAAAGTCCACGAATATCGTGCCATCCTTTTGGTAGACAGCTAGTCTCAAATCCCCCTCGTCGGACTCATGAACCTTCCCTCGCGAGAATGTATTTGTAGCGCCGAGAGGATACTGGGTCCATGTTTTGTATGCACGAATATCCTCGACATCAGGCCACGAGCCGCGAAAGTTAAGAACGCGGTCATCGATGCCGAGAAACGCTGGCGGCTTTTCTGTCGGAAAGCTAAGCGTCTTTTCTACCCATCGACGCGCTTCTTCGTCGAAGTTTTCATGCGTGAACGAATCCTTTGCAAGAAATGCGAAACGATATTTCTCAAACCATTCACGCATGGCCGCAATCCCACCTTCCTGATGGCTCCGACTGGAGAACACCTGCAAATCAAAGTACGGAGCACATGAGTCAAGAAACTCAAACAGCCCCGGAACTGGCGGGTCAGGGATTACGTCCGCCCCCTTCCATCCAGATGTGTACATATGGCATACGCCATCGAAATCCAGGCAAAGAATCGGCTTGTTATCCTTCCCCATATTCGCTCCCGTTTTATTGCTCATCTCCTCGAACACCCCTTCTGGTGATACGGACTCACTGCAAAACACTCCGCACACCGATTCACAGCCCGTTCAGGGCCTTGATGACCTTCGCCAGATCGAACTTCGACTCCGGCATGGTCTGCTCCAGAAGAGAGGTCGTCTCCAGTCTGGGCAGAACCGCGTCCACATACTCGAACTTCATTGGATCGACGCCTACCTGCCGCCAGTCCCGGCTTTGCTTCCAAACCGTTTCTTCCCTTACGACCACGATTCTCACTATCGCTGCCGACTTCGGCTTCCTTACCCGCTTCTTCGTCTCTGCCATCACTTTCCCTCCTTTCGATTTCTGAACACGTCATGCAATAGAACTCGGTTCCGTTTTTGAAGCAGACATGCCCCGGTTGCGTACACTTGACAGATAGGGCTCCCGGCTCAGACGCGGGTCTTTCGTCAGGTCCTCCCCGTTCAGCCAGTTGGCCGCGCACGGAGTGCACCGGACGTAATCTGACCTCTGGCTTCTCGGCCTTCCGCACATCGGGCAAGGGAGACTCTCCAGTTCTCCGCCCTCCCTTGCCTCCCTCTGCACCTTCTCCTTCGCTTCCACCATCTCCTGCCACAACTCCATGGTCCCCTCCAAGCACCTGCCAGAGAATGTTGACGATTGCCGCATTGCGACTCCACTTCCGAAGATCAGCCTCGGCGTCCAACATCGCCAGCCATTCCTCAGAAACACGTATTGATATCACAGGCATGACTACATTGTACTACAGATGACTACTTTGTATTGCTTTTATGGGGAAAATTTATGAGCCAGACGATACGAAAATCGTGGTACGGGTGTCGAATGGGGGACCTGGGGTCCGTCCTTTAAGCATGCTTGCCCCTGCCCGTCACGGAACAAAACACAATCAATTCATAGGGATAGCTGCCAAGATGGCCGTAGAGCCCAGAGAACACATATATATAGATGCTGTGGAGTGGGGGACTGCCCTGTTATTGACGCCTGTTCTTCAGGGCCTCCACAACGTCTAACAGTATGGTGGCATTGATGTTAGTTGCCTGTCCACGTACCAGGCGTGCTTTGTCTTCCAGGATGGCTGCAGCAGTAATCGCCTCGACCGGTCGGGTTTTATCGATCTTTTCTTTTGTTATAGATGCGAGCATTCTAAGTTGCAACGAGTCAAACACGTCGGCTTTGGTTTCCTGAAAATCCCTGAGGTCTTCAAGGGATTTGTCATCAAGGAAGGATGCAAGGGTAATGCGGACGTTCTCATTGGAGCATCCGACTCGCTTGGCAATGGCTGCATTGGAGAGATCGGGATAACGGCTGTGCAGTGCTCTGATCTTTGGCGCTGCACCTGTCTTGGCTCCCATAGGACAGGATTTTATCATTCCTGCTGAAGATTTCCACAGATTACCTGAAAATACCTGTTGCATTCGTTGCATTCTGTGCTATTGTTGCATACATGAGCAAGGCAATCAGAGTCGAGATTGATGAATCGCTTCACGCTAAAGTGAAAGCCACAGCCTCATTGGCTGGCAAGACTCTGCGGCAGTTCATTCTGGATCTGCTCGCAGAGGCAGTGAAAGGAGCTTCCTTATGACCGTAACTGTCAGCAAAGAATCACTGTTGGAATCAACCGTTGTCGTCCTTGGCGATGCGCTATTTGCAATGCTCAACATTGAAAAGGCCGCCCTCGATGGTGCCGAAGAAGGTTTGGATGTTCCCTATCACTTCGCCAAGGTTCGGGCCGCTCTCAACGAATTGAAAGTGAGATTCCCGGATTTGTACGAAGATGCCATCGGCTAACACACGATTGCAATATTGCAAACCAAGAAAACGGAGGATTTTATGAAGCTTGATATACCCGGAATCGGTGGCAGTCTCGGCGAGTGTGTTCTCTGCGGTAAATCATTCCTGAAAGAGATTATGCTCAATCATTCAGTGGCTATGATCCATCTTGACGGATTTGATTCGGAGTTGCCTATTCACAAGGAAACCTGCCTCCCAGCATTGGAGAAGAATGGCCCCGATTGGAAATCATTGCCCGATGGACCATTGCGCCGTGAATTTGCCAAACACTTCGATAATGCGGTGCAGCCGTGACTCCACGTTGCACCGCTTCATGTCCCTGAGATTGACTTTGCGGTGTTTCACTCCATGACGCCGCAAGCGTCCGGTCTGGTAAACCGGGTCTGATTACGCAACATCAGACGTGGGATGCGTATACGAGACCACGCATAAACCAAGGAATATGGAGGAGTTATGAGCGGAACGGTTGAATCGCTGTATATCCCGGCCCAAGATGGCCTAGACGCAATTACGGTCTATTGGCACAACTACGAACCCGGAAAAGGAATGGTCACAATCACTTGCTGGGCGGCAGCTTGGAACTGCTATTTCGGTGGTATGTGCGGTCAAACTATTCAAGAGTTCTTTAAGAGCGCCGGAGTCGATTACCTCACCAGTAAACTCATCGACAATCAATGGCAGAAAATGACCAAGCGCCACGAAGCCTACCTCGGAAAGATTATTCGCGCAATCAAGGCGGTGCAGCCATGATCCCATCCATGCCCCCATCAGAAACGCTCTACAGGCTCGCCATGCTCGCGGAGACACGCCGGAAGGCCCAGGACCGCACCATAGGCCCAAACTCGATGGCAGAGCACCTTGAATTCGTAAGAAACGGCTATTTAATCGCCAATACGATGGCAGAAAGAGAGGCGGACGGTGCCCAATGAAAATCATTTCAAACGATCTTGAGCCAATCATTGAAACGTGGTCGGACCCAGGCGATTACCCATCAGGCGCAGGCGGAGGACCACTGCCAAGCTACAACTATCTTGCCGGATGCGAAGGGGAGATTGTTCTTGAATTTGATCCGGAAGACTTTATCGAGATTATGAATGAGGAAGTATGCGGCGATGGCCCAATCGATACGATGCCAAAGATATATGTAAAGAAATGGGATACGCCCATCCTTAGCCTCGTGGACGGCAAACTGAGGGTCCGTCTGTCTGTGGCTGAGTGTGACGCCGACCCGATAGAACCTGAGCCCGATTACGACGACATAGGAGACTGACAATGCCACGCAAATCTGACTGGCTCCTGGATGCCACCAAACGCGAGATCGCATACCGTGCTGCCAGGGATGTGATCGTGAGGGCTGTTGGAGCAGGCATCGTCTTTGTCTTTGGAATGGCCTTTGGGCTGTTCTTTCTGTGAAATTGCAATATTGCAACCCAAGAAAATGGAGGAGTTATGTGGGTAATCAGAAATTCAAATGGCTTGTACGTTGCTCCACTCGGTTCACATTGCTCATTTACGAGGTCATTAGAACGCGCTCGGAAGTTTTCGAGTAGAGAATCGGCTCAACTGGAGTGCTGTGGCAATGAGCATCCAGAGAGTATTTACAACATCCTCATCAGCTAAACCAAGGAAAGGAATCGGGTTATGAAAACCGACAATTGCCCCAAATGTGGGCATTCTATAGTGGTCCACTCAAAAACAGATTGCGCAATATGCAGATGCACCGGCCATTTTCGTGCGGCGGAGAATGGTAATCCCAAATGGGAAGCCAATTGCCGAGGAGTGGATGAATCAGGCACACCCTTAGTTGCAGTCCACGGCTCACGAGATATGGACGCCATCGACCGAGCGAATTTGATTTCTTGCGCCCCTGCTCTGAGAGATTCATTGCGGGAACTTTTTGACCTTGCCTTGCGCTGGGGATGCTCCAAGGAATATTGGAGCGTGTCAGATAAGTTAATCATCGACAAGGCCAACGATTTGATTACTAAAACACAGCGAAGAGGACTCTAGAAAATGGATAAGCCCAAAGAAATATTGAGCACTACCGCTCTTTTGGATGGCGGTGCATCACTGGCAGGCTATCAAGGGGAGATGCAATACCATCACGCTCTGCAACTTGAATTCGACAGACGCAACAAGGCTGAAGCGGACAAAAAAGAGCTGCGTTCACTTCTGGTAAGACTGCGAGATTTCCTGTGGTCCCAAGGATACGCAGATCAAACACCAATCATCGCAGAAGTGGATAGAGTTCTAAGGAAAGGATTGTGACAACAAAACGGCCCGCCTTCTGAGGAGCGGGCCAAAGTTCAAGTGACTCGAATTGTGCGGGGCTGCTCCCAAGGAAGGTGTCACGCTCACCGGGAGCTTCGGAGTGCCAGACTCACCCCGCACTTGCATTCTAGGGGATTGGATGCTAGATTTCAAGTGTCACGCTCACTATGGAAAATGCCTCGAACAATTCGACCTGCAAATTCCCGTATGCGTTGACCACGCTGGTGCAAGGTGACTTCATCCCGCCAGTGGGCAAACGTGTACAGGATGAGCCGACTCCAATTGCCCAAATATGCAGCCAATCCGAATCAGCAGACTTCCCTAGCCGAACGCTCTAGGGGTTTAAGCCTGCGTATCGGGCAGGCTTCAGAACACGGGATACCCAATGCGACCCAGGTTTTGCTGGTAGAGGCGGTGAATAGCAAAGGCGAGGCTCCCATAGGGAACGCTAGGGAGGGGCTTTGGGCAAACAGGCAAAATACGGCGTGGATCAGAAAACGGCAGAGCGAATCGGCCAACTTCTCGAAGCCGAACGCAAACTGACAGCCAGATGGTATTTGAAGATGTCGGGCGCGGAGCCTTGGTTCCCCGGCGAGCGGGATAGGCTGAATGGAACGCTTGAGAGCATTGCCGCCGACATCGACGCGCTTATTTTCCACAAATAGCAATGAAATAACGTTTGACACGTGATTGGATTTATGAGAGACTTCTTCGCATGAGACGACACCGATATTACGATGAAGAGTTTGTGAGAGCAGCCCTAAAGTTCAAGATCACAATGGGCCACACCCAAGTTGAGATCGCACGCGCATGTGGCGTCTCTCCGCAGAACGTCTCAGCCATGGTTAAGGGAGCGCCAATAGTTGGCAAAGTCCTTGCATGGCTTGGGTTTAGGAGAGTCGAGGGGCTTTACGAAAAGACTGCTCAGAAAAGGGGTGCAGCATGAGCAATGAATCTCTCCTTGAACTAGCCGTAAAAACCGGCAAGGAAAGGACGTTACTTGCGTTCTCTTCTCTTTCGGCTGAGTGTTATCGGGAATGGAAAAATCTGTACCGCTTCGATGACGAACGCATGATTCCCGCCACAGCGGACATTAAAGCCCGATTCGACGAGCTTGAGGAGCAGGTAGAACAGCTTCGCCAAGCATGGAAGGAATTGCAATATTCCAAACAGGGAGGCTGCGATGAAGGTTGATTTCAACTTGGAGATTCACCGCTCGCATGGTGGACAGCATGATCGACCCATATATGTCCGCGTCGAGGACTTCACGAGCGGATGCCGCATTCTTGAGGTCAACTTTGGACTGGCCGAATTTATGGAGATTTTGACCGGATTGGGCGGGATTCATGCAGAAGGAGATTTCTACGAGGATTCGCCAGTAGGCTGTACCCGGGAGCATAAGGAAGAAATGGTTCCCAAACCTAGCGGGTATGAAAGAAACCAAGAAGAGGCTGCGAAAATCCTAGCCCTCTTTGAAGTAGATGGATGGGTAGCACGTACCGATGACATCTTCAACCACCACCGCTGGGCCAAAGACAAGGTAAGAGTGTCGTTTACCAGATATATCCGTCCTGACGGCTCGGTTTGGAGCAAGCCATGAATGAAGACTGGAGCTGGAAGGGAACCTGGCTCGACACTCGCGCTGAACGGGAACAGTTTGACGCCGGGATACATCAGAGGTACATCGACGAAAACCCCGACTTCATCCCTGGATGCTGGTGTCACCCAATGACGCGAGAGGCACGGCTGGCGTTGAAGGAACTGAAGGAATCCGAGATGAGCACCGAGCACGCTTGGCAAGAGGTAACAAGGTCCGATGGCAGGCAGGTTAGACGTTGTGCTCGATGTTTATATGACTACGAGTTTGGGAAGGATTTCCCCTGTCCAGTGAAGGAGACAAAATGAGCACGCCAAAGACTGAAAATATGCGTATCTGGGATGCGCTGGGCAAGACCGATCCGGCGCACACCAAACAGTTCACACGGGCGGGAGGCTTCAAAGGCACCGCCGTGAAACCAATGTGGGCGAATAAGCAGATGACCGAGTTCTTCGGGCCTTGCGGCATCGGCTGGGGAATGACCGAGCCAACATTCAATATCGAACCAGCAGACAGGGAATTGATGGTGTTCTGCACTGCCGGACTATGGTACATGCAGAATGGCGTAAAGTGTGGCCCTGTCTATGGCGTTGGAGGGGATAAAGTTCTTTCTCAGGTCGCCCTCAAGGACAACAAAGGAAACAAGATATTCGACACCGAGGCCGGTACGTGGAAAACCTACTCTCAGACTGACGACGAAGCCTTCAAGAAGTCCTACACTGACGCGCTCTCGAATGCCATGAAGTTCATTGGCGTTGCTGCCGATGTCCATATGGGCCTGTTCGATGACTCCAAATACGTCCAGCAGATGCGGGAGGAGTTCAACGCCGAGCAGCAGGCTGAAGTCATTGCGGAAGTGGAGCGCCAGAAAGCGGAGCCCGCCAAGCAATCGCCGGGGATCGCAGGAAACGGCCTGACCAACGCCCTCGCTGATTCCGTCTGGCTCGAAGCCGAGAAACGCGCTGCCCTGGAACGGAATAAGCTGGCAGAACAGCAAGGCATTTTCTCTCTCGATGGCGATGTGCTGCACTGCAAGGTGGTTGGCATCCAGAAAAAGAAGCTGGGTCCAAAGACGCACACTCCGGGCAAGGAGTTCCGCAGCGTCACCTTCAATGGCAGACTGCCCAACGGAGCCAACTTCGCTTCCGTGTTCGATACCGAACTCTGGCAAGCCCTAGATGTGGCTCTTGACCATGAATGCAAACTCAAGATCGCCATGAAGGGCGAGTACGCAAATATTGCCGATGTTCTGTGGATTCAGGGCATCAGCGAGGACACCAACATCGTTCCGTTTCAGGAGCCAGCATGAGCGCCATCATGTGCCAGTACTGCAAGGTGGACGGCCTTCACTGGAGACAGGTGGAAGGGAGATGGAGGCTTGCCTACGAATCTGGCGGCCTTCATCTTTGCCGAGCTACAAGGGATAAGATCGCCAAGTCCATCACGGTCAAGCCAATCGGCCCTCCTACGTTTGAGGAGCACCTGAAGAAACACTTTACCAGGGAAGGCGTGACGTGGATGCTGAGACGGAAACCGAAGCCCGTGGAGATTCCACCAGCAGACTGGAATGACCCGTTTTATGACTTCCTTGACGGGGAAACACGGAAGACGGATTCAAGGCCACCACTGGCGAGACAGCAGACCTTTGCGGAGATTGTGCCATAGAAAGGATGGGGTAAAAATGGTGAGTCTATTTGAAAGAGAACTAGCAGGCCTTATCAATCGTTATTCGGTCGATGCTTCATGCAATACGCCAGATTTTATGTTGGCTGCATATCTCAACGATTGTCTAACCGCGTATCGAAAGATCACCGCTTGGCATGGACTATGGGAGTCGAGTGACGGAGTGCCAGAAGCCTTGCGGGAAACAGGTCCGGCAAGTGAAAGTCTGCGGGCATGAGGCTGTTCGGAAAGCCCCGTATGCACGCCACGCGCACGGCTGGCCTCAGGTGCGGCTGGAGACAGGGCATCCATGAGAAGTGCGGGGTAGGCACTCTGTGGATAGACGTGCTTGGGGAAGTGGAGTACGAGCTTTGCCCTGTACCGAGGAAATACTTCGAGGACATGCTGAAGCGGCCCGATCCCGAAGTGCTGATGAATGAACTGATGAGGATGTACCTGTGAAAACGAAAGACAGGTCATTACCAGCGAATGTGGACATCGAGAAAGCCATACTGGGCTGTGTCCTCATCTGCAATGAACTCCTTCCCGACATGGAGCCTGATGACTTTGTGCTTGACTCCCATCGGCGCATCTTCATGGCAATGAAAGAGATGATCGGCAGGGGACAGGCAGTGGACTTCCGCACTCTCAGCGAATATCTGCTCTCAACCAAGGAATTAGCGAAGATCAGCGAAACCCCCATTGCTTATTTGGCTTCACTCACAGAGGGAATGCCTCTATGCCCTCACGAACTGCTGCCTGACTATGTTCGCATCGTGAAGGAGAAAGCTACGCTCAGAAGGATTCTCCTTGCATGTGACAGGGCCATGAACCGGGCTTATGATGCAGACCCATCGAGGGAAATCATCGCTGAACTTACAGGAGGTGTGAAGTGACAGCAAAGGTTTACAAATCAGCAGTGATTTCAGACTGCAAGCGGTATCGCTATTGCTTGTATCGGTCTTGGGGTGATGGCCCGTTTGTTGTCTTCCTGATGTTCAATCCAAGCACCGCTGATGCCGAGGTTGACGATCCAACGATTCGTAAGTGTATCGGCTTTGCGCAGCGGTGGGGATATCCAGGGCTTGCTGTGGTCAACTTGTTCGCGCTTCGCAGTACTGACCCAAAGGCGATTGCAAGGCATCTCTACGATGACGCAGTAGGCATTGAAAACGATTCGCAGATTTTAACGGCTTGCACAACGGCAACGCAGGTTGTAGCGGCGTGGGGATGTGGACAGCATCTCAAAAGCCACAGCGACAGGCCAGCAAAGGTCATCAAACTGATTCGCGGCTACTATCCCAAGCTTGAGTTGGTATGCCTTGGACGTAGCAAAGATGGGTCGCCGCGCCATCCATTGATGCTGCCATACACAACAGAACGACAAACTTGGCCCATCGAAGGAAATCATCGCTGAACTCAAGGCGTTATCGGAGGTGTGATGATGATTTGGACTCTATCCTACCGAGCAGACCCAAAGGCGCGTGTAATTGCAGATCGACACTACAACCGACAGAAGCCGGGAACTCCTCAATTCGTTCCACCGGGAAGATGCTTTGTATTGCGCCAGAAGAGAGCTGTTTGGGTTACATCATGGCCCTTTGCTCAGTGGGTAAAACATGCGTGGGCTGGAGCTTGGGTTAATTCATGTTTCAGACGCCAAGGAGGACGCCAGATAGCCTCTGAAATGATTCGAGATGCGGTGGCAGCAACGCGGTGGTATTGGCCTGAAATTCCTGCTCTAGGGATGATTTCCTTCGTAGATTCCAGCAAGATAAGAGTTAAGGCCGAGAAAGAGATTGGGCGCTGTTATCAGGAAGCGGGATTCCATCATGTCGGATTTACTAAGGCTGGGTTGTGGACCTTCCAGTTGCTTCCGCATGAGATGCCGGAACCCGAACCACCATTGGGAATAACTCTGAATCTAGAAAAAGCGAAGGTTTGACCATGACTCCATCAGAACGCAATCAAATGGCAGACAGGGTACGGAATCGCTGGTACAGGAAGATGAGGCGTGTACCTGAGCCGGAGCCGGAGGAGCCGATTCCCCTGGAAGTGTGGTTCGATGAGTCCCTGACCGGCATTGACAAGCAGATTCTGGAGGAATTGGGGGTGGAGGTGTGAGCGAGTGGATCAGCGTGAAGGATCGGTTGCCTAAGATGGAAACGCTTGTGCTGATTCAGACCAAAGAGCCCGACCGCTACTTGGCGAGGTTAGGAGGACATAAAGACATGTTCTGGGTAGAGCACGATTGCGGTGGATTCAACTTGTGCGATGTAACCCACTGGATGCCCCTACCTGATCCTCCCGAGGCAAAGCCATGACTGCAATATCGCAATATCGGCTTCTAGCGCCTGACTGGCTGGCGATAAGGGTGATGGGTCAGGAACAGGCTGCCGACGCCGTGGCGGGTATCCTGGGCGCTCTGGATAAGGCAGAAAAACAGGTGTTCGCTGCTCGCGGGATGGCCTTGCTGATTATCGAGGAGCGGGGACTCTGGAGGGACCGTGCCGAGTCGATGGGACAGTGGATCAAGCGCATCGCTCCCAACTCGTGGTCGGACTGCTACGCGGCCATGCGGACAGTCAAGGAACTACTCCCTGACGTGCCCATGGACGATCTCAGGGACATGAAGCGGTGCAACGTGGAGACGATCAAGAAGCTCTCTCCGCAAGTACGGCGGGACAGGAAGGTCATCGAGTCAGCCAAGACCAAGCCTTACCGGGAGTTCCTTGCTGAAACCGCACTAGACCATCCAGACCAGCACCTTAGCGTCAAGAGCAAGCTGGAGGAAGCCATTGAGATGTGCGAGGCTCTTGAGGGCTGTGGACGGAAGGCGGCAGAGGACATCATCGGGGAACTGTATATCTCAGAAAACGCAGTGGCTTATGAGGAATTGATGACGATTAAGGTGAGCAAATGAGCGAATGGATCAGCGTGAAAGAGAAGATGCCGCCCCTGAACACATTCATTTTGATGGCAGGGGGGAAGCGTTACGGCGGAGCGTTGATGGCCGGATACCACAACGAACATGATGAATGGCTGATAGAAAGTTGCAGCGATACGCTGAATGTGTACCCGCCTGAATTCTGGATGCCCCTACCTGATCCTCCCAAGGTGAAGGCATGACGATACAGCGATGGGATTTTGTAATTGGCGGTGATTGTACTGGCGGTTCGGCGGGAGATGATAACTGCGGAATGTATCCGGCAAAAAACGGTAAGTACGTTGCAACCGAGGACCACGAGCGCGAAGTAGCCGAACTGAAGCAACTGCTGCGGGAGTTCTACAAAAACACTGGCATTATCGACAATGGTTACTGTGCGGTTTGTAAGCATGGCTACCGCAAATGGAAACTGCCAAAGTGTGACGTTCCCGATGGACCTTGCAGCAACGAAGAATGCTTATCGCGGCGCACCGATGAAGTGCTGGGAGTGAAGCCGTGAGAATGCTCGATCTGTTCTGCGGAAGATGGGGATGGTCCAGGGCATTTGCTGCACGGGGCTGGGAGTGTGTGGGCGTGGACCTGATTGAGCCGCCTGAAATTCCTGATGGATGCATCTTCTTCAGGAAAAACGTACTTGACATTGATTATCGCTGGATTCGCGGCCTGAACCCTGATTTTGTATGCATTTCTTCACCCTGCAATCAGTTCACGATGTTTCAATTGCAGTGTTTCCATAAAGATCCTCCCTATCCTTCGGAAGGAATAGAACTGTTCAACCACTCCCGCGAACTGTGCGAAATGACCAGCATCAGTTATGTGCAGGAGAACGTAAGGGCGGCTCAAGAGTTTGTCGGGAGGGCTGTGAACCATTGCGGCCCTTTCTACCTCTGGGGGACTGCTGTTCCACCGATTCTTCCGCGAGGGATAACCAAGGGTTTCGGCAAGATGGACCGTCAGTTCATCATTTCCATTGGGAGTAGCAAGTCGAAGAAACGAGCAGAACATCGCGCCAAGGTGGCAACCATTCCTCCCGAGCTTTCATCCTGCGTGGCCGACTACGCAGAGCGACTGATTGAAATGAGGCAGACAGCATGATGTTTCCAAAGCCCAAAGACATAGAGCGGGAGCCTGAATACACCCACACCTATCCAGACGGGAGGGTCGTTCACAACTTAGCCACCAAAGAGGGACGGAGACGGTATTACGCCACGCTCGATCTTGCTTATGAGAGCCAGGACCATGTATGCCCTGTCTGCCATCAGTTCATTGCAAGGCAGGACTTGAGCCCGGACCACTACAGACCTCGTGGAATGGGCGGAGCATGGCGCGATGACAGGCCGGAGAACATCGTAGCGGTTCACAGATGGTGCAACTCGCTGCGTGGAAGTATCAGAAACTACTACGAGAAGCCATGAGAGAGGTGAGTGAATGAGTTGGGGAATGTGTATTTGTTCGTTCTGTAAGCGTGAGGTGCATCAGGACGGGGCAAAGGATGCCAATGGCCGACCCGGCTGGACTCATTGTGAAGACCACTCGCCAATGTGTGACCACGCCCGTGCTGACTATGCGCAGAGCCTTGCTGAAGTGAAGGGCAAATGGTGCGGCTGCGATGGAAAGCCGGGAAGCACCTACGGTTACTAGGAGAGAGGTGAGTGAATGACGACGATACAACGATACATGCTCGAAGAACGTTGGGTTTCCGCTGTTGATGCTGCTAGCGGAGGTCCACCCAAGAGCACGAAAAAGTACGCAGTTAAAGCATGGAACACGCGGACGGGAGGGGAGAGCAAGTGACAATAGCAGGAACTTGCAAGATTCACGGAACACCGAATGAACAGCAGGACGTTGGGCGCGGCAAGTGGGTGCCGATTTGTCCTAAGTGCGAGTCTGAGCGGAGGGCAAAATTAGCGTCAGCCTTCGCTCCGATGATGCGCCCAGATCCAACCAAGCCATGCCCAAACTATCCTTGCGTGTTAGGTCTTGGGCATGATGGCCGATGCAGCACTTCTGATCGCACGCTTCCAAGCGCCCCGTTTCATGCTGAATGCGGCGCCTATCATCCTGAAGGCTCATGCCCAACAGGAGCGCCAAGAGAACACAACGACGGCGACACATGGTTAGTTTGAGGGGATGGGAAGAGGTGTGCACATGGAAACACATAGCATTCTTTTCTGGTTTATCGATGACTTATTTCATTAGTTCCTCTTCTACTTTGGGGGGGGGTTGTAGCGATGGGGATATTCATCTGGGAGAAAAAGACCGAGCGAGACGTGGAGTGGCGTTGGGTAGGAGCATTCTTCTTGTTCTGCTTGTTTGTTTCCTGCTTCCAAGCGTTCGTTGATGAACACCATAACTCAAGCCTATTGATTTCTGAGAAATCTCAACTCGTCTCAGATAAATATGCCTTGCAGTCTAAGCTAGACGCGAAACAGCAGGAAGTGGATTATCTGCGGGATCATCAGCAAGTTCGGGTCGAAGGGGGAAACGCGCTCGACCCTCGCGTCGCAACTATCTTAGACAGGTTAAATAGGGAGAACCTCTCACTCAAGAACAACCCTTCTGTAATGTGGGCGATTACGCAGCCAACAGACTGCACTTGGTGGGGGGCGTTTGAGGAAAATGGGCGCTGCGAAATAACCATCACGTTCCCGGACATTAAGGACCAAGTGAAGTGCGAGCAGGTGCGGCCCAACACGTTCAAGTGCTCATGGAGAAAACCATGAACCCCACCAAGACGACAGAGGCGCAGACTCTGAAGGCCATCATGGACTGGCTTCAGGCCAAGGGGATACTTGCCTATCGGATGAATGTACTGGCAATGCCCACGGCAGATGGAAAGCGATTCATCAAGGCGGGTGTGCCGGGGATGGCGGATATTCTGGCGTTCCCTGGAGCGTTTTGTGTCTATTGGATCGAGGTCAAGGCTCCCAAGGGAATCCAGTCGGAACTCCAGAAGTCCTTTCAGAAGCAAGTCGAAGATCATGGCCACAGGTACATCGTCGCCAGATCGCTTGAGGACGTAACCAGCCTATTACCAGCCTATTGGAGAGGTGAGTGAATGAGCCAGATACCATTTCGTTGGCACTGGAAAGCATTCTGGTGGGGCTTTTTCCATCCGTTCATAGGAGAGGAGGCACAACATCGGCAAGCTGTTAAATTTGCGAAGCAGTGGATTGCCGAGAGAGATACCAAGGAGCAGCCATAGAAAAGGGGCCAGAATAATCCAGCCCCTCTCCACCCGCTCTTGGTTCCCGCTGCTCCTTTCATTGGTTGAACAACGCAACCTCCCTGGACCGTCTCAGGGAAAGCCCCGTGCTGACCTTGCCGCCCGCTCTGTTCCATCGCGGTATCTGTTCTGGCACTTGGTCCCATCCGTGGCTCAGAAGCGTCTCCAGAGCCCCTGTACCGAGATTGAAGCCGAAGTCTACGAGAGCATCGAACTGGTTCTGGGTGCAGTTGGCGGGAACGAGATTATTCAGGGCGTGTTCTACGTGAGTCAGATCGGCTTCGAGCAGCATGTCAGCCTGCTCCTCGGTGATGTGGACGCCTTCATGGACGCCGTCCGTATGGCCGTATCCGATGGTTAAGACTCCTACCGTATCCCGATAGGAATCCAGTCTCAGACCTTCATTCGATTCGATGAACTTCCGTCCTTCATCGCTGGTTTTCACTATTGCCTCCCATCATCAAGGCGCATAGACACAGAGCACCGAGAACTATGAGGACGGTGACCAGATCATCGCTCATTTCTTCGGCTTGAACAGCCCCACAATGATGTTCCACAAAGCCACGAGGGGATTGGTGCTTGGTGCTTCAATGGGATTCTGAGCCATAGTCCCTACTTGATTGCCGCGTTAGCCGTCTGTGCATTGCTCAGGGCAATTGTGTTCCACCGCGCCTTGAACTCAGCCGCCGTCTTAGGAGCACTGGAGACGGTGTGTGTTATCTGCGGACTTGGCGACGGGTTGAGAATCTGGATGATACTGATAACCGTGCTCAGAGCCAGAGAAATCAGAGGCGCATACGGGCTTACCTGCGGAAACAGGTTAAGGTCATCTTCGACCAACTGCGCGGCCTCAATCGCCATTTGTGCGTTGGTTCCGGGTTTCCATTGGGCGACAGCTTTGGACAGCGCAGCCGTATCCGTACTCAGCTTTTGCGAAAGCGGCGAATTGCCCTCGATGGAAGCCACGGACGCAGCGGCATTGCCGACTACGGTTACCAGTGCGGCCAGCGTGTTCTGGCTTGGGCATGCGGTCAGCGTCAGCGCCAGAACAAACGCCGTAATGCTTGCAATGATCTTCTTCACAGGTTCTCACTTTCTATGGGTTGGGTTGTGGGGGTTTGGCGCTACCATCCTTGACGCCCTGAATGTATCCAAAGGCTCCGGTGATAATGCTGGAAGCCATGGTAATCACGGCTGTGGTATCAGTCTTGTCCTTGACCATCAGGGCCACCACTGCCAGAAGACACGCAATCAGGATGAAGATAGACGCCCAGAACGGATTGGGAATGTCTTTCAGGTTCATAGATCATCCTTGGCGGGTTCTGCGGGCGGCTGCGGTGTGCAGGGCTCAGGCTGGGGCTTGGGTTTCTGTCCGGGAGGCGGTAAAGGATTGTTTCCGGGAGGCATTCCCATGTTCGTTCTCCTTACGGTTGCCTGCTGTCGTTGGAGGTAGAATACGCCGAACTGGGTTCCGCATGATGAGAAATCTTCGGCAGTTTTGCGTCGGGATGGTTCTGATCGTAATACTCGATGAGGATCTTGGCGGCAGGGAGAATCTTGTCGATGGCATGGTCGACCGTCCATCCGATCACACCGAGGATGCCGATGATGGCGGCTGTGGCTCCCTTCATCCACCACTGATGCTGGAGAGCCTTGCGCTGGAACTCCCTGAAGTTGGCTACGCCTTCCTCGCAACGTTCGACCCTGGTTTTGAGTAGCGCCATATCCAATCCCAGTTGGTTTACATCTCCTTCGATGCGGACGAATCGGGAATCGTGCCTCTGAATCAAACCTTCGTCGTGGACCACATCATCCCTCCAAGGCCATGCATGCGGGCAGCTTGCGCTTGGCCTATTACTGGCCAGCCCGTCAAAACCAGTCAAATACCCTGCACCACCAAGGCGGCTTTACTGCGTAACACCCGCAAGGCCAGTGGCAGGGCTTGGGACGTTTGGGACCGTCACCGAGATGCAGTTCGATGGTCCGGAGTTCAATCCCCCCTGCTGCGTTTCAACCACATAACTATACTGCAATCCAGACGTGATAGTTGAGTCCGTCACGGTGGTAGCCTGCGATGCGGAATCTGTGAGTACCGTCCATCCCGAGGTTCCTGTGAGCGGGCTTGGGCAGACGCCAAGAATCCGGTAAGGACGCTCTGTGCATGGATTGGACGTGGTGCAGGTAATAGGCAGAGTCCATGTCAGTTTGACACCTGTCGCCCCCGCCGACCCCGGTGGGAGGGTAACGGTCTGCGCAAATGAAACTGAGCAAAGACAACATAAAATCACGGCATATCGAATCACTTGAATCCTCCTGTTCCTGATATCACTTGCGCCCCGGTAAGGTGCGCGGTAGGTACTGTGGGGGTTGAGGAGTAACAGGCAGAGGCATCGAAACTGAGCGAACTGCCTGTCCCGGCAGGATTGCCGCCCATGGTCGTCAGAAAGCAGTCCTGGGCAGGGATGGAGCTGATATGCGAAGCCCATGCGGTTGTGAGCGTTCCGCCTGTACACTGACTTGCTTGTGTTGCCTGCGCCCCGGCATAGGTTCCTGTGCATATCCCGACATTTCCGGTCGACACATCCGGACCGATAGGAGGCCATGCTTTGCCGCTCGGCCACCATGAAGGCGTTGAGTTGTAAAGGAGTGAGGCAGGCAGTGTATGTGCCAGCGAACCGAAATAGGAAGAGGAGAAGTTCGCATTGAGATACGTCGCCGCTCCCGGAGAGGCTTCGGTTGAATCCCACTTCACGCCGTTGGTTACCGTGTCATAGTTTCCCCAGCGCATCAGGGTTGTGAATACCTTGGCATCGCAGTACGGGGATGCCGACCCGCCTGTTCCGCAGAATGGCGCACCGCTGGCCCATCCTAGGCTGTAGATGCTGGTATACTCTGCTCCGCCTCCAATGCCTCCGCTGTTCGATGTGGCGTAGGTCTGGTATTGATTGTGATAGGAAGGCTGGCCCATCACGTTCCCTATCATGTTCATTCCACGAATGTAACTCCGCATGATGAGGGGAACGGTCTCGTTGGTGTTCCCTTGCGACCATCCATTCATGGAGTTCCGATACAAGGTTCCATTGACGCTCGATCCGTGAATAGCATCGGCCCAGATGCCGGTGGTGTTGTTTCCTTCCCAGAGGTTCACGTTGGAGCCTGCGTTGTGGTTGTAGTAAGGGGCGTTGATGTACCCGGTAGACCCAGTGTAGAGATTGTCGATGGTGAAGTTGTAGTCGATGACGCTCCCCGAGGTGGTCATCCCCGCAATAGGGATGGTGCTCTGCTGAAAAATGTTGTTTTCAATCAGGGTTCCGGAGGTCTGATCGAGTTCGATGGTATAGCTTTCGGCGGCATGGTCGCGGGCCTGATAGAAGTAGCTGTCCCGGATCACGTCATTCCCGCTCTGGAAGATTTCTGCATGGGTTCTGGCGGCATCGATGGAGCGGACGTTCTTCATCCAGCACTGGTAGCAGTTGAACATGAAGACAGCATTGAAATCGGTGGTTCCCGAACTGCTGTTGCTGTAATCCACCGTGATGTTTTCCAGACCATCATTCTGCACAAAACCCGGCCACCACGCACCGGGAGTCTGCCCTATGCGGACGTTGTTGAACATCACTCCGGGTGAGATGGTGACGGTGTAGGAACCCCCGCCAAGCGAAGTGACTCCAGTCACATACGCCACCTGTTGCTGGGAGTAAGTGACTCCTCCGATAACCCGTCCATTGTTGTCTCCCGGCCCCGCTTCGAGGGTGCAGCCGTCAGTCAGGTCATCACAGATATAGACTCCTCCTGTATCGCTGGTATCGTTTTTCTGGTCAAGGATGATGGTCTTGTTGACGGGTGGAGTCCCGCCGCAACTGGACAAGGTAATGGAAGTGGTTCCCTTGGAAAACCCTGCCGTCCACATACACTGATTCGAGCCGCTGGGAGGAATGACTTCGCTGCTTGCTCCGTAGAGGGTCGGGTTGCTCAACATGCAGATGCCGCCGCCGAATCCTCCGCATCCGACCGCGGTTGTAATGTAAAGGCGGGTAGAGTTCGGACCCGCTCCACGAAGTACCTGTTTGCCTTGGGTGCCGTAGTTGAATCCCGCCACATAGTAGGTTCCAGCCGGGATGTTCACTACGTTGTGGGTCGAGTCGCAGGAGTTGAGAGCATTCTGAATGGCGGTCGCGTTGGCCGAAGCATTGCCCGATCCCGTCGCGAGCGAGGGCTGGGTCGAACAATTCACCGTGTAGTTCGGGATCGTGAATCCTGCTTCACTCCAGTCAATAGCCCGCGAGGTATCGAGAAACGAGGACCAGTTCTGGGCCGATCCTGGAAGCGCGAAAAGAAGAAACAACAAGCGAATCTTTTTCATTTAATCGCCCAGCCTTCCGGATTCCACGGTGCGGCTCTCATTGCGACACCCCACGCGCTGGCTGATTATTGAAATCAGATACAAAGGTCAGCGTCTGACCAAAGGTGATGTAGGAGTCTCCGCTCACTCCCGTGGCGCCGTTATAGTTCACGGTCATGGTCCGGCTGGAAGCGGTCTGCGTCCCCCCGGCATCGATGTTGAAGATGACGATGAACAGCCGATCCCCGGTCACAAAGTTCGTACTCGTTGCCGTGATGGTAGGAGGCGTGGCATTGACCGCCGACGATGTTGTCCATTCCGCCGATGCTCCGGAAGCTGAAGCACTCAACGCCGATACGACGCAGCCACACGACGCAGCCCATCGGTATACGTTGAAAGAGTATCCGGCATTTGCCGCCGATGCCGATTCCAGACCCCAGAGATGCGCTGTTACTGTACCCGAGATGGTGAACCCTGCCGACAGAGGATCAGAGAGCCATACCGTCTTGGTCCCTCCGCTGGTCTTCGTAATGTTCACACTCGCTGTTGCGACAGGCCAGTATCCGGCAGGGACAGGACCGGCAATGGTTGCCGTGATCGCGGTCTGCGCGCTCGCTCCCTGCGTCGTGTTGGCATCCTTGACGAGATAACTTGCTCCCATCGACACCTTCGATGCCGTATCGTGAAGGAAGACGTTGTTGGCCCAGATCGGAGTCGATACTATAAGGATCGAAATGGAGATCAGTTTCCTCAATTGGTTGTCTCACTTACATACGTCATGGTCACAGTCACATCCGCTACCGAGGTTCCAATCCCAACCAGATTCACCTTGAACTGATCGCCGGTGGTGATGGTGCTGGTGAGAGCACCGCATGTTCCCGCCACAGAGCAGGAGCCTGATCTGTTGGTTGTCGTGGTCACAGTTCCGATGACCAGACCGGTCGCATAGATGTTGGCGAAGGTAGCCGAGGAACCACCGCAGGAGCCGGTGCATCGCTGGATGTTGAAGGTGCTGTTTCCGCTGCTGCTGCCTGTTCCCATCGATACTTCCATATCTGTGATAGCCGCATTGGTGATCCCCATCGGTGCGTTCATAATGAGGTTCTGTACGCCTGTCGATGGTGTTCCGGGGAAGTACCATGTCAAGGTCTGACGCTGGCGATGCGTGTGGTCGGAGCGCGAGGACGTAACGGCAGTACCGGCATTGTATGCGTTGATTCCCGCCCCTCCACCTGCTGCTACCAGTGCCGGAACCTGGCTCGTCAGGGCAACCGTACCCGCCGATGAAGGAAGCGTAATCGAGTTCGATCCCACCGTAACCGATGCGGGTAGCTTCATTGTTGCCGCGCTGAAGTCCTGCAATCCGGTTGTCCATGTATTGGCTTGGCCCGCTCCCACAAGCGCCCCGGTTGGCTGCGTCAGGGATGTTCCCCATGCGCTGCCTGTCGAGACAACCACGCCAGCACCCGGATAGGTGATACTTGCGCTTCCTCCTGTCGACTTCCAGATCGAACCATTCCAGTAGCACCACTGGTAAACCGTTCCGCCTCCGGTAATACATCCCGCATCCCCTGCAACCGAGGCATCGCTTACCGGGCGGAGATCGTAAGTCGTATTACCTACGCTTGGAAGTGCCGCAACCGTGGTCGTGGTCACATTCATCTTGGTCGTCAGCGCGAAATTGGGAACTGTCACCGTTCCTGAAAATGTAGGACTTGCAAGAGGCGCAGCACCGAACGAGTGGTAGTCGAATGTTACTGCCGCTGATCCGTTGTAGGTTGACCCCGGAGCAGCGCCACCACTGCTGTTGGCGGTAAGGTTGTTTCCTCCACCCGCCCCTCCTGCCGCCCATGAGCATATGGCTGGGTTCGCAGCACTACAGGAAAGATAGGTGTTTCCTGATGTTGGCTGAACGCCGGGAAGGATCATTGTGTAATGCGTCACCGAATTGGGGACAGTCAACAAAACCTGGTTGGTGGTTTCGGCACTTGGAAGAACTCCGACACTGATTGGACCCCATGCCCCGTTTGTAGTGCCATTGGTGGTTACGATAGGAACCGCCAGTCCAGACGTTCCGGTATAGGCAAGCGTGGTCCCATCATCGGTTAACGTGGAATCGTTGCTCACGGCGTTCGTGGACGAAGCGTAGATGGCGAGATGATTGGCTGTGCCGCTGTTGACTGTCCCATTCCCGGATGGAACATACCATCCCTGCGATGTCCCGTTATATCCCCAGAACTGATTGATGACAGGGGAACCCGCAATGCTATTTGCGGTTGTGGCTGTCGTGGCCAGTGTCGCGGTTCCTGCTGTGGTTGCGCTGGTAGCCGTAGCCGCCGCGATGGATGAGTTGCAGCCGAGAGTTCCACCAGCCGTATAGTTCAGGGCGCTTCCTGACCCGTTGCAGGTTGCATTAAACAGTGACGCCGCTCCCGATGCATATTCAGGAACTCCCGAAGACGCGCTCCAGTTCTGCCCTGTCCCTCCATACTGCGACCCGATAGCCGTACCATGCCATGTGCCGCTGGTGATCGTTCCGGTCGTAACCAAGCTTGCTGATCCCGCCAGAGGCGATGCCCCGAAGGAGCTGTAATCAAATGTTCTTGCGGTTGATCCATCATAGGTTGTCCCCGCTGCGGCACCGCCGCTGGTCGCCGTGGTCAGCACGGCAGGCGTTTTGCATACCCATGCATGAGAGGCTGTGTCGTAGAGACTCATCTTGTATCCCGTGCAGGATGGCATGGCAAAGGCTGTAGGAGCAGCAGACCCGCTGGTAGCATTGGTCAAGACCGTATCCGCCGCCTGAGCCGCCAGTGACGTAAGAGCTAATGAGCCAACAGACCATGTACCGGAACTGACCTGAGCAACACCTGTAGAAGTATGAGTATCAATATTCGTTCCGCCATGAGCAGCATCAATGGTCGGGCTGCAACTCGATCCCAGAGTGCACGTCGCTCCGCTTACGGTTGTCGAAACATTCTGGATGGCGGAATTGGGGATCGCGCTTGCTGAAACTAACAGAGTAGGTGTTGTCGATGATGTATTAACCGTAGGAACCAACCATGAAGGCCAATCTGAGGTATTCGCAATGAAATTGGTAACAGACCCTCCGCCCGATCCCGATCCAGTAAAGGTGCAGGTTGTTCCTGAACAACTTCCCGCTCCAGACCCGAAGCTGAAGGTAAACGCTCCCGCCGAGCCATTGATGGTATCGACACCCACTGCCGGAGAAGCAATGGAAAGATTGCCTGCCGAGTCGGCCAGAACACGTCCTGCCGTTCCCACTCCCGTCAAACCGCTGAATTGAACGGTGCCGCTGGCAACCATATTCCCCATGTAGACAGGAGCGCCAAAGTTGAATGCGCTGGTATGCGTCAGACCGTAATCAAGCAGAGAGTTCCCCTGTGTTGTCGTGCCTGTCCATTTCGGAATGTACCCGCTGGTTCCCGGCCCTGTGATTGTGTTGCTTCCCGTCCAGCAGGAAGGACAGGAGAAATCAATCGTATTTGTTCCTGGTGTTGCAACAATCGGACCCGAACCAGTCAGAGTGTAGCTGGCAACATTATGAGAAGCATCAAGCCCTAACAGTTTCGATGATGTCAGCAGGCCCATCTGCATCGTACCATCGGCATCCATCGTAAATGCGGCTGGGCCAAGACATACGAACGATGTGCAGTTCCCGGTACTGGCATGATTGTTGGCCCCTATCCATGTATTCAACCCATGGAACTCCATGCTGTATTGATGACCCGGCATCACGAAAAGATTGCCGTTATTTGTTGCATTCGTATACAGATACGTTCCCTGACCGTGATATGCCTGCATTTGAAATTCGGTATCGTCGGTGGTGTCCTTCACGATAAAGTTTCCGCCTAAGCTCTCCATGGTAAGCGGAGCATAGGCAGCACCGCCTTTCAGCGTGCATGCAGCAGTGGAACAATCCCACAGCGGCGTGGTGATGGCGGGCAGGTTCAGTTTTGCATAGTCATATAAAACATTCTGGCCATCGGGATAAACCGACCAGACGCCGCCAATGAACGATATGAAATTCACGTAAGCCGAAGGGATATAGGCAATGATTTGGCCAGTGCGAATCGTCTGCCCATTATTGTTCGTGAACGTGATGGGACTTTGTATGCACGTTACAGTGCCTCCGTTAACCACAAATGTCGGAGAGGTATAAGAGCAGGAGGTGTTGAATGCAACGCTGTTGTCATTCCATTGACCGGCAAAAGACACCTTCCATGCAGAAGAAAGCGGGTATTGCTGATAGGAAAGGTAATTCACGTAGCAGGCAGCAGAGCCAAATGAATCGCAGCCGCCACCAAACGTCAGGGACCCGCTGTTGGTCTGAACCTCTCCGTGACCACCACTCCCGCCGTAAGAATGCTGGGTCACAGGACCATACGTGATTTGACGCTGGTGGGTAGAATCGCTACCCGATAGGCTGACAATCGGCCCTTCAATCCACATCCCAGCCTGATCGTCGAACGCGGCAGGCTCTGCACGGATATTGCCCATCGCAACCGCTGATCCCGATTCCGCCGTGACAGTTCTTATATCCGTATTCGAGGACTGGAGCACGCTACCGGGCTTCGCATCGACTACATTCAAACCGGAACTGTTTCTGAACACTCCTTCAATTTTGTTTTCAAGAGTGCAAGTCCAGATTTCACATATATCCAAACCATTCAAATCAAGGTATGCGCCCTGCGCTACATGCACAATTCCTGTCGTGGAAAGATCGAGTTGCCCCTGAACGATCTGCCCTGAGCCCAGCCATTCCACGACGTATCCGCTGAAGTTCTCGCATACTGGAGAAACGAATACCGTAGGCCCTGGAGCCGCATTGACGATGCAATTGACGGGCTGCGAGATACGCTCGTAAGTGCCCTGCGAAACAAGATTGGTGAAAGTCGCGCCTACACCGTTATCGAAGTAGAATGCTGCCGCTCCAGACTCAGGGACGCTGACATTGTTGATCTCTGCGTTGGCGGGTTCCACATCGGTTAACGCTCCCCGCGTCACCTGACCGTTGCCCATGATGGTGATGTTGTTGACCTGCGAGATGTTAAGATTTCCTGACCCGGATGCTCCGACGCGCACGAAATCCGCATGACTGGAAGGGGTTGCATCGATGATCCAGGTGTTCGTCATCGACGTGCCTTCCATGATGAAGCCCGTGTTCTGATCATTCAGGATAGGGCAGGAGGAAAGGTAATAACCGGGAGGTAGAATGCCCCGACCCACGGACTTAATTGAATTGAACCATGCATTGGCCTGTGTGCAATTGTCGGGACCGAAATACACAATTTCAGGGAGAAGCGATGTCGAAGTATTCAGCGTGACCCCGGAACAGGTTGCAGGTCGAGCACCGGCAGCAACCGTAGTCACCCCGGTCGCGCTGGAGTATCCTCCCCCTCCGCTGACCAAAAAAACACTTGTGGCTACCCCGCTTCCGTTTGTGGCGTTGACCTGGGCAATTGCCTGTTTGCCGATTCCGCCGCTTATCCCCATCGTGTCCCCGACATTGCATCCCGTTCCTCCGTTGTTTATCGAAGCAGAGATGATCGTGTTGTTGCTTGTCCATGTTGCAGGACTGCTCATGGTAGCTGTAGTTGGAGAGAGATAGGAGAGTCCGACATTCAATTCACCATTGCCGCTGTCTCCAACGCGCGCGACGTAATTGACCATAGGCGAAGGGAAAGCACAGTCAGTCATGGTCAGAATGCTGGAACCATTTGAAATGGTTCCATGGCATAGATGACTATAGGGAGCGGGGACCATCGGAGAGGTCATCCCCGTTGCGTTGACAACTCCATTCAGGTTTCCATTCACGTTGTGAGTCGTGGGATTGACGGTAAATGTCTGGTCAGCCTGCAAGGTCGTTGCGCCATTGTTGGCAAACTGCACAGCGTAGGAAGGCGGAGACGGGGTGCTTCCTCCCCCTGCTGGTACGCATACGGGTCCGATAGTCGATTGAAGAGCGTGTCCAGATGGACATACTGCTCCACCCCCTCCATTCGGAACGCAGATAGGTCCGGTAGAAGACTGAAGAACAGACCCTGAAGGACAAGTCGCCGCTGCCAATTGTGTACTCACGGAAGAAATGCTGTTCGACAATTCCTGTTCGATCATGGTGGATTTGTCCAAGCCATTCTCGAATGTGTTCATGGGAATCGGCATGTTGTCCGTAAACACGCTGGTCTGGGTGATGGGAGTATTTCTCTGAAGAATCAAGGATTGTCCGAAAGGACATGGATCGACTAGAGTTACGCTTCCTCCCTTGTCGAAATTGTTGTTGTAGGGAACCACGTTGTAAGCGGCGGGATTCAGGACCGTCCCGTTCTGAGTAACAGTCAATCCGGTTGGATCGCCGATGGCGAAAGAGAAGGGAAATGGCCCTGCACTACCCGTGCAGGTATATGTAACCTTGATGGTCTGAGTCGTGACTGTCGCCCAGATAGGCAGAGTCATCAGAAAGAACGTGAATATGAAGAAACGCCTCATGGATCTCCTTACGAGGTCGGAGGAGTAAAGCTGTGATAATAAACAATGATTCTGATCGCTCCTGCAGTTGCAATCTGGTTCTCGGTAATGACCACTGGAGCAGCCGTGGTATTTACCTGGTTACCTGCCGTTCCCCACTGAGCCAGACATACGCCTGTAGTGCCCGCTGTCAGCGTGCTCTGTGTAGAGCAGAACTTGGCGGTTGTGCCGGTGACTCCGAGAGTGAAACTGGAGATGGCATTACCGCTCAAGGTGGTAGTGATGCGATAGACAATGCCATCAATGATCGAGTTGGCAGGAAGGCAATTCAGGCTGGTAGGGATAGTGACTGTCCCATTATGCGCAACTGTCTCTGCAAAACTGGCTTCGCAGGCCGATACTCCGGTAGTCATTTGGGAACTATAGGTTCCATCCGTAGCGATGGTGGATAGAAGTTCCAGAGTACCATCGGTCCAACCCGCATACCCTAGATACAAAAGGCCGTTTCCAGACCGCATTAAAACAGTCGGCGTAGTAGTCGTTCCGATTCCGATTGCTCCCGCTACGTAGGCTCCATACTGATGCACGGAAAGAATATCTGTTCCGCCGATAGTCGTATTCCAATATGCTCCCGCCGTCTTGGGGTATGTTCCCGTAGTAGCAGCACTTGCATCCTGAATCGTCGGTGCACTAGCAGTGCCTTCCGGAATCTTTACCAGACTTGGAGTAATGGTTTGACTGGACGTATCCAACTGTGTTGGTGAGCCATTCGCGCACATGTAGAAGTGGTTATTGTACATGTAATAGGGTTGCTGTGGATTGCCGCAGGTCGCCGCAGATGGCGTCTGGGCCAAGCAGGGAACCGCAAGAACCAAAGGCAGTAACCAGCGTAGATTCATTTCATCTCCTTAGAGTTGCGTCCGGAAAATCAGGTCCAGGGTGATGACGGCGCTGTTGACCGAGTTCGCGGACAACTGCACAGTCAAAGCACTGCGCACAACCGGATAGCTATAAAGCATCAGAGTGGCGCTAGAGATCGGCGTCAGTTGCGCCACCGTGGAAGACCCGTTGGTGGTCAGAAGAGCAAGGTCCATAGCAAATCCCCGCGCATCGGTAATCACCGTGGTGTAGTTGTTGGTCGGAGCGGTGCTTCCCGGCGTTCTTCCCACCTCGTACAACACGTAGCCGGTAAGGTTGTAGGCATTCCGCGCCGAGCCGGAAGGGTAAGACCCCGTCAGAGGCACAGTGACCGCAGGGTAGCTTCCTGTCGATGCGTCTGCGGTACAGACGATGGTAATGATAACTGTCTCGGCATCGGGAATACGGCTCTGCGCGTTCTGGCTGCTGGTCACGTCCGTGGTCGTGCAGCTTCCCGCAGCCCACAGGGAAGGACAGGCGCACAACGCCAGTAGAATCAAAAGCAGACGGTTCTTCATGGTGACTCCTCTCAAAATCGTACTCCGTATGTTGCTAACTCTTCGAGGTTTTTCTTCAGTTTGTCGGCACTAGCAGTAAACGCCTCCACCTGTATTCCCTTGATCTGACTGGCGATCTCCTCAACCTCTCCCACGCAGGCATCAATCGAGTCACCGCAGGCTACCACCGAACCGAAGGCCGGTCCCTGTCGCTGAGGCATGATCCAAAGCCCATCGGGGAACTGGGTGGCATAGCGGAACTTGATCTGGTCGCGGTACTCTTCTGGGTATTCGACCAGCAACGGGTGCTCGTTGACCCACTGGCTTTCGAGCAGGATTTCAAACCCGTACCTGCCCTTGTATTCGGGTTCGACCAAAACGCCGTCAGCGCCTTCCCAGAGGATTTCAGGGAGGTTTTTGATCATGTGGAGTTCCAACTCGAAGACGGGCGAACCTACCCGGCAACACGGGTCCGAGAGCCACATCCCAGACTTCCCGGTGCGGCACTCCACGGCAAAGAAGTTGCGGTATTGAAATTCCTTGAGGGCGGGGCTAAGTTTCTCATAGATGTCCCTGAGCTTAGGAGGAAATTGCCCCCACTCTTTTACGACGCCGATGTATCCTTCGTCTTTCTGTTCATTGCCGAGCAGCGACCGCGAGGGGTATTCACCATCTATGGAGTACGTGTCAATGGCGAGGTCGAAAGTTTCGGGGAGATTGTCCTCCACGATGAACTCTCGGTATTCGGATGTGGGACCGAATCGTGCCTGAAAGTCATCCAGCCTGTTCTTGACTGAATCGTACCCTTCCGCCGAGAACGTCTCGGTATCGCTTCGGGTGAGCGAAATCTTGATCCACAGTTTGTCCTTGTCCCGGCTTTTGATGTACTTCCTGAGCGCCGTCATGCCGGTGATGACCTTATAAGGTGCCTGGGGAATGGACAGAGACTCGAAATATTCCTTGGCTTCCTTGCGGTAAACTTCCAGTTCCTCCCCGTTGCGCGATCCCCAGACCCGCTTTCCCTGCTTCGCTAGATATTCCTGCAACGGACCCTGATGGAGTTCAGGGAACACGAACAAATCCACATCGTCCACCACATCCCAGATGTCCTCGATGCGCTCGTATTCAGGAAATCCTTCACCCAGTTCGGTACGGTAGGAGGAGGGATAGTCCGCCACCCACGGGGAGTGATAGTAAACCTTGGCAAAGGACTGGGATAGCGTTATGGCCAATTCCGAAAACAGGCCATTGTCGATCACCGCTACCGACTTGGTGTTCAATTGCATGTGCAGACACCTGAACCATCTAGGGCTGTGGAGCAATATCCGATCACTACCGGAGGACCGGCATTCTTGATGCATGCTCCATGATTGACCGTAGGTGTTCCAATCTGCGGCACCGCGTTGGTATTGGATATAGTTGCTCCCCCTCCCACGCTCAATGTTGTTGAACTCAAAGCACCGGACTGAACATGATTTCCATAACAGGTTTCGCTTCCCGCGCTGTTGAACACACATCCATAATCAATTCCGTTGGTCAGAGAAAACGGGGCGCTGGAGTAAATCGGTCCTCCCGCAGTGGCGACCATATTGTTTCCGCTGATATACTGCCCTACTCTGGCCGCTCCGGTCAGGGTGGAGAAGGAAGAGTTCACGAGATACCGGAAGGGCAGGGAAAAGGCCACGAATCCAAAGGTATTTCCTGCAATAGTGTTGCCCCCGGAATCCACCAGAGTGATGCTGTCCTCATTCGGAGAACCGCTGGTAGCACTAATGAAGGCGTTTCCGGTAATCGTCAAGGCTCCTGCCACCTGTCCCGTCCCGGCCACAGAGCAGAACCCTGCCCCGGATTCCGACGTTCCGGTAGAGTAAATGTCCCCGGAAGCGTTGGCCCCAAACTGCGTGGATGCAATGATATGACCGGAAGCGAATATACCTGTGGAACACTGGGCATTCACAACTGCGGAATACAATCCATGGGCCAGATTCAACCCGAAATCGGAGTTTGAAATACGGTAAGTGGCGCAGTCTTCACAGTGGAGCCCGTCCCTTCCGTTGGTTTCAAACTCTACCTGTCCGTCGATAATCCAATCCGCATTACGTTCGGTAAAGAGCCCGTCTCTTCCTGCATTTTCGATGAGCACATTAGGACCAAGATAACCATCTCCCGAAACGTTGTCCGAGGTTGATCCGATATTAGTCAGTACCGCTGTCCCCCAGGTACAGGTTGCACCAAGATTGGAGGCGCAGGCGGGATAAGAGTTTGTTCCGGTTCCAGGAGTGGTGGTGTTAAATAGTTCGACTCCTCCTCCCGTTACATTCAAAGTCACCTGTTGATTGAGAGACAGGCTTTCGCTTGCTGTGATGGTGGGGACCATCGTATTCGTGATATGGATGTTATCCCGCTTGGAGTTGTTGACGGTCACATTGTAGATATGCACTCGATTGGCATTCGACACCAGAATCCCATCGAGGGCGGAAGAGTTGTTCGCTTTATTACCATCAATATAAAGGTCTTTAATGACCGAGTTGCTTCCAGCCGACATGCAAAGGATACAGGCTAAATTGGCTCCCGTTCCCTCTACTAGAGATGTCGAACCTCCATTGGAGGCAATCGGCAATCCTTCTACAACGCTGGCATAGCCAAGCGTGATTCCGGCGTTCATGGTGTAGTTGGCATATTGGACAAATCGAAGCACTCTTCCAGCGTCCAGCGTCACCGGAGTAGAGAACGTGGCGGTATTACCTCCGCAGGAGGCATCTACATAAATTGGGATCGTAGCCGTAGGAGTTGATGCAATCGCGGCGTTTACCTGTGCTCCGCAATCCGCTCCAACCATCAAAGATGCATACACTCCATTTCCGATTTGCGGACCGCGAAGGGGACCAGTCATCGTTCCTCCAGATAAGGGAAGGCCGGAGTTTGGACCGCCCACCTGAACGCATACCAGAGGATTGAGGCTTTGCATGGTGTACCCAGGAATACAGGTAGCATTGGTAAGTAGTTGCGATTGCTCCTGATCGATCTCCGTCAACTTGTCGAGACTCGCCATGATCGTTGTCATAGGCAGAGGCATGTTGTTGGTGTAGAGAGTGGTCTGCGTGACCGGAGTAATGCGCGTCAGGACTAATGGCTGACCGGCAGGGCATGCCTTCTTGAGCGTAATGCTCCCTCCATACATATAGTTCTTGTTGATAGGAACGATGTTATAGAGACCGGAGTTGAGAACCGTCCCGCTCTGCGTAACCGTAAGCGCGGTTGCATCACTGATGGCAAATGTGAAAGCAAATGGCCCGGTAGTCCCAGAACAAGTGTAGGACACGCTGAAATTCTGGCCTGTCACCGTTGCCCATACCACGGAAGGGATGAAAAGAATGAACAAGAGCAGAAGTCGTTTAATCACATTCCACCTCCTCCGGTGGCCACGCATCATCGAGCAGGCCTAGTTCCCAGAGCATCCATAGCCAGTCGAGTTTCTTCCTCCGTGTTGTCATCATGGCTTTGACCGTCCCGCATGTTGTTTGCCAAGAGGACTGGTCCACGTGTTCTTCTTTCCCGCCCCTCCCGGAAATTGCAATGCCCTCCCACCGGCATTAGATTGCGCCTTAGGGCTCTCTCTGACAACCTGAGAACCCATCGCATCTCCAGCCAGTTCCAGAAGGTCTTTGTAGGAAAGTTGGGCTGGATCTTTCAATGCCCTCATAATTGTTTCCACCGCAGATACCAAAGAGATAGGCGCAACCCGCTCCGCAACATATTTTCCCTGATCTGCCAACTGCTTTGCAGTAGTATCCGTCTTCTTATATATAGGCTTACCTCCATACTCCACATTCATTGCTAAATGGCCAATGGACCCGATCACAGGCGCGGCCTTGTTCACAACAAACTCTGCTGTTCCTGCTATCGGAGTGTCGCTGATTGATTTCTTTACCCACGTCATCAGGTCTTTCGGGGCGCCCGCAAAGAACAGGTTGACGTACATCTTCTTGCCATCCTTGTCGATTCCTAGGTAAACCCTGTCAAGATTCTGAAGATCGCTTGGATCATACTTTCCACCAATAGCGATGCTCATAGCGGCGGTCATGGCAAAACCAGTGGTGAAGGATTTGACAAAAAACATGCGTGCGGCAATACCAGCAGGTCCACCCTGGAAAGCATATTTGGCATTGATGATGTTGCTGAATGTCCAATCTGGTGCCAGAAGAAACATGCGGTACATGTCTCTCATACCTTTGCTTACGCCCATTACATCCCAGTTCAATCCACCATAGGCTGCATTGACCTCCTTGGCAATGCTGCGCATGGCCGAAGCATATTCCTGCTCAGTCGCCTCCGGATGCTTCGCAACCCACGCGGCTTCCTTTGCTGACATGTCCGCGACTTTGAACTTCCTCTGTACCACATCAAAGGTAGCCTTGGTAATGGATTTAGCGAAGGAATCAACCTGCTTGATCAAAGGGAGATTGGTGAACTTGTCGAACCCAGTAGGAATGTCTGACGGATGGCCTCCCTTATAGGCCTCATATTCCGGTCCGGTCTTGGTTGTGGTGAGCCCATAGAGAGCATGATGGCGCTCCTGTGCCTCAAAAGCAGGAGAGGAGTTGTCGGAGTGCATTGTCCTGAGATAACCATCCACTCCCATATTGTTTAAAGCGGTAATCCCCATGGCTTTGATATGAAAGAAAGACAGTCCAAGTTCAATGGCTTTTGTGAGTTGCTGTACATGCAGGAACTTCGCCACTGCGGATAGTTCTCCTCCACGCGCGAGCATCGGCTCAATCGCATCGGCAATCTTCTCAGGAACATAAAGACCATCCGAGCCGGACAGAAGTTTCCAGCCTTCAGGGTGATTTTCCCTGGTTCCTTCAACTCCCAAGGAACTGTTTCTTAGCTCTGTAGTGAATAATTTCGTCGAAACTGCTGTAGCGTGACGATCTCCATAGATGGCGAGTTCATCAAAAGCGTTGAAAGTACGCGCCTCAAATTCCCCAGATTTCAGAGGGTCCAGCAAATGCAGGTACTCTCTCTGGATGGCGTGAGGTGTTTTCTCTGTTAACCTTCTTCCTCCAAAACCTTTCGCGTCGCCCATCTGCCTGACGAACATGCGTGGACTGTATCGGGCAGGATCGATAGTACTGGTCATAATCCCCAATTGTCGTGCGCGATTCAAAGCATTCCTGAAGTAATTGGTAAGCTGAATATCCGCTCTCAGCATCTCTGGAGTCGGTTTTAACGCCCTTTCCATCGAAGGGATGTAGGCTTTTAGCCTTTCATTTTGTCCTGCCTTGATCTGGTCAATGGCAGTGCGAAGATTCTGAGGATTGTCGCGGTAGTCACGCATGAAACTGATCGCTCGTTGGTCTACAACGTCAGGCACCATCTTGCGAAGACGTCCTACAACCTGCGCAGCTTCCGCCACAAAAGCATTATGGGGACCAACGAGGAGTGTCCTGATCGCAGACTCTCCGTATTCGGAACCCTTCAATCCCGCCTTGATCCCGTTAAGGACAGACCTTCCACCAGCCCAGAACACATTCAGGTCATTACTCATTGAGTCGAAGGGCTCTGAACCCTCCGCGAGATTCATACCCGACACTCTATCTCTCGCCTCCTTGTAATCGATAGAGTGGAGTTCCTTTTGCCCTGCCTTGGTCCACATCTCATATACTTCAGGTTCATTCTCCTTCATCCAACTGAGAGCCTGTTCGCGGGTAAGGAATTTTCCATCGGGAGTGACGAAGCCACGTCCGGACTTCGTCTGATTTCGCGGAGGAAGTTCATCATCGGATGCTCCTGATTCAATGGCTTCTTTCTTCAACCTGTAAGCCTCATCAATAACGCTTTGTTCATGAACTTTCGGATTCTGAAGTACCTTGTCTACCAGTTCAGGATTGGCTTCCAATTCATCGATAACAACAGGCTTCGTACCCAGTGTCCGCGCAACCAGATCAGTATGCGTCTCTGTCACATCGCCTTCAAGATGGGCATCTTCTCCAAACTTAATGGCGGGCCTTAATCCTTCAGGGAGATCGGGTTTTGCCGGAGGTTGAGCAGAAAGTATGTCTTTGGTTTCCTTCGCAGTCTTCCCATCCTTTACAAACACATCCTGAAGTGCGGTCTTGGCATCTCCATGAGTCATTGCCATTCCATGCGTGACCAGATTAAGGGGTACGATCAGAGCGGCATTGCTGGCAAAATCGCTGGCACTGGGAAGCTTTCCCTCCAGCAAATCAGCCGCCGTGGTCAGGGCGGTTGCCTGATAGAGTCCTTTCATTGCTATGGTTGCACCACCGCTCTTGGCGATCAGGCCGCCGACAGGTAGCCCGCCCGCTAGTTCCGTGGCTGTACCAACGGCTGCTCCTTTGGTAGCCTCCCAGGTCACATCTGCCGCCCGGTGCAGAAGGTCTTTGAAATCCTTAACCTCACCATTCTTGATGCCCAAAACCAATGCCTCGCGAACTGCGGAAGGGACGGCAAACGCTCCCGCAGCGGCACCGATGGCAGTTCCCACGGCAGGAACCTCCGAGCCAGCCGCACCACCGGCAAGGCCACCAACTGCATAGAAAGGCAGGTCCGCCACCATCTCAGCGAGTCCAGAAACGAACTTGTCAACCATGCCTGGATCGTGAATCTTCTCCGGCATCTTTTCGCGGTGATGCAACCCGAAGATGGAGCCTTCAAGCCCAACCTTAATGTCGTTGGCGATGGTGTCGTCTAACTCGCCATCGTAGTCTCCGCCACGCTCACGAAGCTGTTTGTCGATCTCATCACGGTTTTCATAGGCCATACCGGGAGTGACCCCCAGCATCTTTGAATGAACGCCCGCCTTCCACATATCTCCAGCGATCTTCGGAGTCACATGGAGTGGAGGCAGAGCGGTGATGACATCAGGCTCTTTCGGCGCTTCTCCCGTGAGAGGTTTTCCCTCCGCATCATATTCGACTTGCCCCAGAGGTTTTCCCTGAGCGTCGTATTCTAATTGTGCTTGGGAGGTTGCCATGAACCCTTACCTCCATTCCCTTGCGGGTTCCAGACATAATTGTCCGGAACACTTGCAGGACGTACAGGCTCCTTGCCCTTCGTCCCGAGCCAATCCGTATCCGCGATGGAGCCAAACCCCCTCTTCCACCAATCAGATATCTTGGTTGCAGTCGGTCCCGTCCCGAATCTTCTGTCTGCATGTTGCTTGATGATCTCCTCGTTGGCGGACTTCATCAGTTCATGGGCAATTTCAAGCTTGCTCTTTTCCGGATGCGCGTTGACTTGCTGCTGGAACAATTCCATCGTCTCGGCATACTTCTGATTCTGTGCGCCCATCACATCCGGGTCCGAGCCCTTGGGGAAACCGAAACTGGAACCGATATAATCCATTCCGGCTGCGAAATCAGGTTCCTTTTCATGAGCTTGCATGTTCGCCCACGCTGAGTTTACATCCCGCGTGTTCATCTTTCCTTCGCCGGTACCAGCCATGTTCCATATATCAGCCTTGGTGAGATAACCTCCAGCGATAATGAAATTGTGGACCTGTGAAAGCTGATCCCTGCTCTGTTCATCTGCTTGCTGGCGATCAAGTTGGTGTTGGTATTTGTTCTCTGTACGTACCTCTCTTGCCTCTTTCTCAACTTCCGTTTCTGCCTGCTTCTGATAACGCAGTGCGGCACGATAATCTGCGCCGAAACCATTCTGTTCAAACCAATCTTTGTTCTCTTCGAGTTTCCTAGCCGCCGATGCAAAGTTAGGATTTTTCCCTGAGAGGTCTTTGGCTATATCGTCAAGCCTTTTATCTGCCTCATTCTTCAAACCTTCATGCAACTGCGCACCGTGAGAATGAAAGGCCTCCGCCAGAACACTCGCTTGGTTTTCAGTGATCTCTCCCTTGGTCAGACGATTAGCATTGTCGGTAAGGGCCGCTCCTTCATCAAATCGTCCTGTGGCAGAATTGGTAAACTGGTTGATCTTCTGCACAAGTTGAGTCTTTAACGCTATCTGGCCCTCCATCCAGTTCTGTGTTTTGATGTGCGATTCGACCGCAGCCAGGGCATGGCTCTTGAGGGTATCCAGGTTCTCAGGCTTCACATCGGGGAACAACTCCGGATGGCCATTCATCTTGTCAAAGATGATCTGATTCACAACAGGGTCGGGATTGGTGATGGCATTGCGTATCTGCAACTCTTGCCCTTCTTCGCGGAACTTGCGAATCGTATCCGCCGCCTCCGCATCCCCAATCACTCCCGATTGCACAAGGCTCATGACAGCGGAAGTGAACCCGCCAAGGGAGGAGGCCTCGCCTTCCTTGTCGTTTATCGCTCTGGCGTTGGCGTAATCCTTGGCGTAAGACTGCGCCTGCTGGGTCAGTTGTATCTTCCCTTCCTTGGCCATCAGGTCAATGCCGCGCATCTGCCCATGCAACTCGAACTTGGGTGCAAGACTGCTCGCGTACATATCGATCTCGAGAGCCGCTGGAGAGGCTGACCACTGCTTGGTGATGGCGTTTCTTTCATCCTCGTATTTCTGCTGGAGTGCGGGAATATCGCGGGAGTTCTGCGTTTTGCGCAGGTCGACCTGATACTGATCGAATAGAGCTTCAAACTGATTCTGGGATGCCAGCCGGTCTACGCTTTTCTGCGCTTCCCGGATATGCGCCTGAAGCTGGAGCCCTTCGTCTGCGATTCCCAGAGACGCCTCACCCAACTCGGCAATATCCCGCCCCGGCTTCCCTGCCTCGCGGGGAGACATGTAGGGCTTTGCTACGGGTTCGAGGATCGGAACTCCAGGCACCTGCGGCATCAGAGGTTCCCCAAATCGCCAGGATCAAAGGTAGGGACATTTCCCCCGCCACCGGAAGATTGATTGGTTGGCTTGGGAAGTTTGCTGGTGGCCTGCCAATAGCCAAGAGAAGACTTTGTAATCCCCTGCAGGAACGTTCCAATGCCTCCCATGGTCCCGCCAAAGGCCGCAATCTTGCCGTAGTACCGTTGCAATGCTGCCTCTTCGGTTCCTGCCTCCTCAATCCGCTTGGCTTCTCTCGCACCCTGAGCCGCCGTAGCCGCCATGATGAGAAGTGGTGACCCCGAGGCTATATCCACCCCGGAAGCAGCGTAGGTAGCGGCCTGCCTGCCCCGCAACACCGCATACTGCTGGGTATTCGCCTCCACCTGATCGCGCATGTTCTGGAGGGTGATGTCGGCGTTGTAGTCGTACGCGGACCTCGTAGCCTGTCCCGACTGATACTGGCCGAATCCAGCGATGACAGAGGAGATTGCCCCTATACCAAACGAAGCACCCGAGATGGCTTGTGGCGTCATGGCGTAACCTTTGACATGTAGCGCATCATACGATACACTTCTTCCATGGATCGAAAGCCAACATCATTCCGATTGAGTACCACTGCATTGAGATTAATCCTTCTTCTTTCCGATTCACTTGGATTGTCGAAGACCTCTGTTGTCGAAATGGCAGTTCGGGAACTGGCAAAGCAAAACCATATCTCTTGAAAAGGAGAGACAAATGACGAAAAAGGAAGCACTCATTCAAAAACGCAAGAAACTTGTCGGGGAAAAGAATCGAAAAATAGATTCTATTAAAAGACGCTATCGAATTCTTCTGGAACCGATTAGAGAGGAACTGAGGTCCATAAGGGCATCTAAGCCTTCTATAGATGCCGCCCAAAAATACATTGAACCAACAAACTCCCCGAAGAGAAAATGCTTGGGGTGTGGAGAGACGCTTCTCAGGGCTACGGTGGAGAATGCTCAAAGGGTAGTCAATCTCTGCAATAGTTATATCAGCGGGGAACTCCATTACAAACCCTTTCACGTTAAGAAGATCAGGGAGAATGTGTACTGTTGTCATATATGCCGGATCAAGGATGGAAAAGGACACTCCAACTGGTGTTCTTCGGCTACTCAGGTAAGATTTAGAGAAAGAAATATCATTCCCGAAAAAGACTCTGAGCCTATTGATGAATAGGCTTATTGTGGATTGTGGCGTCATAAGTCGATTATCCGCGCATACATACTGCACGTCTCCCCGTTCGGCCCGAATTTCAGCATGTTGCCTTCATAGCTAAACCCCAGAAACGGGAATATCCTGTCCGACACTCCCTTGATGCAGGTCGCCTGAACACGGATGAATCCGCATTCCTTGGCTAGTTTTGGCAGGTATTCTCGGAGACTCTTGAGGCAGAGCTTGACGTGGC
>Ga0335069_10000831_pt1 | contig 49644 bp, 51 predicted proteins | sample Lox_Sample_11_FD_206714 | JGI IMG/M metagenome (GOLD analysis project Ga0335069, IMG submission 206714) | Soil microbial communities from Loxahatchee National Wildlife Refuge, Florida, United States - Lox_Sample_1.1 | ecosystem: Environmental > Terrestrial > Soil > Wetlands | place: USA... | reverse complement strand
ACATTTTGCAAAGGCGCGCACCCCAACCCTGACCCGTGGCTTGAGGTTAGGGTCGCCGCTCCCAGGCCGGGTCGGATGATGGGCTTGAACGGCTATTGCCCGACGGAAACAGGGCCACAGTCGGGGGCGTTGGGCGGAAAGGGGGTGGGCGGGGGCCGGAAGTGGTCGGCCGGCGTCGGCCTGGTGCTCCGTCAGAGCGGCGTGGCCGGCGAGAGCCGCTGATATCCCATCATCGGGCGGAGGGCGACCAATCCCTTACGGCGTAAGGGTTTGCGCCCAGGCGTGAGACTAGCCGCGTGAGACTGGCGCGGCGGCGCTGGACAAATCGTCAATGATTTCAACGTGCTCGCCGTCGTCGTCGGGCGTGAAGTCGGCCAAGGCGACCTGCGCCTCGCCCTCGGGGATCAGGAACACCGTCGCCGGCGACTTGCCGCCCTTCGCCTCGGCCATGGGCGCCTGGCGCTGGTGGATGTAGGGCATCAGCTCCGACCGTTCGCGCAGCAGCATCGCCCACGCCTGGGCGCGCTCGACGCCCAGGGCGCGCGCCAGCAGCTCGGCCTTGACCACCATGGCCAGGGTCAGCCGATCCAGCCCAGCGCCGGCAATGCCCAGATCCCGCGCCCGCGTCGGCGCGTCGCGCAGCTCCTTCGGCGAGACCATGGCCAGCTGCGCGCACTGTTGCCCAGGCGTCTGGCCGCCCATGGTCGCCTCGACCCACCGCGCCAGGTCGATCGACCGTTTGTTGCGCGCGCCACGCGGCCGCCCCCGACGCCGTGGAGTGGGGCTTTCGACGAGGTCTAGCGAGGGTTGCGACGGATCGGCCATTTTCGGCGAATATTTTAGGCCGAGTTCTACGGTTCTAACCAGGGTTCTATGATTTTCCGCCCTTTTTCCTGCAATTTCAGCGCCCTATAGACCCATAGAACCATAGAACCCAAAGAACCCTGTTTTCCGTCTCGTGTGCGTGAGACGGGCCGAGGCGCAGCCTATCTCGCGCGCACATACGAGGCGGCCAGGGTTCTAAGGGTTCTATGGGTTCTTCGTGGCCTAAGCCCTTGGCGCTACACGCTAAACGGTAGAACCGTAACTAGAACCGTGGCGAAGGGCCGAGGGTTCTAAGGCGCGCCAATCCGTGCTTTGAAGCCGGGGGTCAGGGTCGGATGACAAGGCAGGCTTGTCAACTCCCACCCGGTCGGGGTCGGGGCCGACGTAGGGGATTGCGGAGCATGGCGCGCACCGGCCGCCGCGCGCATCGCGCGCGCCGTACTGCGCCATGCGCGCCGCTCGGCTAAGGCCGATCGGCTTGATTACGCCGTGTTGCCGCGCCCACGCGCCAACACCGCTCCAGCGGCGGCTGAAGCGGTGCGGATCGTGCGCCTATGCGAACGGGGTCAGGGCGGCGATTTGTACCTGCGTGAAGGCTTGGGCGACACGTCTGCCGGCGCGCGTTCGCCGCCCTCCAGCCGCTCGATCGCCTCGGCGCGCGGCCCCGCGACCGTCAGCATGTGCATGCCGCCGTGGAAGGCGCCGAACACCAGCTGGGTCTCGCCCTTCAGGCCGGTCTTGACGTACAGCACCGCGTCGGCGTTCACCTGCACCAGGCCGTCGTAATAGGTGTGAAAGTCCACAAAGCGCGGCATGGCCGTCTCCTCTACGCCTCCAACGCCGCCGCCAGCCGCACGAATATGCCGCTGGCTTTGGCGTCCAATCCCTTGTCGCATTTGCCGTTGAACCACAGCGCCTGGGGCATCTGGCGCAGCACCCCGCTCCAGGGTCCGGGCGCGGCCTGGCGGCCCATCCACGGCGTGCCGCGAAACAGCTCGTGCAGCGCCGGGTGCTTGGCCGGCACGAACAGGCGCGCATAGTCCCATTCTTCCGGGTCGCCGCGGGCGAAGCTCAACGACAGCCCCACGTGGTTCAGATAGCTCTGCGCGTCGGCCACCGTCACCGGGTTGGCCTTGAAGTCCTCCAGGGCCGCGCCGATGCTCTTGTGGTGGCGCGTGCGAAACACCTCCGGCTGCGCCTGCAGCATGTGGGTCAAACACCGCCGCCAGGTCTTTTCGCGCCCGCTGGTCTCGCTCAGCTGGTCGGCGCGCAGCCACCCGGCCCATTGTTCCAGCTCGCCGCGCGTGGGCGCCTCGTCGCGCAGCGCCGCATGGCAACCGGCCGCCAGCGCGCCAAAGGTGTCGGCGCTGCGGTCCTCGTGGCCGGCCTCGATCAGCATTTCGCGAAAGGCGTCGCGCAGGGCTTCCCACCGGGTGCGCCCGCCCTCCAGGTCGAACCATTTGAACATGCGCCGCAGCAGCTGCTGGCCGATGGCGCTGGCCTTCTTGCCGTCGCGCAGGCCCAGCTCCTTCAGCACGTCCACCGCCCGCTCGCCGGCGCGCGGCCGCTCGCGCTCGCGCATCAACAGCACGGCCATGCGGCTGGCGTCCTGGGCGTCCATCGCCGGCAGAGCGATCGACGAGAACAGGAACGACGACATGACCGCGAATTCCTGGCCCACGCCGTGCTGGCCGCCGCGCTGCATCTTGTCGCCGCTGTAGGCGATCCGCGCCAATTCCAGGATCTTGTCCGTGGTGCGCGTGTCTTCCTTGGCCTCCAGCTCGTCCACCATCACGGCGATCGAGTCCTGCTTCACCTTCTGATAGATCCCGGCCTGGGTGGTGTTGCTGGTCGACACCAGGGCCCCGTTGGCCACCAGGCGCAGCAGCTTCTGCAGCGTCGATTTGCCGGCGCCCTCGGTGCCCACCACATAGATCACCGGCCGCTGGTCCAGCGCCCCGCCCACCAGGCTCAGCGCCATCCACCCCAGCGCCAGGCGCGGGTCCAATTCCTTGCGGTCCCAATTCCAGCTCTGCAGCGCCTGAAACAGCAGGTCGCCCGGCGATCCCTCGCCCGCCGCCTCGTACTTCAGGCTCGGCCGGCCGATACGCGGCCGCCCCGGATAGATGAACCGCCCGTGCTCGCCCGGCGGCCGCCACTGCCCGCCCAGCCACACCGCGTCGCCGGCGTGATAGATCAGGCTGCCGTCGTCGTCGCGCCACGCCCCGCGCCCGCGCACCTTGTCTTCCAGCTCGAAGGTGCCCTTGTACGCGCACGCCGCGAACAGGTCCTGGCGCGCCTCCTCGGCCTGCCAGTTGGTCACGGTCGGAAAGTCGTTCTTATTCTTGGGCATCTGCCAGCGCGGCCACGCCCAGGTGAGGAAGCCCGGCCGGCCGGCGAACAGGGCGTCGATATGGCCCTTGCCCGCATTGGCCTGCAGCTCGTGCACCTCGCCCAGGGTGTTGAGGAAGAAAAACACGTCCTTCAGCTTGCCCAGCGGCATCACCGGCGAATTGGCCGGCAGGCCCGTGCGGCGGTCGACAAAGTCCTGGTCGCGCCATTTGCCCGGCTCGATCATTTCCTCCGGCTCGCCGCGCCGCGCCACGTTCATGGGGCAACCCTTCGGAGGGTCGGCCATCGCCTGCTGGCGCAGGGTCAGCATCGCCTCGGCGTCGTCGTCGAACGACGGCAACAGCGCGCCGACTTCGTCCAGGGGGTTGGGGGCCGACGCCATCAGCGCGGATCGCACACGAGTGCGAGATTTGCGCCCGGCGCGACGCGCTGCATGCCGATGCCTTGCACCCCGTAATACAGGGCGCCGTCGGGCGTCTGATAAATCGCCCCCGTGGAATTGCACCAGCGCAGCAACGCCGCGTTCGGCACGCTGTCGGGCACGGTGTCGGGGGCGCAGGCGCCGACGGTCAGGACCAACGCCATCTGGGCCGCTAAGGCTCTTGTTCTCATCCCGCCCTCACCATGTCGTTGAAATCGCTGCCCCGGGCGGCGTTCACCACCACCACCGGCCGCCCCTTGGCCTGGTCCAGCCAATGCTTGTGGATCCGCTCGAAGGCGGCGCGCGCGTCGGTCTTCCAATCGTTCTCGCCCAGCAGCACCACGGCGCTGGCGCACTCGGGCCAGTCTAAGAGGCCCATCAGGCTCAGGCTGCCGGCCGCCCACACGCGATAGTCGGGCCGCGCGGCCGCCACGGTCAGGCACGTCTCGATGCCCTCGCCGATCGCCAGCGGCCCGCGCTTGCCCGCGGCGGCCGCCTTGGCCGGCGACAGGCCCGACGGCCCCTTGCTCAGGCGGATGGCCGCGCCCCGGCACGGCCCGATCATCATCTTGGGCTTGGGCACGTCGGCCTTGCCGCCGCCGTCGGCCCTCAGATAGGTGCGGTGCAGCGCCGCCAGCTTGGATCCGCGCGTCATGGCGCTCACCATGCAGTTGCGCCATTCCGTCACCTCGCCCGTCTGGCTGTTGACGTATTCCGCGCGGGCCGCCCAGCGCAGCGCCTCGGGCGCGTGCGCCAGGCGCGACAGGTCGATGCCCCGCGCCACGCGCAGGTAGTGCTCCGCCGGCGTGCCCGCGATCGGCGGCAGGCTCAGCCACAGCTTGAACAGCCCGGCCGACTTGGCCTCGTCCTCCTCGTGCGCCTTCATCTCGGCCGCCACGCGGTCGCGCTCGCGCCGCCGGCGCTCGGCCTCGATATCGCCCACCTGGCGCGGCTGGGCCGCGTTGCCCTTGCGGTCCAGGCCCAGGTGATCCACCGCCCACCAATAGGTGTCGATCTTGCTGCGCAGGCGCCGCACCCCGGCCACCAGGTCGAACACGTCGCCCTGCTCGCCCGTGGCGAAATCCTTCCACGCGCCCACGCGCTCGCCGTCGATCCAGATCACGAAGCTGCCGGGCTTGCGGTCGTTGCGCATGGGGTTCAGCGGGAAAATCCGCCGCCCGTCGTCGCGCCCCGGCAGGTCGTGTTTCAGGCCCAGCGCCGCCAGCACGCCGGCGAAGTTCGCCTGCAGCTGCGCGCGAATATCCGACCACGGATAAGGCAGGGGGCGGTGCTCGGTCATTGCGCCGACGCCTTGAGGCGCACCGCTACGCGCGTCAGCGCATGCTGGGCCAGCTCATGGCCGAATTCGCACGCGATGGCCGAGGCCGCCGCGCCCAATATGCCGCCCAGCGCGCCGGCGCGCTCCATGTCGGTCTGTGCGGCCTCAAACTCGGCCACGCATTCGCTCAGGGTGCGCGCCGCGCCGGCCCGGCTGCGGATCAGCTGGTCGGGCGTCATGCGGCCAGGTCCATGGGCCCGCCGTCCATCCAGCCCTCGGCCGCCAGGGCGTGCAGGGCGCGGATGGCCACGCGCGCGCCGGCGCGGGTCCTGGCCGTGGCGACCAGGGTTCCGTCCGCGTCGCGCACGCGCCACAGGCCGGGCCGCTCAGCGTGGTGCGCGCTGAACGGCCCCTGCGGCCTGAACAAGCCCAGGCGCAGATTGAAGGACGTGTCCCTCAAGCGGCGCTCTCCACCGCGCCCACGCGGGCCATGGCCGCGACCAGGCCGTCGGCCATCAGCTGGATGTTCTCGGCCCGGCGCCGCTGTCGCAGGTCGGCCTTGGTCTCCCCCGCCTTCAGCGGGGTGCGGGCTGCATCAGCATAAGCATCAGCATCAGCATCAGCATAAGCATAAGCATAAGCATCAGCATAAGCATCAGCATCAGCATAAGCATCAGCATCAGCATCAGCATAAGCATCAGCATAAGCATAAGCATAAGCATCAGCATAAGCATAAGCATAGAGGGGGCGCAGCGCCTCACGCCATGCGGCTTTCGGCGCTGCGCCCCCTCCCAGGTGCAAGACATGCAGAGCCCGCGCCGCCTCCACCCGCGCCAGCTTCTCGGCCAGTTGCGCCTCGGTGAATTTCCGCTTCTTCAGCGAGGCGGCCCAGAATTCCAGCACGCAATGCGCCTGCCAGTCATAGACCACGCTGAACGGAACCTGGCCCTTCAGCCGCGCCAGCTGTTCGTAGAACGCCAGGCCCCAGGCCGTGGCCGCCTCATAGGGCATCGCGTCGAAGAAGTTCGGCACCATCACGGCCAGCCACTTCGGCATCACGCTGGCGGGGCAGTCCGCCGGCCTTGAAACCTCAGGACCAAGCACGCCCAGGGCGCACGCCAGCTGGCGGCCGTCGCGCTCGACGTGCCAGTTGGCCTGCACCAACAGCTCGTGCTCCAGGGCGAAGCGAAAGCGCTCCAGCGCCTCGGTCGCGTCGACCGCCAGGGTCGTGGGCAATGCGGGGGGTGAAATCACGGCGTCGTTCATCGCTGTTTCCTCAGCTGCGGGATGAAGGGGTGGGTGGGCGCGCCTAGGCCCTCGGCGTCGTCCTCGCGCTCGTCGTCCTCCAGGTCGGCGTCCTGGGCGTCCAGCGCGTCCAGCCAGTCGATCGCCGTCTGCGCGACATATTCCAGCCACGCGCGCAGCTCGGCGTGGGCGTCCGTGTCGGCTCGAAGGCACGGGCGCGTCATGCCTCGCCCCTGATCAAGCGCGCGTCGGCCTCGGTCCGCACCGGGATCAGCTGCATCACGGCGCCGTCACGATCACGGCGGAGGGCCACCATCGACGGCTTGCCGCACGCGTCGCAGGTCATGACCAGCGCGCTGGGGTCAGCCGTGCCGTCGTCGTTACGCCTGGGGTTGCGCAGACTATCGTCGATGAAGGCCATCGCCAGCGCTTCCAGCCGCACCGTCGCGTCGTCGGTGTAGGCCGAGCACCAGGGGCAAAGCGCACTGTCGCCCCACGTCGAGCCGGGCAAGAGGGGGAATTTCCTCACCGCGCCGCCCTCCGCAACGCGACCACGTCGCCGGTTTCATTTTTTTTCGAGAAATTTTCGAGCGCGGTCGGATGAAACGTCGGATGAGCGTCGGATGAGCCGACCAGTTCGGCCGTCACGTCGGCCAGCACCATCAGCTGGGCCCGCACCGCGTCCAGCCGCGCCAGCTCGCCGCGCTGCAGCTGGCCGCGAGCGATCGCCTCCAGCGCCTCCAGCGAGATCTCGTCGCGATCGGCGTCGGCCAGGCGCGCGCGCACGTCGGCGCAATGGCTCGAGACCGTGTCCTTATGCAGGCCCACATGCCGGCCCAGGGCGGCGTAGTCGCACCCGCTCAGGCACACCGCCAGATAGATCGCCACCTTCTTGGCGTCCCACGCCTCGGGCGCCGGGCGCGGCCCGCGCCCCCGGCTGGGCGCCATGATCGCCGCGGCGTCCACCGCATAGGCCGCCGCCGTCACCCGCGCCGCCGCCGGCCACGCCTGGGCCAGCGCCCACTTGTGCGCGAACATCGCCCCATCCCGGATCGACATGCCCCCCGCCATGGCGCCTTACCCGTCGATGTCGGCGCGGAACGGGCGCGTGCGGGCCGTCTCGGGCGGCGCCGTCGCGTCCAGGATGTCGCCCACCAGGGCGGCGTAGATCGCCAGGGCCGGGGCCTGGGCCGCGCGGTGCGCCTTGGCCGGCTCGGCGTCATAGGCCAGGGCGCACGCCTTCAGCGCCGCGAAGGCCAGGATCACCGAACGGTCGCGGCTGGGGCACGCCATCTCGCGCATCTGGCCCAGCCGCCGCAGCTCGCCCGTCGGCCGCGCCAGGTCGGCCACGCACGCGACGGCCTCCTGCGCCAGCGCCCGCCAGTGCGCGCGGCCCATGGCGATCTCCTGGGGATGCAGGCTCATGCCGCCACCCCGATGATCTCGGCCGCCGAAAGCTCGACGCCGAGATCCTTGGCGAGTTTGCAAACGGCCGCCTGGTGGGCCGGAATACGGCCCGGACCGGCGCTCCACTTCTGCACGGCGCTGGTGGTCAGATCGCAGGCCCAGGCCAGGCGCTTGACCCCAAGAAGGCGAATAACCTTGGCAGCGGGTGTTTCATCGGACATTGTGGAATTTCCATCGGGAAAATAGTTCCACGTCCGTGCATCAAGCGGTTCGCCAAGTTCGTCAACGACGCCCTGCGGAATTTTTTTCCACAATGGGCGCCATGAAACTTTCGGATATTCCGGCTAGGCTCAGGCTGATGGGCAAGAAGCAAGCCGATTTGGCTCGCGCCCTGGACAACCTGGACACCTCCACGCTCAGCAAGCTGATCGCCGGCAAAGGCCGCAAGGTTCAGCTGCACGAAATACCGAAGATCGAGGCGTTTTTCGGGGAAAAACTTGAGCTTGATGAGCTTGCTACAGCGGCGCCCTTTACCCCTCGCCGGCAGGTGCAGCGCCGTATTCCGGTGTATGGCTACGCGGCGGCGGGCGGCCAAGACAGGATCGCCTATGCTGACGATCGCGTCCTTGAGTGGCGAGAACCACCGCCACTTTGGAACGGTTCGGGCTTCCTAGCCTATGTCCGCCTGGGCGGGACAAGCATGGAGCCGCGTTACTTCGCTGGCGAACTCGCCCCTGTAATGCTGGGGGTCGAGCCTGCCCGTGGCCAGGACTGCTTGATAGAGTTCACAAATAGCACTGCGGCCATCAAAACCTATTTGGGAAAACGGCCGCACACGCTACTAGCCCACCAGTACAACCCGGACCAGGACCTTGATTTCCCGCTCTCGGATGTTCATGCGGTTCACGCCATCTGGCGGCCTGGCTTGATTTAGTAACCGTGCTGCGCGCGGTCTTGGTCTAGGGCATCTTGCGTTCCTTGCCGTGCATCTTCCCTTATGCGTCGGTCCTGCTCGGCGGCGACCTGGTCCGCTTTCAGTTGCGCCTCTGCCTCCGCTTGCAGCGGCGATGGTGGCGCCACATAGGGCGCTAGCGGATAATCCCGTTGCAAGCGCAGCGCGTCGCGGGCTTTGGCCATAGCGCACATTCGCTCGTCCACGATCCCATGCAACGGGTAGCAGGCCAGTCCGTCGCCCACTCTCACCAAATCATCCTGGGCCCTATCGGGTGAGAGCACGGCTGGCGGCAACGTCGGATCGGCTCTGAACGCTTTATTCCTGGCGGCCACCTCTGCTTGATAGGCGCGGGCGCCATCCCAATCTGGCCCCCAGACGACGGCGGCGACAAGGGCGAGAGCAACGGGCACGATCAGCCACTTGCCGATCAGGAAGTCCGCCGGACCAATTTTGATTTCTTCGTCCATGCCCGAAACATAGCTCGTCGATTCGCACGCCGCATTGACGGCCGGGATATTTCCATCCCTGTTGACAACGGAAATATTTTCCATCCTTTTTGTCCCTGTTCGGGTTCCATGTGGAACCCTGGAGGGAGCCACCCCATGACCAAACCCGTCGCCCACCGCACCGACTTCTGCCTGGTGCGCGGCCCCGCCATCCCGGCGGAGCGCTTCGCCACCCTGCGCGCCCTGGCCGCGCGCATCCACGAGCTGCGCGCCGATCGCGCCATCACGCTCAAGTCGGCCCAGCTGGCCGCCGGCGGCCAGCAGCCCGAGGGCCATTGCGTCGGGGTCAACGCCGCCGACGACAGCCGCGTGACCCTGATCGGCTACGCCTTCTTCCCCGAAACCCTCAGCTTCGCCGCGCCCAAGGATCGCGTGGCCCTGGCCGACGCCCTGCGCGCCCTGGTCCCCGACGCCCACGCCCAGCTGGGCGACGACATCCTGTCGGGCGAAGCGGCATGAGCGAGCTGGGCCGCGTCCAATACGCCGCCGCCGTGCTCGATCTGGCCATTCATCTGGTCCAGGTCGAGCACCGCCTGCCCGATGAGCGGCCGTCCAGCACGGCCGCCTTCGAGGCCCTGGCCATGCTCACCGGCATTGAGGAGCACAAGCTGCGCGCCATCGCGGCCGAGTATGTGGCCAAGGCGCGCCGCGAGGCCGAGGACAAGGCCGTGGAGCGCCTGCTGCGCGTGGTGCGGCCATGAGGCCGTGGTGCGCGGTTGTGCAGTTCGCGGACAAGCGCCCGTTCCTGTTCGGGACGGTGTGGCTGCGCCCGGCCGAGGGCGAGGAGGCGGCGCGCTAGGCCATCGCCGTGGCCGCGCTCGAGGTGTTCCCGGCCGCGCCCGCCATCGTCGTGCTCGCTCCGGGCGCGATCGTGTTTCAACCCGAGGAGATCGCGGCATGAACGACGCCCAGCCGATCCGCGCCATGGGCATGGAGGCGGTCGCGGCCGCCTGCGGCTATTCGTGGGAGCGCTTCCGCAAGGTGTGGCGCACCCTGCCGGGCTTCCCCGCCCCGATCAAACGGCCCAACGCCAAGGGCAAGGGCGGCTACGCCTGGCGCGCCGAAAGCGTCCACGCCTGGATCGCCGCGCGCGAGGCCGCCCTGGGCGAGGGCCGCGCCGCCCCGCCCCCGGCCAATGAGAACCGCGAACCGCGCCTGGCCCACGCCGCCGCGCGCCAGCGCCACGTGTTCGACCGGCTGATGGGGCGCGCCTAGGCCTTGACCGCCCGCGCACGGCGGCTTCATCGTGCGCCCGACCTTGAGGAAAGGGGTCGCCATGCCCGCCCAACGCAAAGACATTCCCGCCCACTGGCAATGGCGCGACGGCCGCCCGCGCTGGATCCCCGCGCCGGCGCTGCGCGCGGCCGGCTGGAAGGGCCATGACCTGAAGGACGCGGCGGGGGCCTTCCTCGGCCGCGGGGCCTCGATCGACCGGGCGTCGACCATCAACGAGGCGGTCAAGGCCTGGCGCGCGGGCGAGCTGATCCCGCCCGAGTTCGAGGCCATCGCCCCGGCCGGCGCGGTGTTCAAGGGCGGCGCGGGCGCCGCGCCGGCGCACGGCAAGCTGGCCATCGGCCGCCTGATCGAGGCCTATGCCGGCGATCCGGCGCGCCACATCGCCCCCTCCGACAAGTTCGCCGGCCTCGCCCCGGCCACCCAGCGCGACTATCGCGGCAAGCTCAAGCGCCTGGTCGACGCCCTGGCCGGCTATGTCGTCCTGCCCCCGGCCGGCGCCGACCTGTCGGCCTATGAGGCGGCGGTCGAGGCGATCCGCGCCGCCAGCGTCCTGGCGCTGGAACCGGTCGAGACCGCGCGCGGGATCGAGGATCCGCTCTACACCGTCTATCACCGGATCAAGGCCGAGGTCGGCCCGCACCAGGCCTCGGGCGTGCTGGCCGCCGCCTCGGCCTGGCTCGGCTGGTGCCGCGAGCGCCAGAGCCGCCAGATCCGCAACTGGGCGGCCGAGGTCGAGCGCGAGACGCCGCCCGGCCGCATCCGCGTGGGCACCCTGGCCGAGGTCCAGGCCCTGATCGCCTCGGCCGAGGCCCTGGGCTGGCCCTCGATCGCCGACAGCATCATCCTGGGCCTGGATCTGTCCTGGTCCCAGGTCGACCGCCTGGCGCTCACCTGGGGCCGTGTGAAGGATGGGCGCTGCCTTACGGGCGCCGAGGGCCGGGCCAAGACCGGCCGCGTCGGCGGCACGCCCCTGACGGCGCTCGGCCGCGCCCGCCTCGCCCAGATCCAGGCGCGCCAGGCCGACATGGCCGCCCAGCCCACCCATGTCCTGTGGTGCGAGCGGCGCGACAAGCACGGCGCGCCCGGCCAGCCGGGCCCGTGGAAGCCGGACCACTATCGCCACATCTTCGCCGACGTCCGCGCCCACGCGGCCAAGACCTGCCCCAGCGTGGCCGACTTCACCGACGCCGACCTGCGCGACACGGCCATCACCTGGGCCCGCAGCGCCGGCCTCAACACCGACCAGTTGGCCAGCCGCACGCTCCAGTCACGCCGGCGCATCAACGATCTGCACGACAAGCACTACGGCGAAATCGGCCCCGAAATCGCCGACCAGGGCGGCGTGCTGCTCGACAGCTACTTCACCGCGAAGAAGGTCAAGCTTTGACCGGCGGCAAGCTGATCCCGCTCACCCGGGGACAGTTCGCCACCGTCGACGCCGCCGACTACGAGGACCTGGCGCGGTTCAAATGGTACGCCGTGCCCTTCAGCAACAAGTCCGGCAAATACTACGCCGTGCGGTCCACCCGCGACGCCGACGGCAAGCCCGTGCGCGAGTGGATGCACCGCCGCATCGCCCGCGCCATGGCCGACGAGGTGGTCGACCACTTCGATGGCGACGGCCTCAACAATCGCCGCGCCAACCTGCGCCGGTGCTCGGCCGCTCAGAACACCCTCAACCGCCGCGTCGCCTTTCGCGGACCCTATAGGGGGGTGCGGCGACTGGCCGACGGCTGGCATTGCGCGATCCACATCGATGGCCAGCGCCAGTCGCAAGGGCCTTTCGCGACCGCTCGCGAAGCCGCCCTCGCCTACGACGCCGCCGCTGCGGAGCGGGGCGGAGACTTCGCCGTGCTGAACTTTCCCGCCAGCGGCCCCGCCACACCCCAGCAAGCCGCGCTGCTGATGTCCTTCGATGAGGTTTCGCAGGCGTGCGGCTATCGCCCGGAGACATTCAGGAAAACCTGGCGCCGCCTGTGCGAGACACGCGCCTTCCCCAAACCGGTGCAACGGCCCCTCGCCAACGGCGCGGGCGGACGGTATGCCTGGCTTAAGAGCGCGGTGCGCGCGTGGCTGGATCAACAGGAAAACCCGGCTCGCCCGGCCCCGAGACGTGAGACAAAACCGCGTCACGACAGCCGTCGACGACCTTTGGTGACCGCCTGGATAGGTGCTAAGCGTTTGTTTTAATTCGACTTATTGCCAGTCGCGCCGATAACTCTTAATCAGCGGGTCGTAGGTTCGAATCCTACTGCACCCACCATCCCGGCCCGCGCTGATACGGGCGTTCCGGGCGGCGGGAAATCAGACAAAGAAAGCCCCCTCTAGCGTTATCGCCCCGGCGAGGCGCGCGGCCGTTGACGCGCCCACTGAGCGCGCTAATCCGATGAGGCGCGCAGCCAGGAGAGCGAACGACCATGGACAGCACGACGATCGGACGTCGAACCCTGCTGGCTGCCGGAGCGGCCGCGGTCGCCTCGGCGCCGCACCGGGCGCGGGCGGCCAAGGCCTTGCCCAAGGTGACAATCCACACGGCCAGGGGCGTGATCGTGGTCGAGCTCGAATCCGGCCGCGCGCCGCTGACCAGCCGGAACTTCCTGCACTACGTCGACACCAAGATGTACGACGACGGTCAGTTCTACCGCGCCTCGCGCACGCCGGGTCTGCCGCCGGGCAACGGCACCATTCAGGGCTGGCCCAACCCGACGATCCGCCGCTATCCGCCGATCGCCCACGAGAGCACCACCCAGACCGGCCTGATCCACGACACGGGCACGATCTCGATGGGCCGCTTCGGCCCCGGCTCGGCCACCGCGGATTTCTTCATCTGCGCCAGCCCACAGCCCTATCTGGACGCACATCCCGACGAAACGCCCGACCCGATGCACAGCAACCTGGGCTATGCCGCCTTTGGCCACGTGATCTCGGGCATGGACGTAGTGCTGAAGATCCTGGCCCTGCCGACCAACGGCAAGGCCTTCGTCAAGGAAATGCAGGGCCAGATCCTGACCAAGCCGGTGCCGATCCTGACCATGCGCCGGGCCTGAGCGGCCAAGCGGGCGTTCAGTGCAGGACGGCCTGGACCTTGTCGATCCCGGCCTGGGCGCACTTCTCGTCCTGCAACGAGGCCGCGCCGCCGACTCCGATGCCGCCGACGAACTGGTCGCCTGCCTTGATTGGCAGTCCGCCCGCGAGCGCCAGCATTTCAGGATTGCCGTCGCCCGGCGGCGGCGAGCCCGGATTGGCGGCCAGCTGCGCCTGGATCGCGCTGGTGGCGCGGTGCATCATGATCGCGGTGTAGGCCTTGCGGCGCGCGGAATCGGCGGTGGTGAAGATCGTGCCATCGCCGATCAGCATCACCTTGGCGTTGCCATACGCGTCGACCACCACCGCGCTGACGTGGAATCCGCCGGCCGCGCAGGCGTCGATCGCGCCCTGGGCGGCGGCGATCTCGATCTGCAGGGGCAGAACCTTTTCGGTGATCAGGCTCTGGGCGTGCGCCACCGACACGGGCGAGGCCAACAGCGCAGCCAACATGGCCATACGGGTTTTGAGGGTCATGGACATCTTCTCCTTCGTGCGCGACTTTGGCTGCGCCCATCGCGGGACGTTGGGCGTCTTAGGGGCGGCGGCGTTCAATTCGGCCAGGGAGAGTATACTTGGCCCATGCCCGCCGACGACCAAGATGCACGCGCTTCGATCTTGCGCACCCTTTATCGCGCGATTCGGACTTCCGCCGAGCGCGCGGTCCAACGCATCGCGATGAGCGGCCGCCCCTTCCGGTACGGCGATGTCCGGGTGAAACTGCGCCTTAGACCTTAGGGCTTTTGCCGCCGGAACGCTTCGGACGTCGCACCATGATGGGGGTGGGACATCCGCCGCAGCGCGCGGCGCAGTCTGCGCCCGCCTGCGGACAGGCGCTTGTGCGCCTGCAGCCACGCATCGAATTTCCACGCCAGACGTCGGCAGGCCACGTCGATGGCGCCGACCACGGTCGTCGCCTCGAGCATCCTGGACAGTTCCATCTCGATCGGCTGCAGGTCGCTCTTGTACGGCATGTCGCCGATCGTCAGGTCGAAGTACCTGTGGCCTTGCGCTTGCGACCATTTCATCAGTTCGGTCACCAGGAGCAGCCCCGGACCGTATTTGCCCCAGCGGTCATGGCCGATGGACATGAGAATTCCGGAAAACACGCCGGCGTGGACCAGGACGTAGGCGGCCGAGATCAACTCGTCGTTGACGAACACGCCGAACACCCGCGCCGTCGCCCCATCTTCCAGGCTCTGACGGGCGGCCTCACGATAGAAGCGCTCGTAATGCGGGCGGGACAACAGGTCGAACCGGCCCATCGCCTCGAAGCGAAAGCGGCGCTGCTTGACCATGGCGTCGAACAACCCATCGAGCTCGTCAGGCGTTTTGGCCTCGACGAACTGTATCTCGCCAACCTCTTCCAGACGGCGGCGGCGGCGCCCGAGTTCGCGCAGGGGCTTTGACTGCATCCAATGGGCGACGATGGGCTCCTCGACCCCTCGTATAGGGATGCCGAAGGCGCTCAATTCCATCCGCCGTCGCCCCGGCAGGAGCGATAGGGGATTCACGGCGCCGGCGAAGGTCGGCGGAATCTGCGAGATGTCGATCACATCGACTGGCGGAAGCACGGCGCGGACGGCGGCCCAGGCGGCCCGAGCCGACTCGGGCGACCATTTGAAGTCGGCCGCCAATAAGGGGGCCGCGTAGTCGCACACGGCCAGATTCAGCCAGTTGACCGTCCTGACGCCCAACGGCCGGCTGAGCGCCAGCGGCAGTAGCATGACGACTTCGCCGCTCTCGCGGTCCTGCACTTCGACGAAGAACGGACGGATGTGCGCGGGCCCGGCCAGATGCTCGCAAATCCCGTCGGTCCACACCGCCGTCTGGAAGGCAGTCGAGTAGCCCTCGGCCTGCAGCCTGCGCCACGCCGCCTCGCAGCCCGAGCGGGTCCATAAGAGCCGAGCTGCGAAGTTCACGGAGGTTTTTGGCGCCTTGTCGTCGTCCGGGACGGCGACCGTCTCGCGCGGCAAGGCGAAGGTCATAGACTCGCGGAGCCCCGCGCGATCCGACGCCTCGGGCTCACGGCCATCGCACGCGCTAGCGAAGTCGCGCCCGGGTGTGGACCGTGGGGATGTCGGCGCAGTCGATAACATCGAAGGGCGTTACCAAAACAACAAAAATGGGACGAGGCCGATCGCTTAATAGTAAGCCGAAATAAATACGGACTATTACAAGGCTAATGGCCGATTAATCATTACACTGGGCGCTTCTGGACTATGATAGCGCATTATCTCCTCTTCGCGCAGCCGTGAACAAGCGTTGCAGCGCCGTTCGAGGGAACTTGGCAAGATAAATGGGCGTCAGTCGCCGATGCCTGACCACGAACGGCGCATCGCCTTCGACCATCAGGCGAATGGCGAGCAGGGGCACGGGCGACTGCATCGGGCGAAAATTCGGGTTGATCAAACCCTGATCGGGGGCGTCGGGCCGAAAGAAGCCGATCATCTTGCCGCGGAACACCGAATGGGGCTCCAGCTTGTCTTGGGTCTGCTTGAGGACCTTCAGTCCGGCCTCGTCGGTGCAATTAGGAAAGCCGATGATGATGGTCTTGAATTGCGCCATGCCCTTGGGACAGGGCATCCGGTCGAAGGCGCGTACGGCGGCCTCCATCAACGCCAGAATGGCTTCCGCGTCCGGGCCGCCGTTCCAGACGCCGATGCGCGCCGTGCCGATCTTGGCGGCTTGCGACGTGAAGGGACAGACATCGCCGAGTCGCCCGAGGTCCGCATGCGGCCTCATGAGGAAGGACTGGACCCAAAGGGCGATGCGCGCGCCGACCGCCAGATCCGCCTCGTCCATGCCGGCCACGCCATGCGCGGCCACCACGCCGGGGTAGGCGAGCAGCGGCACAAGCGGCACGGTTACAGCCTCGCGACCGCGGCCGGCCGCCACAACATCGACAATGTCGAGTGCTTGGCTCCCGGTTCCGCCCCCATTGGGCGCTGCGCCGGCGCCCCCGGCATAATCCACGTTAAGGGTCACGTTCGTCCCAACTCAGCCAATCCCATTGGCGTTCGTCTTGGCCCCATCGGCAGCCCAACAACGCGCCAGACCCCGATTTGTGGCACAGCGCGGCCGATTTATTTTTTGGGGGACCGTCCGCACCCGGCCCTTCGTGGCTTTGCGCTGAATTATTAGGCGCCCACCGCAAGTAACGGCGAACACCGCTGCTGCACAGGTCACACAACAGATCGACCCGGCGACACAAGCACTATTATACATTGTTTTATAAGAACATTTCTCGGCCCATTCTGGGTGGGCCGCGCGTTGTTCTGCACGTTCATATGATCCGCATGCCGCCCATTGCAGCGGTCGGCCGGCGACTTGGCGTCGGACCGGCTTGGGAAGCGCCGCTTGGCCTGCTAATCTGCGGTCATGTTACGCGAGCGGACCGCGCTGGCGCGGTGGAGTTTGGCGGGGGCGCTGGCGGCTTTGATCGCCGCGCCGGCTCACGCAGCGGTCGATCTGGACGCGCTCGACAATGCTGTGGCGGCCGAGCTCAACTTCGCCCGCATGCACCCCCAAGCCTACGCCCAGACCCTCGCGCCCTACCGCCGCGAGTTTCATGGCAAGCTGGTCAAGGCGCCCGGCCACGCCACCCTGATCCGGACCGACGAGGGGGTGGCCGCGGTGGACGAGGCGATCGCCTACCTCAAGAAACAGGCGCCGCTTGACGCGCTGGGCCCCAGCGCCGTGCTGGCGGGCTCAGCCGAGGATCATGTGCTGGACCAGGGCCCGAGCGGTCAGATCGGGCACACCGGGACGGACGGCTCGATCCTGCCCGAGCGCATCGACCGCCGTGGCCAATGGGTCGGGTTGATCGCCGAGGACATCGGCTATGGCTACGCCACGGGACGCGAGGTGGTGCGGCAGTTGATCGTCGATGACGGCGTGGCCGACCGCGGGCACCGGGTGAACATCTTCAACCGCCGCCTGCGGCTGATGGGCGTGGCCTGCGGCCCGCACCAACGCTACGGCCTGATGTGCGTGATCGACTTCGGCAGCGACGTCATTTCGAAGTAGGCGCGGCTTGGAACGACTTGCCCTTGGCTTCGGGTCCAAACCCGGTGACCAGGGCCAGGAGCACCGCGACCACCGCGCACACCAGCGCCAGCGCCATGGCGTAGTTGTTGCCGTGAGCCTCCGCGATGCCGGCCTGCACGGTGGCGTTGGCCGCCGCCAGCAGGTTGCCGATCTGATAGGCCGCTCCGGGGAAAGTGCCGCGGGCGGCTTCGGGCGACAACTCGTTTAGATGCACCGGCACAACCCCCCACGCGCCCTGCACCGCGAACTGGATCAGGAAGGCGCCGATCCCCAGCATCAACGGCGTGGTCGAGTACGCCCACAGCGGAATCAGCGGCAGGGCCAGCAACGCGGCCAGGACGATCGCCTTGCGTCGGCCGATGCGCTCGGACAAGGCGCCAAAGAACAGGCCGCCGAGGATGGCGCCGGCGTTCAGCGCGATGGTGCAGGCCGTCACCAGGGCGGGCGAGAACCGGTGCTGGACTTGCAAGAAGGTGGGGTACAGGTCCTGGGTGCCGTGGCTGAAGAAGTTGAAGCAGGTCATCATCGCCACGACATAGAGCAGCAGGGGCCAGCGGCCCTTGACCGCCTGCATGAAGCTCAGGGCCGTTCCCTTGCCCGCGATTCGCTGGGCTTGCCATGCGGGGGATTCGGGCACGGTGCGGCGGATATAGAGAATCAACAGGCCCGGCAGCACGCCTAGCATCAACATTCCGCGCCAACCGATCGTGGGCAGCAGAAGATTGGCCAGCGCCGCCAGGAAATAGCCGAAGGGGTAGCCTTGTTGCAGGATGCCCGACACCACGCCGCGGCTCTTGACCGGGATGGTCTCGAGCGCCAGCGAGGCGCCGATGCCCCATTCCCCGCCCATGGCGAACCCAAACAGGAAGCGCAGCCCCAGCAGCACCGGCAGGTTGGGCGCGAACGCCGAGGCGACCGCCAGCAGCGAATAGACGCCCACGTCGATCATCAGCATCGGCTTGCGGCCATAGTGATCGGCCAAGCGCCCGAACACGAAGGCCCCGAACGGGCGCGCGACCAGGGTGAACACGATCGCCTGGCTGACCTTGACCACGTCGGTGTGGAACTCGGTCGCTATGGCCTTGAGAATGAAGGCCAGGAGGAAATAGTCGAACGCATCCAGCGCCCAGCCGAGGAAGCTGGCGAAGAAAGCCGCACGCTGAATAGGATTGAGCGCCTTGAGGTCATCGATAACGACCATTTGGCCAGCCTCCCTGAACTTTTTTGTCAGGAAGCCCTGCGCCGGGCGCGCTGGCAAGCCCGCGTGCGCTGCGTCAGACGCTTTCGATGTCGTCAGGCCCCCGGCGCGAGACATGTTCGGCGCTGTCGGCGCCCGTCGTGTCGCGTTGCGGATCGCCGCTTTCAGCCGCCTCGACTGCGCCGCGACGCTCGCCAGGGCGGTTGAGCGACTCCACGTCGCCGCTTGCGCCCGCCGCCTGATCGCTGGTCGAAGGATCGTCTTTCCGGACTTTGCGGCCGCTCATGGCTGGTGAACCGGCCAGCGCGGGTCCGGTTCCCCACGCGGGACTGCCTCAGGCCCAGCGGTTGATCATGTCCTGCGGCCGGCCGGCCAGGTAAGCGCCAAGGTTGGCGACAAGGATCGGTGAAACCTGCTGGGCGTAGGTCTCGCTGAGGCCGCCCACATGCGGGGTGATCAGCAGATTGGGCGTGGCCCACAGCGGGCTGTCGACCGGCAGCGGCTCGGCGGCGAACACGTCCAACCCCGCCCCGGCCAGGCTTCCGCTCTGGAGCGCCCGGGCCAGCGCGCCCTCATCGACGATGCCGCCGCGCGCCAGGTTGATCAGGAAGCCGCCGGGCTTGATCGCGGCGATCATCTCGGCGTCGAACAGGTTCCTGGAGCTGTCGTCGAGCGGCAGGAGCAGGATGGCGTAGTCCGCTTCGCCCAGCGCGGCCTTCAAGGCCGTGCGCGGCAGGATCTCGTCGAAGTGCTCGACGGGCCGCACCGTATGGGTCACGCCCTTGACGGTCAGGCCAAAGGCCTTGCACCGCGCCGCCAGTTCGCCCGCGATGAAGCCCGTGCCGACAATCACCACGGTCTTGCCGTGCAGCATCGCCTGCGGCCAACGCTCCCACCGGCGATTATCCTGGTTGTGCACGAAGCGTGGAACCTGGCGGGTCAGGCTGAGCATATGGGCGAAGGCCATCTCCGCCATCTGCGGCCCGTGGGCGCCGCGCGCGGAGGTGAGGATGATGTCCTTCGGCAGGGACTGGATCCGCGTCACCCCGTCGACCCCGGTGCTGAGCGCTTGCACCCATTTAAGCCCGCGCAAAGCTGCGCCGAGCGGCTCGTCAAGGGCGTGGCCGACCGCGGCCAGGATGTCGGCCTCGCCCGCCGCGGCCAAGGCCTCGTCCTTGCTCGTGGTGGCGATGATCCGCACCTGGGGATAAGCGGCGGCGACCGCGCGCCGGTAAATCTCCGCGTCGCGGTCCAGGATCAACAGCGTCGTGTCGGACACTCCGGCGGCCTTTACAGGTCGGCCTGGGTGACGAACCGCGGCTGCACATAGGCCTCGATCGCCTCAGGCCCGCCTTCGGAGCCATAGCCTGAATCTTTGACCCCGCCGAATGGCGCCTCGGGATTGCCAAGGCCGAAGTGGTTGATCCCCAGCATGCCGCTTTCCAGTTGGGCGGCGATGCGGCCCGCCGTGCGGGAAGACGAGGTAAAGGCGTAGGCCGCCAGACCGAACGGCAGGCGGTTGGCCTCGGCGATCGCGTCGTCGAAGGCGTCGAAGGCGTTGATGATCGCCACCGGCCCGAACGGCTCCTCGTTCATCACCGCCGCGTCGGTCGGCACGTCGGTCAGCACCGTGGGCTGGAAGAAATGGCCGGTGTTGCCGATGCGCTCGCCGCCGGTGCGCAGCTTGGCGCCGCGCTGGACGGCGTCCGCCACCAGCCGCTCCATCGCCTCGACCCGGCGCGCGTTGGCCAAGGGCCCCATCTGGGTCGTGGGGTCCAGACCGTCGCCCACCCGCAGCGATCCGAACGCCTTGACGAATTTCTCGGTAAAGGCCTCGTTCGCAGTGCGCTCCACCAAGAAGCGGGTGGGGCTGACGCAGGTCTGGCCCGCGTTGCGCAGCTTGGACATCACCGAGGTCTTGGCGGCGATGTTGAGGTCGGCGTCGGAGAACACCAGCACCGGGGCGTGGCCGCCCAGCTCCATGGTCACGCGCTTCATGTGCTGGCCGGCCATCGCCGCCAGATGCTTGCCCACCGGGGTCGAGCCGGTGAACGACACCTTGCGCACCGCCGGATGCGGAATCAGAAACTCGGAAATCTCGGCGGGGACGCCAAACACAAGGTTGAACACGCCCTTGGGCAGCCCCGCGTCCTCCAGCGCGCGCACGAACTCGGCGCACGACCCCGGCGTCTCCTCCGGCCCCTTGGCGATGATGGCGCACCCCGCCGCCAACGCCGCCGCGGCCTTGCGCGCCAGTTGGTTGACCGGGAAGTTCCACGGGCTGAACGCCGCCACCACGCCGACCGGCTCCTGGGTGACGATCTGCAGCACATTGCCGGTGCGCGGCGGGATCACCCGGCCGTAGAGGCGCTGGGTCTCGCCCGCGGCCCATTCGAGGGTCTCGGCGGCGCGGTCCAGCTCCCCGCGCGCCTCGGCCAGCACCTTTCCCTGCTCCAGCGTCATCTGGACGGCGATGTCGGGAATGCGTTCGCGCAGCAGCGCCGCGGCGGCGTTGAGCACCTGCGCGCGCTTGAGGGCCGAGGTCTTGCGCCACACGTTGAACCCACGCTGGGCCGAGGCGACCACGCGCTCCAGCTCGGCTCGTCCCGCCCGCGCCACCTGGCCGATCGTCTCGCCTGTGGCGGGATTGTGTACCGGCAAGGTTTGCCCGTCCGCTGCGGCGGTCCATTCGCCGTCGATCAGCAGCAGGACGTCCCGGTAGACGGGCTTCAGCGGGCCATCGAGCATGGCGGCCTCCTCACGAGCACAGAGGCCGGAAACTAGGCGCCCCGCCCGGAAATTCAACCGTCCGGACCGCTTTTCCGATCGAGCTTGGCCGCTTATCGCGCGCCCGCTTTGACCCTTCGCCGGAACGCGTGGAGCAGGGGCTCGGTATAGCCGTTGGGCTGAGCGGCGCCCTCGAACACGAGCGCTTTGGCCGCCTGATACGCCAGGCTCTCGGGATGGCCCGCCATCGGACGATAAAGCGGATCGGCGGCGTTCTGGGCGTCGACCTTGGCCGCCATGCGCTCGAACGCCGCCTCGACCTGCTCGCGCGTGCACACGCCGTGCATCAGCCAGTTGGCGATGTGCTGGGACGAGATGCGCAGGGTGGCGCGGTCTTCCATCAGGCCCACGTCGTGGATGTCGGGCACCTTGGAACAGCCCACGCCCTGGTCGATCCAGCGCACCACATAGCCGAGGATGCCCTGGGCGTTATTGTCGAGCTCATCCCGCACCTCGTCCTCGGAGAAATTGCGACCGGTAGCGAGCGGCAGGGTCAGCAGGGCGTCCAGCGGCGCGGCCGCGTCCTTGGCCAGCTCGGCCTGACGGGCGAACACATCGACGGCGTGATAGTGCAGGGCGTGCAGCACCGCGGCGGTGGGACTGGGAACCCAGGCGGTGGTCGCGCCGGCGCGCGGGTGGCCGATCTTCTGGACCAGCATGTCGGCCATGCGGTCGGGCGCCGCCCACATGCCCTTGCCGATCTGCGCCTTGCCCGACAGGCCGCACTGAAGGCCGATGGCCACGTTGCGTTGCTCGTAGGCCGCAATCCAGGCGCTCTGTCGCATCTCGGCCTTGGGCACGACCGGCCCGGCGCGCATGGCGGTGTGAATCTCGTCGCCGGTGCGGTCGAGGAAGCCGGTATTGATGAACACCAGCCGGTGACGGGCGGCGGCGATGCAGGCGGCGAGGTTGGCCGAGGTGCGGCGCTCCTCGTCCATCACCCCGACTTTGATCGTGTATTGCGGCAGGCCGAGCAACCGCTCGACGGCTTCGAACAGACGGTCGGTGAAGGCGACCTCGTCCGGCCCGTGCATCTTGGGTTTGACGATGTAGATCGATCCGGTGCGGCTGTTGGCGTGCGGGCCCAGCCGCCGAAGATCGTAGAGCGAGATCAGGCTGGTCATGATCGCGTCCAGCACGCCTTCCGGCGCCTCGCCGCCATCCGCCAGAAGCACCGCCGGATTGGTCATCAGGTGGCCGACATTGCGCACGAACAGCAAGCTGCGGCCCTTGAGCGTAAGCGGGGCGCCGTGCGGGGCGGTGTAATGGCGGTCGGGCTCGAGCTTGCGGTCCAGCACCCGGCCGCCCTTCTCGAACTGCGCCTGAAGGTCGCCGCGCATCAGGCCGAGCCAGTTGCGATAGGCTTCAACCTTGTCCTCGGCGTCGACCGCGGCCACCGAGTCCTCAAGATCGACGATAGTCGAAAGCGCCGCTTCCAGCGTCACGTCGGCCAGCCCGGCGGGGTCGGTTCCGCCCACCGGGCTTTGCCGGTCGATCGTCAGCTCGATATGCAGGCCGTGGTGCTTGAACAGCAGGGTGCGCGGCGCCGCAGGATCGCCCGTATAGCCGGCGAACAGGCCGGGGTCCTTCAGGGCCGGCTGCAAGGCGCCGTGCTCGACCGACAGGCCGGTAACTTCGGTCCAGGAGCCCGACGCCAGAGGGACCGCCTCATCCAGGAGGGCCTTGGCGCGCGCCACCACCGCGGCTCCGCGCGCGGGATCGTAGCCCTTGGCGGCCGGCGAGGTCTGAGGAATGGCGTCCGTGCCGTAGAGCGCGTCGTACAGGCTGCCCCAGCGGGCGTTGGCGGCGTTGAGCAGGAAGCGGGCGTTGAGCACCGGCACCACCAGTTGGGGACCAGCCAGCCGCGCCAACTCATCGTCGACATCGGTCGTCTCGATCGCGAACGGCGCCGGCTCGGGCGTGAGATAGCCAATCTGGCGCAGGAACGCCCGGTAGGTCTCAGGATCGTGCGGCTGGCCGGCGCGCGCCGCGTGCCAGGCGTCGATCCGGGCCTGGAAATCGTCGCGCGCAGCGAGCAGGGCGCGATTGACCGGCGCCAGGGTCTCGAACACCTCGGCGGCGCCGGACCAGAAGGCGCCCGCATCCATCTCCAGCGCCGGCAGCACCTCGGTCTCGACGAACCGCGCCAAGGACGGGGCGACTTTCAGGCTGGCGCGGTCGAGGTAGTCGCTCATGGCCCCTCCAGGGTCTTCAGGCTCAGGCCCCGCGATAGGCACGCAAATCGCCGGCGTCCAGTCCCGGCGGCCGATGAACCGCGCCTAAACGAGGAGCTCAGCTTCGGCTCAACAGCGCGGGCGCAGGATGCATCATTCTTCGCCGCTGGGGCGAAGCTGCATTGGGACAACGGCCATGATGGGCGCGGTCATTGATTGGGTTCTGTTGGATCACGCGGCGCGCGATCCGGTGCGCGTGGGCGATCTGGTGTGCGCGGACGCTGGCGGCATGCCCGCCTATCGCGTGATCGCGCTGGACGACAGCCGCGCCTGGCTGCGGGACGACACGCACCCCTTCGACTGGGTTCTGCCCCTGACCAGCTTCCGATGGAAGGCGCTGAGGGCCGCCTAAGCGGCCTCAGCCGGCCAACGGAAGGTCAGCCGGGTTTGCCCCGCCCGGCGGCCTTCGGCGTCGAAACGTCGCTCCACGATCAGGCCCCGTCCCCGGACGTCGATCGCCACGACGGTGCTGCAACGGGTTCCATAGTCCGCGTTGCGCACGAAGACGCCGGTCTGGGCGCCGCGCTCGGTCATGGACGCGGCGCCTGGCGGGGGGACGTCGTCGCCCAGGGGCTCGAGCATCGCCTCGGGCGGCGACGTCCCTTCCAGCCACGCGGCGACGGCCGCCGTCAGTTGCAGGGTCTTGGGCCAAGGCCGGTCGGCCTGGCCATTGGACAGGCCCAGCACGCCTGGCGCGATCAGGCGCCGCTGGACCTCGGGCCGATTGCGCCAGAACAGCGCTTGGTCGCCAGACACGGTGACCAGGTTGAACGGATTGAAGGTTTCGGCGTCCTCCACCGTGAGGTCCGCGTAGCGCCCGTCGCCGATCAGGGCGTCCTTGACCAAATCCCCGCGCGAGGGTCGATCGGCTGTCGGCGGGCCAAAGCCGCTGAGATTGGTGACCACGGCGAAGCGCCCCGCCTCGGATACGCCCAGCCACGAGCCGCCCGACTGCACATCGCGCCCCGCCAGGACCCCCGGCGCGTCGGGCCAGCGCTGCAGCGGCTGAGCGGGCCGCGCGTGCCGTTCGTCGCGGTTGCCCGCCAGCACCAGACGCCACTCAGGATGGGCGCGCCAGGCCAGGGCCAGGACGCACATGCAAGGCTAGGCGAGCGCCAGGGCCGGGCCGGGTTGGCGCAGCGCCACGACCTTGCGCTCCAGAAGCGCGAAACCGCCGAACAGGATCAGGCTGTAGAGGCCGTCGCCCTCCAGAGTGCCCCGGTAGAAGGGCAAGGCGGCGGTGAAACAGGCCGCCAGGCCCGCGCCGGTGTGCGGGTAAAGGCCGCCGAACGCCCAGACGCCGAGATTGGTCAGACCGAAGAACAACAGCGATCCCGTCAGGGTCGCGCCTGCGACGGCGAGGGGGCTGCGATGACGGCGCAACCAGAAGCCCAGCGCCACGATGAGGGCGAAGCTGAGGTAAACCACCGACATGCCTTTGTAGAAACCCAGCGCCATGTCGCTGATCAGCAGCGCGGCGAGCGGGACGACCAGCGCCAGACGCCGGTCCTCCAGGTAGGCGCCCGAGAACAGCGCCACCGCCGCGACCGACGTCAGGTTCCACGGGTGGGGCGCCAGGCGCGAGGCCACCGCGCCGACGATCAAGACGATGAGGGTAAGCAGGCGCGGCTTCATCACGGCTTCCAGGTCACGAGTTCGCCCGCGCCGAGGGGCCCAGGCTTCGCCTAAGACTGGCCCTTCTCGCCGTCGGCCGCAACGGGCTCGGACGCGATTTCCAGCGGCGCCTGCACAGGCGAGCCCGCCTTGGCCCCCAGACCCAGGCTCTTCAGGGCCCAGGTCAGGTCGAAGGACTGGCGCTTGGCGGCGGGCCAGGCGTGGAAATCGAAGCCGCTCTGGGTGGTCGGCTTGATCACCTGGAAAAAGGGCGAGATATCGAAGTCGCGCGGGGTGAACAGGCCGTCGCGCCGCAGGCTCATGGCCTCGGCCTGGACATAGGCCGACACCTCATAGGGCTCCTGCGAGCCTGAGGCGTGCAATTCGGTGTCTGGCAGGATCGGATAGCCGATCGAGTGAAACGCCGCCGCGATCATGGTCGAGCAAATCGCCCGCGTGGGGTCGCCGTGCCCGAAGGCCAGCATCTTGCGCCGCATGGACACCGGCACCGGCGGATAGGGCACCAGGAACCGGATCAGGTCGATGATGTAGCGCAGGTCGTATTGGCGACCCAGGTAAGACACCACGAAGTCGACCACCTTGCGCCGCTCCGCGGCGGTCAGGCCGACCGGCCGGCAGATGCGCGTGTTGAACTTGGCGTATTTGGACAAGGGCGACGCGATCACGCCCTCATAGGCCAGCGCCTCGATCAGCACGCGCGGCTCGCCGGTGACCGGATCGGGCGGGAACACGCCTTCGCCCACGTAGATCGCCGAATGCGACCAGGTGGACTGGGTCAGGTACTTGATGATGCTGGCGATTCGGCTGTTGCCCTCGATCAGGAGCACGTCGGCGGGCCTGAGCGCCTTGGCCAGCACCTCGATCGGCGGGGCGAAGAACGGGGTGTAACCCTCGATCGGTTCGTCCAGATACCGGACGATCCGCGCGCCGATTTTTTCGTTCAGGTTGCTGAAAATCATCGTTTCCAACCCACGGCGCCGTGAACTTTATTTTGTGAAGCCAAACACAGCGATTGCCTCTTTAACACCTAGGGATAGGCTCCCACATACACAACAGGTGCCTGCGACCTGAATTCGCCAGGTCAAACAAGGCTCCAGGGAGGATTATATGGCGTCCATCGGGCGTCAGTCGGGGGCCAGTCCCTCATCGCTTCTCTATCGCTGGGCCCAGGGCGCCTTGCCCCAGATGTCGGACACTGAACGCGTCGCGATCGAGGCGGGCGACGTCTGGTGGGATGCCGCGCTGTTCTCGGGCAATCCCGATTGGAACGCCTTGAGGGCCATGCCCCCGGCCAAGCTGACCGACGAGGAGCAGGCTTTCCTCGATGGCCCAGTGGAGCAGTTGTGCGCCATGATCGACGATTGGCGCGTGCGCTTCGAGTGGTTCGATCTGCCGCCCGCGGCCTGGGACTTCATCAAGGCCGAGAAGTTCCTCGGCATGATCATTCCCAAGGCTTTCGGGGGCCTGGGCTTCTCGCCGCTGGCCCACTCCGAGGTGGTGCGCAAGCTATCGACCCGCAGCCTGACCGCCGCGGTGACGGTGATGGTGCCCAACTCCCTGGGCCCCGGCGAACTTCTGATGAAATTTGGCACCGAGGCCCAGAAACAACGCTATCTCCCGCGCCTGGCTGATGGACGCGAGATTCCCTGTTTCGGCCTGACCAGCCTGGAGGCCGGCTCGGACGCCGGCGCCATGACCGACACCGGCGTGATCGCCTGGGGCGACTACGAGGGCCAGCGGGTGCTCGGCATGCGCCTGAACTGGTCCAAGCGCTACATCACCCTGTGCCCGGTCGCGACCCTGATCGGCCTGGCCTTCCGGCTGAGCGATCCCGATCACCTTTTGGGCGACCAGACCGACCTTGGCATCACCCTGGCCCTGGTCCCGGCTACGACCCCCGGCGTGACCACCGGCCATCGCCACTACCCCGCTCACCAGGTGTTCCAGAACGGCCCCACCCAGGGCCGGGACGTGTTTCTGCCGCTCGACGCGATCATCGGCGGCCAAGCCCAGATCGGCCAAGGCTGGCGCATGCTGACCAGCGCCCTGGCGGAAGGGCGCGGCATTTCCCTGCCCTCGCTGTCGGCCGCGGGCTTGGCGGTCAGCGCGCGCACCGCCGGGGCCTACGCCCGCGTGCGCGAACAGTTCGGCCTGCCTATCGCCCGCTTCGAGGGCGTGGCCGCCGCGCTCGGCCGCATCGCCGCCAACGCCTATGTGATCGACGGGGCGCGGCGGCTGACCTGCGTGGGCCTAGGCCAGCACAAGACCTCGGCGGTGATCGCCGCCATCATGAAGGCCCATGCCACCGAACGCATGCGCGCCTCGGTCAACGACGCCCTGGACATCCATGGCGGCAAGGGCGTGATGGACGGGCCGCACAACTACATGGGCGATCTCTACCGCGCGATCCCGATCAGCATCACGGTCGAGGGCGCCAACATCCTCACCCGCAACCTGATGATCTTCGGCCAGGGCGCGATCCGCTGTCATCCCTATCTGCTCAAGGAGATGACCGCCCTGGCCAACGACGACCAGGCAGGGTTCAACCAGGCCCTGTGCGGGCATGTCGGCCACGCGGTCGTCACCCTGCTGCGCGCGTTCGGCCGTAGCTGGACGCGGGGGGCCTTCGCGCCGCGACCAGTCGGTGGTCCGTTGGGCGCTCACTACGCTCAGCTTTCGCGCTACGCGGCGGTGCTGGCCTTTTTCAGCGACATGGCCTTTCTCAGCCTCGGCGGCGGGCTCAAGCGCAAGGAGATGATCTCCGCGCGCCTGGGCGATTTGCTCAGCGAGCTCTACCTGCTCAGCGGGGCGCTCAAGCGCTTCGAGGACGAAGGCCAACAGCCAACCGACGCGCCGGTGCTTGACGCCGCCATGGCCGACGGATTGGCCCGCATGGAAAAGGCCATGGACGAGATCCTGGCCAACCTGCCCTCGCGGCCGATGGCTTGGCTGATGCGCGCGGTGGCGCCCGGCGACGCCAAGGCCCGCCGCGGCGCCGGCGACGCCCGGCTGCTTGCCGCCGCGGCGGTGATCACCGAGCCTGGCCCCGCGCGCGACCGGCTGACGCCCGACCTGTTCCTGCCCAAGGACGATGACGGTGTCGCCCGGCTGGAGCGCGCCTTCGCCCTGGCGGCCGAAGTCGAACCGCTGCGCCAGCGCCTGCGCCACGCCAAGATGAAGGATTGGCGCCAGGCGCAGGCCGACGGCCTGGTCTCGACTGAGGAAGGCGCGCGGCTGGACGCGGCCGAGGCGGCGGTGCGCCTAGCCTTGGCCGTGGACGACTTCGCGCCAGGCGAGCTTGAGGCCCGCCGCACGGAGCCCGCGGCGGCGAAGACCCAAGGCCAGCCGCGCCGCTCGCCCAGATCGTCCCCCCCCAAGACGTCCCGGCCACAAAGGAGAGCGCCATTACCGGCCGCGCCCCCGTCTATCTGATCGACGGCGCCCGTACGCCCTTCATCAAGGCGCGCGGCGGCCCCGGACCCTTCAGCCCGGTCGATTTGGCGGTGAACTGCGGCCGTCCTCTTTTGCTGCGCCAGCCGCTCGGGCCGGACGCGTTCCAGCAAGTGATCCTCGGCTGCGTCAATCCGATGGCGGACGAGGTCAATCCCGCGCGCATCGCCCAGCTGCGCCTGGGCCTGGACGAGGCCACGCCCGCCTACACCGTCCAGCGCAACTGCGGCTCGGGCATGCAGGCGATCGACGAGGGCCGCCGCCTGATCCAGGCGGGCGACGCCGAACTGGTGCTGGCGGGCGGAACCGAGGCGCTCAGCCAGACGCCGCTCCTATGGCCACGCCCCGCGGTGGAGTGGTTCGCCCGGCTGAACGGCGCCAAGACGCCCGCGCAAAAATTCAAGGCCTTGCTCGGCGTGCGGCCTGCGTTCTTCAAGCCGGTGATCGGCCTTGAGAAGGGCCTGACCGATATCGTTAGCGACCTGAACATGGGACAGACCGCCGAGGTGGTGGCCTACCTGTTCGGCGTCAGCCGCGAGGACGCCGACGTCTACGCCGCGCGAAGCCATCATCGCCTGGCCGCCGCCCAGGCCGAGGGCCGGCTCGGCGAGATCGAGTCGATGTTCGCGCCGGATGGGACCGCTTACGATCACGATGACGGCGTGCGGCCGGATTCATCCGTGGAAAGCCTGGCCAAGCTCAAGCCTGTGTTCGAGCGTCCCTATGGCAAGGTCACCGCCGGCAATTCCAGCCAGATCACCGACGGCGCCTGCTGGACCATTCTGGCCTCCGAGACGGCGGTCGAGCGGCACAAGCTCCAACCCCTGGCCCGCATCGTCGACTGCGCCTGGGCGGGGCTGGATCCGCGGGTGATGGGCCTTGGCCCCGCTCTCTCCTCGGCCAAGCTGATGAAGGCGAACGGCCTCAAGCTGGACGACATCGCCCTGTGGGAGCTGAACGAGGCCTTTGCCGCCCAGGTGCTGGGTTGCGTCAAGGCCCTTGCCGATCCGGGATTTTGCAGGGACGTGCTCGGCTGGGACGAGCCGGTCGGCGCGATCGACCAGGCGCGGCTCAACGTCGACGGCGGCGCTATCAGCCTGGGTCACCCTGTCGGGACCAGCGGCGCGCGCATCGTGCTGCACGCCGCTCACGCGCTCAAGCAGCGGGGCGGACGGCTGGCCATGGCCACCCAATGCATCGGCGGCGGACAGGGCGGCTCCTTGCTGCTGGAGGCGATCTCGCCATGAGCATCCATTCGCGCGGCCTGTGGGACAAGATCGACGGCGATCGGCTGGAGCTGGGCGGGCCGGTCGATCCGCCGGGACCGGGCGGCTGGAGTCTGATGCGGCGGCCGGACGGCGTGGCGTGGCTGATCCTCGACCAGCCCGACCTGTCGACCAATCGCATCGACCAACCGATGTTGGCGGCGCTCGACGACATCCTGGCCAAGCTCGAGGCCGACCCGCCCAAGGGCCTGGTGCTGCGCTCGGCCAAGCGTGCGGGCTTCATGGTCGGGGCGGATATCGCCCAGTTTCGCGGCGTGTCCGACCCGAACCTGATGGCGCGCGAACTGGCCAGGCTGCACGCGGCGTTCGACCGGTTGGAGGCGCTACCCTTTCCCACGGTCGTGGTCGCGCACGGCCACGCGGTCGGCGGCGGGCTGGAGCTCGCCTTGGCCTGCAGGTGGCGCATCGCTGTGGCCAACGCGCAGTTCGGCTTCCCCGAGGTGCAGCTGGGCCTGCACCCAGGCCTTGGCGGCACGGCCCGCTCGATCCGCCTGGTCGGCCCGGCCCAGGCCCTGCCCTTGATGCTCACCGGCCGCACCCTGCGCGCGGCGCAAGCGCGGCGGATGGGCCTGGTCGACGCCGTGGTCGAGGAGCGCCACGTGGCCGCCGCGGTGCGCGCGGCGATCGACGGCAAGCTGCGCCGCGCCAAGTCCCGCGCCAGCGACGCCCTGCTCGCCTCCGCGCCGGGCCGCGTCGTGTTCGCCGACGTGCTGCGATCGCAGACCGCGAAAAAGGTGCGCGCCGCGCACTATCCGGCGCCCTTCGCGCTGATCGACCTGTGGGCCAAGCACGGCGGCGACCTGACGGCGATGAAGACGGCCGAGGTCGCGTCGTTCTCACGCCTGATCGTCACGCCCCAGGCGCAGAACCTGATCCGCCTGTTCTTCCTTCGCGAAGGCCTGAAGGGCTGGGCCAAGGGCGGCGGCCGGATAGAACGGCTGCACGTGGTGGGCGCCGGCGCCATGGGCGGCGACATTGCCGCCTGGTGCGCCCTGTCGGGCCTGACCGTGACCCTGGCCGACATCAGCCCCAAGGCCCTGGCCGCGGCGGCCCAGCGCGCGGCCAAGCTGTTCGAGCGGCGCCATCTGAAGGGCAAGTTGCTGCGCGAGGCGTCCGATCGGCTGATCCCCGACCTCAAGGGCGCCGGCGCCGGCGCGGCCGACCTGGTGATCGAGGCGGCGCCGGAAAAGCTCGAGCTCAAGCAGAAAATCTTTGCGGGGCTGGAAGCGGCGATGAAGCCTGAGGCGATCCTCGCGACCAACACCTCCAGCCTGCGCCTGGAGGACCTGCGCGCTAGTCTTCAACGGCCCGAGCGGCTGGTCGGCGTGCACTTCTTCAATCCGGTGGCGCAGATGCAGCTGGTGGAAGTGATCAGCCACGACCAGGCCGATCTCGCCGCCTTGGCCACCGCCGGCGCCTTCGTCAATCAGATCGCGCGGCTGCCAGCGCGGGTGACCAGCGCGCCCGGCTTCCTGGTCAACCGCGCCCTGATGCCCTACGTGCTGGAGGCCATGCTCATGGCCGACGAGGGCCTGCAGCACGAGGCCATCGACGAGGCGGCCGAACGCTTCGGCATGCCGATGGGCCCGATCGCGCTGGCCGACCAGGTGGGCCTGGATATCTGCCTGGACGTGGCTGAAATCCTGGCTGAGGGCCTGTCCACGCCCCTGCCGCCGACCCCGCAGTGGCTCAAGGACAAGGTCCAGGCGGGCGATCTTGGCCGCAAGACCGGGAGGGGCCTTTACACCTACGCCAAGGGCAAGCCGGTCAAGCGGCCGGTGACCAAGCCGCTGGACGCCGCGGCCGAGGATCGTCTGATCCTGCCTATGCTGAACGCCTGCATGGCCTGCCTGCGCGAAGGCGTGGCGCCCGACGCGGACACGGTGGACGGCGCCATGGTGTTCGGCACGGGCTTCGCGCCCTTCCGCGGCGGTCCGATGCGCTATGCCCACGAACGCGGGAAGGACGACGTGGTCGCCGCCCTGCGGCGGCTTGAAGCGCAATACGGCGCGCGCTTCACCCCCGACGCGGGCTGGACGGAGGCCGGGCCATGAACGCCCCCACGCCCCGCCCCCGCGCCCGGCCCGCGCGCACGGCCATGGTCCACCAGGATGTGGACGCCTGCGTCGACGCCATCCTGGATCAGGTGGGCAAGACAGTAGTGCTGGGCCTGCCCCTGGGACTGGGCAAGGCCAACCACATCGCCAACGCCCTGTTCGCGCGGGCCAGCGCCGACCCTTCGATCAACCTCAAGATCCTGACGGCCCTGACCCTGGAGAAGCGCCAGGCCCTGCCCGAGATCGCCCATCGCCTGGTCGACCCGATTATCGATCGGCTGTTTGGCGGCTACGAGGAGTTGCTCTACGCCCAGGCGGTGCGTTCGGGCCAGATGCCGGCCAATATCGAAGTGGCCGAATTCTTCCTCACCCCGGGCCGCTGGCTCAACGCGGACCTGGCCCAGCAGAACTATATCAGCGTCAACTACACCGAGGCGTTCGGCCTTTTGGCCCAGCAGGGCATCAATGTGATCGGCCAACTGGTGGCCAAACGCGGCGAGGGCGACAAGGCGCGCTACAGCTTCAGCTGCAACGCCGACGTCACCCTGGACGAGCTGCCGGTGGCGCAGCGGCGGCGCGGCTCACGCGAACCCCTGGTGCTGGCGGCCCAGGTCAACTACGAACTGCCGTTCATGCTGGGCCCGGCCGACCAGCCGGGTTCGGCCTTCGACCACATCCTGGATTCGCCGCGCTATCAGTTCCAGCTCTACGCCCCGCCGCGCGAAGCCGTCAGCCTGGCCCAGCACGCCATGGCGTTGCACGTCGCCGGCCTGATCAAGGACGGCGGCGCTCTGCAGATCGGCATCGGCGCCCTGGGCGACGCGGTCGCCTGGGCCTTGACCCTGCGCCATGCCCAAAACGGGGCCTTCCGCGACCTCTATGGCCGGGTCGAACCGGACGAGCGGGACGAAGCGGCTTTGGCGCCGTTCCAGGAGGGGCTCTACGGCGTCACCGAGATGCTGGTGCCGGCGTTCCTCGACCTGTGGCGCGCGGGCGTGCTGCGCCGGCGCGCGGGCGACGGGGCCGTGGCGCACGGCGGCTTCTTCATCGGCTGCAAGGACTTCTACACCGCCCTGCGCGAGATGCCGGACGCCGAACGCGAGCTGTTCCGCATGACCACGGTGTCCTTCACCAACCGCCTGAACCACGAGGACGAGGACCAGCAGCGGCGCGACCGGCGCGACGCCCGCTTCGTCAACGCGGCCATGATGGCCACGGTGTTCGGCGACGTGATCTCGGACCGGCGTGAGGACGGCAAGGTGGTGTCGGGCGTCGGCGGGCAATTCGACTTCGTCGCCCAGGCGCATGTGCTGGAGGGCGCGCGGGCCATCATCGCCCTCAACGCCGTGCGCGAAAGCGGCGGGCGCGCGGAGTCGAACATTCGCTACGCCTACGGCGCCTGCACCATTCCGCGGCATCTGCGTGACATCGTCGTCAGCGAATATGGCGTGGCCGACCTGCGCGGGCGCTCGGACCGCGATGTGGCCTGCGCCATGATCGGCATCGCCGACTCCCGCTTCCAGCAAGACCTGCTGACCCAGGCCAAAGCGGCAGGCAAGATCGAGGCGGACTATCGCATTCCCGCCCATCAGCGCGACAACACGCCCGAGGCCCTGGCGCGCAAGCTGGGCGCGGCGCGCGCGGAGGGCCTGCTGCCCGCCTATCCGTTCGGCACCGATTTGGATCCAGACGAACAGGCGCTGGTCGCCGCGCTCGAACGGCTCAAGGCGATGACCGCCAGCCCGGCCCAGCGCGCCCGTGCGATCGCGCGCGCCTCGATGCTTCGTCCGTCATCAGACGATGAGCGGCGCCGCCTGGCGCGTCTCGGCTTGGAGTCGCCCGCCCGGCTGCAGGATCAGATCATGCGGCGATTGATCCTGCTGTCGCTGCGCGGGGGCGAAGCGGCCTGACGGCGCGCCTCAGCCCAAGGTCGAGGTGCTGCTGGACGAGCCGGCTAGCAGGCGGTTGAGGCCGGCCTGGTAGTTGGCGATTTCGGCGGTCAGATAGGCCGGCGCCGTGCCGCTCGACGCCTTGGCCGCCGCCTCGCTCGCCAGGGTCGGCGGACTGACCAAGTCCTTGTAGGCCTGCTGGATATGGGCGATGGCGGTCTGCAGGGCCACGGACGCGGCCTTGGCGCTGGTCGCCGAGCTGATGTTGAGCGACCCGAGGTTCAAGCCGTATTCCCGCAGCTGCGTTGGGTTGGTCAGGCCGTTTACGGTCTGGACCGTACGGATCACGCCCGCGTTCAGGCCCAGCGAGGCCAGTACATTGGTCGAGTTGTTGGTCACCGAGGCCAGGCCGGCGTTGGCGGGCGTGGCGTCCAACTCGATGTACTGGCCGGTGTTGGGCGTGATGCTTATGGTGCTGCTGGAACCGATCGACACCACCTGGGCCGCGCCCGCCGCGCCCAAGGCCGTGTTGATCTTGGTCGCCAGGCTGGCCAGGGTGTCCTTGGCCGAGACGGTGATGGTGGTTTGCGGGCCGCCCGCCGCGGTGCGGATATAGAAGCTGTCCCCCGCCTTGATCGGCGTGTTGGCGGTGATCAGGGTCGAGCCGCCGGCGTTGATCTGGCCGTCGGGCAGGCCCAGCTGATTGAGCACCGACGTGCCCGTGGCCGAAGCAGCGATCGCGGTCGGCGTCGACTGGCCGTTGGCGGCGGTGAAGGTGTTGGCATAGGACTGCCCGCCGCCCGAGACATTGACCCCGCCCACGAAACCCTCGGTGGCGTTGGACGCCGCCAGGCCGTTTGGATCGTTGAGGATCGTGCCGGTCAGATAGGCCTGGCCGCCCGCCGTGGACATGGCCCTGGCCGTCTCGGTCTCGCCCGCCCCGCCCAGGTAGGTGACGCTGTCGCTCGACGAGGGCGTCAGGCTGGTCGAGATCGACGCCACAAAGGCGTCCTGCACGCCTTGATAGGCCTGGGCCACCGTGCCGGCGTGAATGGTCGGGCCGATGGTGTTGCCGCCCACCACGATCTGGCCGCCGCTCAGCCCGATGCCGACCACGCTCGTGGCCGCGCCGAGGTTGCGCGTGGCGCCCGCGGTCGGCGAGTTGGCGCCGTTGAGCGCGAAGCTGCGCACCACCGCCTGCGAGTTCTCGGACCCTGCGGTGTAGAGGGTGTTGTTGGCCGTGTCGTAGACGATGCCCGACGAGGTGTTCGTGCCATCCACGGCGCCGTACTGGGTGGTGAAGGTGCTCGCGCCGGTGGGCGAATAGCCCTGGATGAATTCGTCCGAGGAGCCCTGCGTCGCCTGACCGCCGACCGAACCGGTGGTGGTGCCGCTGACATAGACCGAACCGTCCGAGCCGAACGTCACGCCCGTGGCCGTGGCCGTGCCGCCCGAAGCGGGAATCTTCGCGCTCCACGTCGGCACGCCGGTCGGGCTGTACACTTGAACGAAGCCTGCGGTCGACGCGGCGGTGGTCACGCCGTTGACGCTGGTGGAGGCCGCAACCGTGTTCGAGCCCACCACGGCCACCGTGCCGTCGGTGTTGACCGCGAGGCTGTAGCCGGACGAGTCGGAACCGGCGCTCAGCACCTTGGAATAGACCAGCTTTCCCGCGGCGTCGTATTTCATCAGCGCCACGCCCTGGTCGCCCGGCACCGGGGCGCCGTTCACCGAACCGGACACGTCGGCCACCATATAGATCGAACCGTCCGACCCCATGGCCTCCGACTGGACCGAGTTGACCCCGCTCGGCAGGCCGGACGAGAAGATGCCGCCGTTGGGCAGGCTGCTGTTGTTGACCGACACGCTGGATGTCGACGGAGGCGTACCCACGGCGCTGTTGCTGGTCTGCAGGCCGATCAGCGTTTGGGCGGTGGCCGAGGTCGTCGAGGTTCCCGTGGCCGAGGTGGACTTGATGCCCCCGGTGGTTTCCCCGACGTAGACCGCGGCGGCCGTCGACGGCGCCGAAAAGCTGATCTGTTCGCCCGCGGCCCCGTTGATGGTGAGGCCCCACTGGGGCGAGCCGGTGGTGGTGGTCGCCTTGCCGTCGACATAGCTGTTGACCGTGGCGTTGCCGAGGTTGGCCACGGCGAAGGTGCTCGACACGCCGGCGGCGGCCAACTGCCGGTTGATGTAGCCGACCACGTTGGTCATGGTGCGCGGCGTCGAGCCCATGCCGCTGAGGTCTATATTGACGTTGGTCGGGGCCGTGCCGGTCGGCGCATAGGTGCTGGCGACGCTGATCGTGAACTGCACATCGCCTTCCAGCGCGGGCGCCGGCGACGAGGCGTCGCCCGTGTAGATGACGCCGGTGCTGTAGTTGTGGCCCACGCCGGTGGGCAGGCTGACGGTGGAGCTTTGGGATTGCGACACCTGACCGGCGGTCACGTTGAAGCCGGTGAACGGCGTGGTGTTGAGGAAGCTTTCCACCTGGCTGAGACCCGAGGCGAACACGGATTGCAACTGGCTGGTCGAATAGGTCGGAGACGCCGAATTGGCGTTCGCCGCTGCGGTCTGGGCCAGATCGTTGAGGGTGTTCAGCCCCTGATAGACCGCGAACAGATTTTCGTAGTCCGTGGCGTTTGAACCGCCGGGGGCGCTGAGCGAGGAGGCTGACGGACTGACGAAGCTCGCCCCGTTCATCGCATTCTGCACCGCAGTCGAGACCGAGGGCGTGCCGGTGGAGGTGTTCCACGGGGCGGTCGGCGCGTTGGCCGCGGCGGCGGACGACGAGCCCGACGAGGTGATGCCTTCCTTGTTCAGGTAGTAGGCGCTGAGGGCCGCGGCCGAGGTCGAGGCGGCCGACGAGGTGCTGGCGCCGAATAGCGTAAGCGCCGCCTGGCCCTGATAGTAGTTGATCAGGGCGGCGCCGGTCAGGGAACTTATAGAACTGGTCATAAGGCTTTCTGGCGCTCGGCCCCTGCCGGAGTGTTCCGCCTTCGCGCTTTAGGAACGATTAAGAGGACCGGATTCACGGCGGATAACCGTAGCGCTCGGCCAGGGGCGAGAGCATCGGCAGGACCGGCGCCAGCTCGGCCGCGTACCGGCGCCACGCCCCCACGCCATCGCGGTTTAGGCCGCGGCGCACCTGGTCGGCGCTGGGCGTGCGGATTTCGCGCCGGGCGGCGGTGGCGGCGAAATCGGCCAGGCAGTCGGTCCAGGGCAGGTTCAGGAAGGCGCACAACGGCCGGACCGCGCCCTCGAAGTCATCCACCAGGGTTTCGTGCCGGTGCTCGAACACCGGATTGGCCGAGCGGGCCCTGAACAAATCGATGATGCGCATGGTCCCGGCGTAGAGCGCCGCCCCGCGCTCCAGGTCCATCAGTTCGTAGGTCACCGGGGTCATGCGAAACGGATTGCGCAAGCAGCTCAGCACCACGTCGCGCGGGTCGCGCCGGGCGACGACGATCTTGGCTTGCGGGAACAGCTTGCCGATCAACGGCAGCCACAGGCCATAGAACGGCTGCTTGTCGACGAAGATCTTGCCGGAAACGTCGGCGCCGTTGGCCCGCACCTGCGCCCAGTACTGCCCGCGCCAGTGGTCCGCCTGATCCTGATCCAGCCGCGCCAGGGCCTCGACGCCCAGCGGAGGATCGAGAAAGGCGTCGATGGCCGCGACAAGGGTTGGCCGCTCCTCCAGGGCCACGACGTCGGGGTGGCCGGCCAGGGCCTGCTCCAGCAGGGTGGTGCCCGAACGCGGGAAACCCACCAGGAACACATGCCCTGCCGCAGGGCCGCCGCTCTCGCCCGGGGCGGCGCGCCACAGCGCGGCGTCCCCGTCGGCGTATCGCCGTTCCAGGCTCAGGCACAGGTCGAGGCCCGTCATCGGCTCAGGCCCGGCGCAGCCGACAGCATAGCGCGCGCGGAAGATGGCGGCCGAGGCGCCCCACTGGGCGAAGGCTTCGGCGGTCCGGCCCAGGCGCTCCAACGCCGTGCCGCCCAGGCGATGCGCGAACGCGTGCTGCAGCGTCTGTCCCTGGCTCCAGATAACCGAGGCCAGGACGGACAAGGCCTCCGCCGGAAGGTCCTCGCGCAGCCGGATCTGGGCCAGGGCCACCGAAGCCGAGGACTCGGTCGGGAGGATCGCCAAGGCGCTCTCCGCGGACGTGCGCGCCTGAATCCAGTCGCCGTGACGCGCCGCCAAGGCCGCCAGGGCCCCATGCGCGTTGGCCAGGGCGGGATCGAGCGTCACCGCGTGGCGATAGCTGGCGTCCGCCGCGCGGTCGTCGCCCATCGATTCCAGCGCCAGGCCGGCGCCGAGAAAGGCCTCCGGCAAGGCGTTGTCGCGTTGCAAGGCCTCGGTGAACCGTTGCAGCGCGCTGGGGCCGTCACCGGCCGCCAATTTGGCGCGGCCGGCCCGCATCAGCGCGTCGATCTCGCCGGACCACTCAGCCGGCATCGAGGCGATCCGCGGCTCAGGCCGAGGCGCCGACCGACGCCGCCGTCGCGCCGGCCGCGCCCGCGATATCGGCATCGGCGCTGTCCGCCTGCGCGGCGTCGGCAGGGACGGCGGCCGAGGCCGTGGACGACGTCGCGTCCGCCGCGCCGTGACGATGATGACGACTGCTCGCCTGGGTCGGGTCGCTCTGAGTCAGGTCGCTCTGGGTCGGAGCGCTCTGGCTGGAGGACGCCGAGGCCGAGTTGCTCGAGCTGGACGAGCCGGCCTGCAGGGCGATCAGGCTCGACAAAAGGGCGGACGACAGCTGCAACGATGGCGCGACGATGCTGAGGGGACTGGCCGAGCCCGAAGAGGAGGAACTTGCCGAGTCGCCCTGCACATCCTGCCCGGTCCCGGTGGTCGAGCCGATGCCGCTGAACGGCGAGCTGCTCATAGCCGACTGCAGCTCGGACATGATGTACTGCATTGAATTACTTGAAACTTGCACGGTGCTCGCGTCCTTTGCGCCGATCGATGACGCCCCCCGACGGCATCACGCGCCGGCTCCGATGAACCGGCGTCGCATCGATGGGTGCAAGGGCCGCGCCGCGCGGATCGGGCTTACAGCAGGCCTTTGGGACCCAGCGCCTCGCCTTCGGCCCCGCGCAGGGTCCAGCCCCCGCGACGGCGCAGATAGAACGCGTGATACGCGGCGAATAGCGCCATCACCGCCAGATTGGACAAGAGGCTCGGTCGGCCGGTCTGGGCGTCGGCCAGATCCGCCGCGGCCACCGCCGCCAGCGCCACCAGCGACGCCAGCGGCGCCCAGGGATAGGGGCCCATCCGGTAGACGGCCGCGCCGGTCGATCCATTGCGCCGGCCCACCATCACCGCCACGGCCACCCCGGCATAGGTCAGCACCAGGCCGTTCGCGGTCAGCATCACCAGCAGGTCGAGGTTGAGGAAGCAGCACGCGGCGGTGATCGCGCCCATCACCAGGGCGGAGATCCACGGCGAACCGAGGCGCGGGTGCACGGCGCCCAGGGCCCGGTTCCACGCCCGGGGCCACACGCCGTCGCGCGCGCTGGCGTAGAGCTGGCGCGCGTTGATGAGGGCGATGGCGATCATGGCGTTGATGATGGCCAGGGCGACGCCAAGACTGATCGCCTTGTCCAGCCACGGCCCCCCGTTGGCCAGGAGGTAGGCCGAGAACGGACTGTCAGCCCCCAGCACCGCCTTCAGGTCGCCCGCGCCTGTGACGAAGGCCCCGACCGGCGTCAGCTCGGCGACCGCCGCCACGGCCAGGGACCAGAACACCAGCCACGCCATGCGCTGGCGCGAGTGGTGGATCTCCTCGCCGAAATAGCAGGGCGCGCCGTAGCCGTTGAAAGCGTAGATCGCGCCGGCGGTGGCCAGGCCGATGGCCGCCAAGGGCGTGGGCGCCAGAGCCCCGCCCGAGTCGAGCATTTGCGGGTGGAGCAGGGCCGCGCCTAGGCCCCGGTGAGGGTGGGCCGCGCCGGCCGCCGCGAACAGCACGACCGTGGCCATCTCGACCAGAAGGAAGACGCCGGTGATCCAGGCGTTGACGCGCACATGCAGAACTGACAGCGCTGTCACAATCGCGGTCGCCGCGAGCGCCACCGGGATCGCCGGCGCGCCCGGCAAGGCCACATTGAGATAGTCGGCCAGGCCCAGCGCCGTGACCGCCTGGCCCAGCCCGCCGCCAACGATGTTCAGGCCCAAGGCCATGAAGCCCCACGACGGCCCCATGGTCGCGCCGATCATGGAATATTCGCCCCCGGTCAGGGGAAAAGCTGAGGACAGTTCGGCATAGACATAGGCGGTGGTCACCGCCAAGGCGCCGGCCGCCAGGAAACACCACAGGGCCCCGGTCCCGGCGTGATGGACCACGTCCTGGCCCATGATGAAGATCGAGGCGGCAGGGGTGATGGCCGAGATGGTGATGAGCAGCGCCCCGAACCGGTGGATGCTGCGCGACAGAAGGGGAACCACGCGGTGGTCGCCTAGCCGCCGCGATAGGTGCTGTAGCCGTAATGGCTGATCAGCAGCGGAACGTGACAGTGAAGGCTCGCGTCGGCCACGCCGAAGCGTATGGGGATCTGATCGAGGAACGGGGGGTCCGCGACCGCCTGTCCGGTCGCGCGGTGATAGTCGGCGACGGCGAAGGTCAACTCGTAGTGGCCCGGCGTAAAATCGCTACCCGTCAAAAGCACGCCCCTGCCGCCCGCGTCGAGCGTCGCGCCCGGCAGGCGCGTGCGCGATCCGCCCTCGCCCAGGCGTTCGACCGAAACGTCCAGGCCGGCCGCGCCCTTGCCCAGCACAAGGTCCAGAACGTGGGTGGTCAGTTGGCCGGCCATGAGGGTCTCGCAGGCTTAGGGTGGAAGATCATCCGTGTACGGCGCTGGTCATGCGCGCGTCTCGGCCAGCCGCACGCGGCCGATCAGCCCGACCTGCCGCAAGGCCTCATCCAGCTCCACGTCGGGCTCGCCTTCCAGGCGCTCGCGCATTGCCCGCAGGATGCCCGCCTTGTCGTGAAGCTTGACGCAGATGATGAAGGGAAAGCCGAAGCGCGCGCGGTAGGCAGTGTTGAGCGCGTGGAAGGTGGCGTATTCGGCCTCGCTCAACCGATCGAGCCCGGCGCTGGCCTGCTCGTGCTGGGAGCTTTCGGTCAGGCCCTCCGCGATGGCGACCTTGTCGGCCAGCTCGGGGTGCGCCCGCAGCAGGGCCAGGCGCTCGTCCAGGCTGGCGTCGGCCAGGGTGCGCATCATCGCCGCGTGCAAAGCCTCGGCGTCAGCAAATGGGCGCTCCGCCCACGTCCGCTCGATCACCCATGGCGAATGCTCGAACAGATGGCCATAAAGGGCCATGAACCGGGTGTGGTCGGACGATTCCGCCGCGACGCCGCCGAGGTCGGGCAGGCTAGCCAGCATGCGGGTGGGTCTCCAGCCAATGGCGCGCGATATCCAGTCGCCGCGCGATCCACACCTTATCGAAGCCCTGGATGTAATCGAGGAATCGCGCCACCGCGAGCGCCCGCGCCGGCCGCCCGACGATGCGGCCGTGCAGGCCCACCGACATCATCTTGGGCGCATCCTCGCCTTCGGCGTATAGGCCGTCGAAGGCGTCCTTCAGATAGGCGAAGAACTGATCGCCGGTGGTGAAGCCGTTGTAGGCCACGAACTTCATGTCGTTGGCCTCAAGCGTGTAGGGCACGATCAGCTGTGGCCGGCCGAAGCGGGTGTCGTAATAGGGCAGATCGTCGGCGTAGGAGTCCGCGTCGTAGACGAACCCGCCCTCCTCGGCCACCAGACGCGCGGTGTTGGGGCTGGTGCGTCCTTGGTACCAGCCGAGGGGCCGCGCGCCGGTCAGGCGTTGCTGGGTCTCGATCGCCAGGGCGATGTGCTCGCGTTCGACCGCTTCGGGCACATGCTGGTAATTGATCCAGCGATAGCCGTGACTGGCGATCTCCCAGCCGGCGCCCATCATCGCGTCCACGGCGGCGGGATTGCGGGCCATGGCCATGGCCACGCCAAACACGGTCAACGGCGCCTGGCGCTCGGTGAAGATGCGGTGCAGACGCCAGAAGCCGGCGCGCGAGCCGTATTCATAGAGGCTCTCCATCGCCATGTGCCGCATGTCGGCGATCGCCGGCGAACCCACCATGTCGGACAGGAAGGCCTCGGCGGCCGGATCGCCGTGCAGGATGCAGTTCTCCGCACCCTCCTCGTAGTTGAGCACGAACTGCACCGCCACGCGCGCGCCGCCCGGCCACGCCGCATGGGGCGGTCGGCCGGCATAGCCGATCAGGTCGCGCGGATAGGCCTCGCTCATGCGCGCGCCGCCGCCAGGCGTTCGATGAACGCGATCATTGTCTGGCCCGCCACCGCCACGTCCTCCGGAGCCACCCGTTCGGCCGGATTGTGACTGACGCCGCCCGCGCAGCGGATGAACAGCATGGCCATGGGCGCCAGGCGCGCCAGCACCATGGCGTCGTGTCCCGCCCCGCTGATCAGCTCGAACGGGCGCACGCCGATGTCGGCCACGGCCTGGTTCATCAGCCGCATCAAGGCGGCGTCGCACGGGCTGGCCGGCAGGGTCTGGATGATCTGGAAGTCGAGCTGCAGTCCCCGGTCGCGCGCGATCAGGGCCAGCTTCGCGCGGATCTGTTCGCACGCGGCGTCGCGGGTGGTCTCCGCGGCGGCGCGCAGGTCGAGCCCCAACTCCACCTCGCCCGGGATCACGTTATAGGCCTGGGTCTTGGGCGCGATGCGCCCGACCGTGCCGCGCAGGTCCTGCGGGCCTTGGCGACACAGCGCCTCGATCGCCAGGATCGACTCGGCGGCGCCGGCCAGGGCGTCGCGGCGCAGGTCCATGGGCGTTGTGCCCGCATGGCCCGCCTCGCCGGTCAGGCGGATCTTGATGCGGTGCTGGGCGGCGATGCCGGTGACCACGCCCACCGGCAGGGCCTCGGACTCCAGCACCGGCCCCTGTTCGATATGCGCCTCGACATAGGCGAACACCTCGCCCGGCAGGCGCGCGGCCTCGGCGATCCGCGCGGGATCCAGGCCGAACTCGACCAGGGCTTGTCCCACGGTCACGCCGTCGGCGTCGGCCGTCTCGAGCGCCGAAAGCTCGATCGGGGCCACCACGCCGCGGCTGCACAGCATCGAGGCGGGGAAGCGCGAGCCTTCCTCGTCGCCAAAGGCGATCACCTCGATCGCGAAACCGTAGCGGCGGCCCGCGCGGTTCAGCGCGCCGACGCATTCCACGCCCAGCATCACCCCCAGCGCGCCGTCGTAACGGCCCCCGTTGCGCACGGTGTCGATGTGCGAGCCGATCAGCAGCGCCGGAGCGCCGGGCTGCAGGCCCTCGTAGCGGCCGATCATGTTGCCCAGCGGATCGAGGCGCACGCTCATGCCCGCCTCGGTCATCCAGCCCGCGAGTTCGTCCAGCGCCATGCGATGCGCGCGGGTCAGATAGGGCCGGCTGAGCAGGCCAGGCTCTTCGCTGTATGGGACCTCGCCCAGCGCGTCGCATCGCGCCACGGGCCGCTCGCCGAGATCAACCGTCAGAGGCGCCATGGCCGATGTCTCATCCCGCTCAACAAGGGGCTCCGGGCCAAGCCCGCAGGCAATCTAGGACTTTCGCGCGCCGCCGCCAGCCATCGCATGCCGCAGCTTCCCGGGCGACGGGCCCCGGCGCTTGCTTGCCCATTCTATGGGCAGGCCGTCATCACGCCAGTCGCTGGGCCGCCGCCTGTACGCCGCCCGCGTCCAGGAAATCGACGAAGGCGTCCATCGCCGCCGGCCGGGCGAAATAGTAGCCCTGGCCGACGTCACAGCCCATGGCCTGAAGCAGGGCGGCGCACTCGGCGGTCTCGACCCCCTCGGCCACCACCTTCAGCCCCAGGGCGTGAGCCAGATCGACGGTCGACTTGATCAGCAGGGCGTCGCGCTGATCCGCCCCGAGGCCCAGGACGAAGGACTTGTCGATCTTCAGTTCCTGGGCGGCGATCTGCTTCAGATAGGCCAGGGACGACAGGCCCGAGCCGTAGTCGTCGATCGAGATGGGGATGCCGGCGCGCGCATAGTCCTCGATCAGCTCCAACGCCAGAGCCGGATTGTCGATCACGGCGGTCTCGGTAATCTCGAAGCACAGGTTGGCGCGATGGTCGGCGACCTTGCGCACCGCGCGCTCGGCGAAGTCGCGGTCGCTGATAAGGCGCCCGGAGATATTGACCGACAGGGGCAGGTCGTGCCCGGCCCGGCGCAGCCGCGCCTGGTCGGCGATGGCGCGGTCCAGCGCCCAATCGGTCAGGGCACGGATGTGGCCGGTCTCCTCGGCCATGCCGACGAACAGGTCGGGCGACAGCGGGCCCCGGGTGGCGTGGCGCCAGCGGGCCAGGGCCTCGGCCCCGCTCACGCGCCCGCTGCGCAGGTCGATCTTGGGCTGGTAGTGCAGCGACAGTCCGCCATCCCGAGCGGCCTTGAGCATCTCGCTCATAAGGTTGAGGTTGCTGGCCGGATCGCCATAGGCGGCCTCGTCGAAGGCGGCGAGTCCCCGGCGAAGATCGCGCGCCTGGTCCAGGGCGATGTTGGACCGCTCGAGCAGGGCGACGGCCCCGTGAGCGTGCACGCCGTCGATCGCGTAGCCGCAGGTGAGCCCCACATCAACCGTCGCGTGGCCAAGATCGACCGGTCGTTGCAGCGCCTCGACGAGGCGGGTCAGGACATGCCCGGCGTGTTCGGCGTCGCGCGCCAGGAACGCCACGCCCAGGGTGCTGGTGGCGATGCGCGTGGGCGTGAGGTCGGCGTCGTGCTCGACGATGCGGGCGCCCAGCTCGCGCAGCAGCGCGCCGACCAGGCCGTAGCCGATGGCGCTGCGCACCATGGTGAAGCGCTCCACGCCGAGCGCCGCGGACACCACCACCCCCTCGCCCGGCGATTGCGCCGCCAGGGCCTCCAGCCGCTGGATCATCGCCCGGCGATTGGGCAGCTGGGTCTCGCTGTCCTGCAGGCCCAGCTGGGTTATGCGCCGTTCGCGTTCGCCGATCTCCTCAGCCATGCGGTTGAAGCTCAAGGCCAATCGCCCGACCTCATCGGAGGACACCACCTCAACCCGCGCGTCCTCGCCGTGGGCGATGCGCTGGGCCGCCTCGTCGAGCGCCGCGAGCGGCTTGGTCAGGCTGGCCGCCAGCAGACCGCTGCCGACCAGCAACAGGCCCAGGCTGAGCAGACCGAGCGCCGCAATCGCCCACAGCATAGGCTGATAGGGCGCCATGGCCTTGGCCAGGGGATAGCTCAGCAGCAGACCCACCTGGGTGTCGGCGTCCAGGCCCTTGAGCGGCTTGACCACCGCAAGGGCCGGCCCCGAGGTCAGGCGCAGCGGCAGAGCGCGGCCCCCCGCCGCCAGCGCCAGGCGGGCGAAGCCGTCGACGGACGCGCCGGGAGCGACGGTCAGGTCCAGGGCCCGCCAGGGCGCCGGACCATGCTTGATCATCAGGTCGGCATTGACCGGCGCCGCCGACAGGCCTTCGAGCGACTTCATCTCTGTCCGGTCGAGCTTGGTCGCGAACACCACCCACCCGACCGGCCCCGGCGCCAGGACCGGCGCGGAAATCGCCTGATAGGGCGCGCCGTTGAGCATGACCGCGCCGGAGGCGTTGTCCTGGCTGGCGAGCGCTTGCCACAGCGGGTCGGCGCCGTCGTCGATTTGACGCACGTCCAGCCCTGTGACCGTTCCGTCGAGGTCGACGATGAACGCCTTGTCCAGGCCCAGGCGCTGGCGAAGATTGTCCAGCGCCGACTGGATGGTGGCCCCGTCGTGGGTGGCCACGGCGGCGCGGAAGCCGAAGTCGTGCGCCAGCAGATTGGCGCTGTCCTGCAAGTGCTGGGACCGGATCTGCCAGATGCGGTCGAACACCGCGCCGTCGGCCTGCAACTGGCTGCGGGCGGCGGTCCGCACATTGCCGGTAATGGCCACATAGGCGGCGGCGGCCAGCAGCACCAGCATCACCGCGAATAAGGCGCCGAACAGCACGCTCAGCTTGGTCTGCAGTCGATGGAACATCTCTATTGGCCCATCGGCATGGCCATGGCGGCCGGCGGCGCGCGCAGGTCGAGCACATAGGCCAGGCGCGCGGTTCCGGACACCGCGATCGCATGGGTCTGTTCGTTGCGCGGCGCCTTGAGGTAGGGCTGCCATAAGGTCAGGACGCCCGGCCCCTCGGGTAGGTCGGACAGGGTCGCCTCGCCCCGCTCGTCGGTCTTGGCGACGTAGGGCGTGTCCATCACGTCGATGTAGGCGCTCATGGTGTCGTGGATATTGCAGCCCAGGGCGACCACGCCGGGCTTGTCGAAATGGACCGAGCGGGTCTCATCGCGGCCATAGAGCTTCAGTTCAAAGCGTTTAGCCGGCGAGAACGAATAGACGTGGTGGCGCACCTTGTCGTGGTTGGGAAAGCTGACGTCGGCGCCGACCGGCACGACCAGGACGAACGGATGAAACTGGATGTTCTCCTGGGTCATTACATAGGGGCCGGCGACCTTGGGGCCAGGCGTCGGCGCGGACGGCCTGAAGGCGATGACCGCGTCGCGCACCGGCTGCCCCGCCGGCGTCCTGAGGCTGAAGCTCAGGTCCGCGGCGGCGGCCGGCCAGGGTAGCAGACCCAGAATGGCGCTCAGGGCGAACAACACGAATGCAACGGCGCGCATGTACACTCTCTAGGCCCGACGCGTGAAAACGCCGTAAAGCCCACTGTCGCGGCGTATGGGTAAGATTTCCTAAAGGTCGGCGCAGTCTGCTGGGCCCATCCACGCGAGTACGAGCGTGCTTGGAGAGCCCATGTCTAAGATCGCATGGCCGTTATTACTGGCGATCGCGTTGCTGTTGTGGCGTCCGGCGCAAGCCGAGGAATGGCAATGGGGCGGCAAACTGAAACTGACCCGGGGCGTAACCGACATCGAGGGGTCGGCGGGCGGCGGCCTGGCCAGCTGGGCCGTGATCGCGGGCAATGAAACGCGCAACGGCATCGGGGCCGAGGCGAGCGCGACCTATGTCCAGCTGCCCGACTACGCCTTTCGCAGCTATGGCGGCGCGGTCGGCCTGTTCGACCGGGCCGAGGTTTCCTACGCGCACCAGCAGTTCGACACCGGCGCCACGGGCGCCAAACTGGGCCTCGGGAGGGGTTTCGTGTTCGACGAGGACGTGATCGGGGCCAAGCTCCGGCTGGTCGGCGACGCGGTCTACGATCAGGACAGCTGGCTGCCCCAGGTCGCCGCCGGCGTGCAATATAAGCATAACGATCAGGGCGCGGTGATCCACGCGATCGGCGGAAAAGACGACAGCGGCGTCGACTATTACCTGGCCGCGACCAAGATCCTGCTCGACCACAGTCTCGTGCTCGACGCCACCGTGCGCGCCACCCGCGCCAACCAGACCGGAATCTTGGGCTTCGGCGGCGACCGCAACAGCGGCTACCGCGCCGAGTTCGAGGGCTCGGCGGGCTATCTGCTGACCAAACAGCTCCTGGTGGGCGCCGAATACCGCACCAAGCCCGACAACCTCGGCATCGCCAAGGAAAGCGACTGGGGCGACCTGTTCGCCGCCTACGCCGTCAACGAGCACCTTTCGGTCACCGCCGCCTACGCGGACCTGGGCGACATCGTCACCTTCCGCCGCCAGCGCGGGGTGTATCTGTCCCTTCAGGCCGGCTTCTAGGGGTCATCGCATGAAAGCCGCCTTCGCCGCGCTCGCCCTCCTGGCCCTGACTTGCGGCGCAGCCCGCGCCGCCGAAGATATCCCACCCTACACGCCGTCGGACGCCAACGCCGGGACCACGCCCCTGCCGAACGACACGGTGTACAAGGCCTTCCATGAAAAGGCCGGGATCGACCGCGTGGTCTCGACCTTGGTGCGCCTCTATCACCAGGACCCGCGGCTGAAGGACATCTTCGCCGCAGCCGACGACGCGCGCCTCAGCCAGATGCTGGCCGAGCAGGTCTGCTACGTCCTGGGTGGTCCCTGCCGTTATTCGGGCCGGGACATGGCGGCGGCGCATAAGGACATGGGCGTGGAGCAAGCAGACTTCAACGCGCTGGTCGAAGACCTGCAGGCGGCGATGGACCAGGAAAAGGTGCCGTTCTGGGCCCAGAACAAGCTCTTGGCCAAGCTCGCGCCGATGCAGCGCGTGATCGTAGCGACCAAGAACTACCCCGGATAGCAAACGGCCCCGCCTTGGTCGGGCGGGGCCGCTCTCGTTTCGCTAACGTCGGGCCGATCAGCCGTCGTTGCTGACGGTCGGATCGATCTGCACCGGGACGAACAGGTGCTGGCCGCCGCGGGCGACCAACAGCAGCACGTCCTTGCGCCCGTCCTTCTTGGCCTGCGCCACCGCCGCCGCAAGGGCCTCGGTGCTGCTGACCTCGCGGCCGTTGGCCTGGACGATCACGTCGCCCGATTGAAGGCCCTTTTGGGCGGCGTCCGAATCGCGCTGCACGCCTTGAATGGCCAGGCCGCCGCCGTCGCTCGGCGTCACGCGCAGCCCGAGGATGCGCGCCGCCGCGCCGCTGGCGTCGGGGCTGTCCTTCTGCTGCAGCCCCTTGCGCAGCGAGGCCTCTTCGGGACGGACGCCCGACTTGACCTCGATCTGGCGCACCTGGCCGTCGCGGCGCACCTCCAGGCGGATGGTGTCGCCGCCATGCGCCAAGCCGACCTGGCGGGTCAGGTCGGAGGCCGAGGTGATGTCGTGCCCGTCCGCCTTGATCACCAGATCGCCCGGCTTCAGGCCCGCGCGTTCAGCCGGACCGCCCGGGGTCAGATCGGCCACCAGGGCGCCTTCCTTGGGCTTGACGCCCAGGCTCGAGGCGATCTCGGGCGTGACGTCCTGGATCGAGGCGCCGATGTAGCCGCGCGTAACCTTGCCGTCGGCGATCAGTTGATGCGAGATCGAGGCCGCGACGTCGGCGGGAATATCGAAGCCGATGCCGACCGAGCCGCCCGAGGGCGAGAAGATGGCGGTGTTGACGCCAACCACGCGGCCATAGAGATCAAAGGTCGGGCCGCCCGAGTTGCCGCGGTTGATCGGCGCATCGATCTGCATGTAGTCGACGTAGCTGGAGTCCGACACGTTCTGGCGCGCCAAGGCCGAAACGATGCCGGCGGTGGCCGTACCGCCTAGGTTGAACGGATTGCCCACCGCCACGACCCAGTCGCCGACGCGCGGCTTGGCCCGATCCTCGAAGCTGACGTAGGGGTATTGGGCGCCCTCGACCTTGATCACGGCCAGGTCGGTGGCCGGGTCGCGGCCAATCAGGCGGGCCTTAAGGGTGCGCTGGTCGTTGGTGCGCACGGTGATCTTGTCGGCGCCTTCGACCACGTGATTATTGGTCACGATGTAGCCATCGGCCGAAATGAAGAAGCCCGATCCGGTGGCCTGCATCGGCTGGGGACGGGCCGGAGCGCGGGGGGCGATCTGCGGCAGGTCAAAGGGCGAAGCGCCCTGGTCGTCGCCGCCGTCATCGCCGTCGCCGCCGAACGGCGCGGCGCCCTCCAGGGCGGCGCGGTCGGGCGTAAGCTTGCCTTCCACGTCGATCGAAACGACCGCCGGGGCGACCCGCTCGATGATGTCGGCGAAGGACACGGGCTGGCCCGCCACAGCGGCCGGCGCGGACACCGGGGTCGAAGCGGGGTTGACCGGTTGGCCAGGCTTGGCCCCCGCCTCGGCGAAATACCCGCCGGCCACGACCAATCCCGCCGCCAAGGCGCCGATCGCGACGCTGGCGGTGAGGG
>Ga0335069_10000830_pt1 | contig 49660 bp, 45 predicted proteins | sample Lox_Sample_11_FD_206714 | JGI IMG/M metagenome (GOLD analysis project Ga0335069, IMG submission 206714) | Soil microbial communities from Loxahatchee National Wildlife Refuge, Florida, United States - Lox_Sample_1.1 | ecosystem: Environmental > Terrestrial > Soil > Wetlands | place: USA... | reverse complement strand
GTCTCGCCATGGTCGTCAAAGTTCTAGTGGAACAGCCACGTGGAACGACCGCTGCCGACCCTCCACGAACGTTGAGATCGGCCGTCTGGCAATTGACGCCGCGAGATAGGCGACCTTCTTGCAGCCGGTGTGCCCCTCGCCGAACAGAGTATCGTGCACGGTTTGATACGGGTGTCCGGTTATCTCGAGGCTGTCCACGGCACCCGAGTTGGTTGGATTGCTGATGGCCAGCGCCTCGTGCCCGCCGGCCTTGACGGGGGTGAAGCGTAGCCTGACCACTTGGCATCCGCTGTGCTTGACAGCATTTTGCACCAACTCGCTCAGAAGATCGTACATGTGGCGGATGTGGTCCGGCGAGACGACCCGCCCCGTGTAAGCGCTCGGCAGAGAGCCGAAAACGATCCGGCCCGACTTTCCCTTTGTCTGGAACCGTTGTTGGACCGCGAGGTATATCTCCTGAAGAGTAAGGGTTTGGTCCCGCGCAGTTTCTGGGATCCTACCTTGCTGCTGGTGCTGGGCTATCGACCAGTTGGACGCAGAGATCCAAAGCCGATCTGATCGACGTTTGCCGTCGCCAAATGCCTCCTCGACCGAAGTGCGCACCGTGGAGGCGCCAGGCGCCAAAGCGTTTGACCACCCGTCGATTGCGGCCGGACCATGAGGGCCCATCATGAGGAGCGGCGGCAAGCCGTTGCACATCAGCGCGCCTCTGAATAGCCAAAGCTCCTCCACGGGATAGGAGTCCCGTTCGAACAGGAACAGGCTGCGGGCGAACCAATCGATGAAAACCCCTGCCGACAACATTGCAAACCGGAGTCGGTAGACGCTGATCAGGTCATAGTCGGCCTTGACAGGGTAGGAGTTCCATCGGAGCGAACGCAGGGCAACCATGACCGGGTAGTCGTTCTGGATGTCTGGCGCAGACCGCTTCGCATCCATTAGCTGAGCCAGCTCAGTCGAGACGGGGTCGCCGGCGACCGTCTCGAACCCCGGTGCAGGCGCAGCTACAATCTCGAACCGATACCCAGCATGCATCTTCGCCAGCTTTGCGATCCTATGATCGGGAAAAGCGGCGCCGAGCGCGTCCATGAGTGTCCCGACGCGATCCGAAACTCCTCTCCTTTGCGCCGCAGCTGCCTCTAAATGCTGCGTGATGTACTCGAGCGCATCGTACGGGTGCCCCATCATTCCCACGTAGCAGCGATACGAGAGGGGTACGTCAACGGCCTCCTGGGGACGCAATAGAAAGCTGATTAGCTGACGTTCGGACCTCCCGAACTTGTCCGCCGGGACCAAGTGGTCAAGCATCTGCGCCAAGGCGACATGTGTAGGAAGGTTGATGGCATCAAAAATTAGTGGGTATAAAAGCCGCCCCTTGAACCACTTTGATGTCAAATTTGAATTTACATATTCTCGAATTGCTGTGTCAGAGTACGCGTGTAAGGATGCGTATATTCTCATTGAAAACATAGACTGTTGGTCTATGGGTGGTAGATCTAGCAGCGCACCTATGATTGCGTCTGGATTTTGACGAATCAAGAGGCCCGAGGCAACCTTGTCGAAATCGATCCATCTCTGAACGCGTTCTATGTTTTCTAGGATATACGCTACAGCGAGATAGAACCAATTTTCTTCAGTGACCCCCGGACCTACTCGCAGTAATTCATCGAGCTGTTCAATTTGCTTTCCTGTAAAGCGAAGCGCCGTTCCGTAGTCTGATGTGTCCAGCGCAAAACAGTGTTTCGTAATAAAGCGATTTAGGCCTTGCAGCGCCTCGTGCGGGAAAATGCGCGTCAGCTTGTGCACTTCGACCAAAATTTCAGGTGTGGCCGGCCCCCCGCGCATAATAGCGGAGACGTGGGACGACAAGGTCGCGCGTTCCGCCGCTCGCTTGTGCTTCGACCGTTGCCGCAAAGACCGTCCCCCCTTGCTCACCTGATCGAACCTCGAAAGCTGGACTTGGTCATCTGCCCGCTCACTGCCGCGATTATTTCTCGAACGCTGGGCTCTTTCAAATTGCTGCTCAGCATCCTTGTGAACTCGTGGCTCGAGCCTCCCGCGATTCGCGAGGAATCCCAGCTGGCGCGTTATGCTGATGATACGTGGGATGCGGTATGGGGACCTTCTCGGAGTCCGCAAAGATTGAAACGTGGCGCCCCACCCCTTGCCAACTCACCCGCGCGTGTTCACGCTCTGTGCCGCCCATGAACGCTCACGCGACCTTCGCCGCCGATGCGGCCCGCGCGCCCTACGATCCCGTCCTTGACGCGGCGGGGCGGGCGCGCGCCTTGGCCGAGCGGCAGCTGGCGATGCTGGAGCGGTTGGCCGAGGCGGGCCTGGATGTGGCGCGGGCGGTCCAGCGCGAGGCCCAGGCTCTTGCGGATCGGGCGCTCACAGATCAGGCGCTTACCGATCAAGCCCTGACCGATCAGGCCCAGGCGGGCGAGGGCGCCTCAGACGGTCCCGACCCCGACGCCGCCGCCCCCTCCACGCCGCCGCCGTCCGGCCGCTCGCTGCAAAGCCTGGCCATGGCCTATGCCCGCGCCGCGCGAGCGGTGCGCATGACGGTGATGCTGCAGTCGCGCGTGCTGCGCGATCTGGAGGCGGCCGAGCGGCAGGCGGGCCTGCGCGAGTTTGACGACCGCGCGCGGCGCGAGGCGGCGCGGCAGGCGCGCAAGGGGCGGGTGGCGCGCATCGTGCGCCGCGTGGCCGAGGCCTGCGCCGACGCCGAGGCGCAAGGTCAGGAAGGCGCGCGCGATGTGAACCTGGACGGGATCGAGCGGCTGGACGAGGACGTGTTCGGCGATGTGCTGACCCGCCCGATGGGCGAGATCGTGGCGCGCATCTGCGACTATCTGGGGCTTGAGCCCGACTGGAGCGACCTGGCGTGGGAGGCGTGGGCCGAGGCCGAGGCGGCCGACCCGCGCTCGCCCTTCGCGGCGCCCGGCCTGGCGCACGCCGGCTCTGCGGTGCCCGAATCGGTCGCCGCCCCGGCGGCCGCGTTCCGCGCCAGCGGCTAGGGGTCGTCACGCGGGCCGAAGGCCCGCAGGCATTCTCACCACGAAGGGCACGAAGGACACCAAGAGGTCGGCGCTGCCTTCGTGATCTTCGTGTCCTTCGTGGTTCAATAATCCTGGGCTTCGCCCAAACCGAACCCACAAACGAAAACGCCCGGCGCGGGGCCGGGCGTGCTCAGCAGCTCAAGCGGGGGCAGCCCTACTTGATCTTGCCTTCCTTGAACTCGACGTGCTTGCGCACGACGGGATCGTACTTCTTCAGCACCATCTTGTCGGTCTTGGTGCGGGCGTTCTTCTTGGTCACGTAGAAGAAGCCGGTGTCCGCCGACGAGTTGAGGCGGATCTTGATTGAAGCCGGTTTAGCCATGGCGTCCTGTCCTTGCGGGCGAGCGGTCGGAACCGCTCCAGCCGGGAATTCCGAGAGGCGCGGAACATACTCAGGAACCGGCCAAAGTCAACGCGCCATCGCGGGGGCGGTCCGCTTTGGCCTTAGGGCCTATCGCCCGCGCTGTTTGCCCCGGTTTTGGCCGGGGCCGCGAAAGCCGCGCGCGCCCGGCGGCGGGGCGCGGCCGCGCACGCCCAGGCGCGGGGCGGGGGCCTTGGGGTCGCGCGGGTCCGGCGCGCTCAGCATCTCGAACAGCAGCCCGCCGGTGATGGGCGCCGCCTCGGCCAGGCGCACCTGCACCATGCGGCCCAGCGGCCAGCGCTGGCCGCTCTTCTCGCCCACCAGGGCGTGGCCGCGGTCGTCGTGGATGAAGTATTCCGCCCCCAGATTGGAGATGGGGACCAGGCCGTCCGCGCCGGTCTCGTCCAGGCGGATGAACAGGCCAAAGCGGGTCACGCCGGTGATGCGGCCCTGGAACTCGGCCCCCACCCGGTCGGCCAGGAAGGCGGCCACATAGCGGTCGGTGGCGTCGCGCTCGGCGGCCATGGCGCGCCGCTCGGCCTGGGTGATCAGGTCGGCGGTGTCCTTCATGCGCGTGATGTCGAAGTCCGACAGCCCGTCGTCGCCCAGCCTCAGGGCCGTGATCAGGGCCCGGTGCACGATCAGGTCGGCGTAGCGGCGGATCGGCGAGGTGAAGTGGGCGTAGCGGTCCAGGTTCAGGCCGAAGTGGCCGATGTTCTCGGTGTTGTAGTGCGCCTGCATCTGGGTGCGCAGCACCACCTCGTTGACGATGTCGGCGTGCGGGCCCTCGCGCGTCTCGGCCAGCAGCCGGTTGAAGCGGTCGGTGCGCGCCGGCTCGCCCCGGGTCCAGGCGATGGAGATGGTGCCCAGGAACTCGGCCAGGGACTGCAGCTTCTCCAGGCTGGGCGCGTCGTGCACGCGGTAGATCAGGGGCTGGCCGCGCTGCTCCAGGGTCTGGGCGGCGCAGACGTTGGCCTGCACCATCATCTCCTCGATCAGCTTGTGCGCCTCCAGTGAGGGGCGCGGGTTGATCGAGGCGACCTTGCCCTCGTCGTCCAGGATGATGCGGCGCTCGGCGCTGGCGATGGCCAAGGGCTGGCGCGCCTCGCGGCCGATCTTCATGCAGGCGTAGGCCGCCCACAGCGGTTTGAGGATCGGCTCCAGCAGCGGGCCGGTCTGCTCGTCGGACGCGCCGTCGATGGCGGCCTGGGCCTGCTCGTAGGACAGCTTGGCCGCCGAGCGCATCAGGCCGCGCACGAAGCGGTGCTCGGTCTTCTTGCCCCGCGCGTCGAAGGTCATGCGCACCGCCAGGCAGGCCCGGTTCTCGCCCTGGCGCAGGCTGCACAGCCCGGCCGACAGCGCCTCGGGCAGCATCGGCTCGACCCGGTCGGGGAAGTAGACCGAGTTGCCCTTGTCGCGCGCCTCGCGGTCCAGCGCCGAGCCCGGGCGCACATAGGCCGCCACGTCGGCGATGGCCACCCACACCACCCAGCCGCCGGGGTTCTTGGGGTCCGTGTCCGGCTCGGCGAACACCGCGTCGTCGTGGTCGCGCGCGTCGGGCGGGTCGATGGTCACCAGCGGGATGTCGCGCAGGTCGGTGCGCCGGCCCAGCTCCGGCGCCTTGGCCGCCTCGGCCTCCGCCTCCGCCGCCGCCGAGAAGCCGGTCGGGATGCCGTGGGTGTGGATGGCGATCAGCGAGGCGGCGCGCGGCTCGTCCTCGCGCCCGATCACCTGCACCACCCGCCCGCGCTTGGGGCCGTAGCGCTGCGGCGCCGAGCCGATCTCGGCCAGCACCAGGTCGCCGTCCTTGAGCTTGTCGCCGTCGTTGTGGGCCAGCAGCAGGCTGTCCTTGGACTTGCGGTCGACCGGCTCCACGCGGATCTCGCCGCGCGCCTTGCGCACCACGCCCAGCACCCGGTGCGCGCTCTGGCCCAGGCGCTTGATCAGCCGGGCCTCCAACTCGCCCGCCTCGGTCTTCTCGAAGCGCACCAGCAGCCGGTCGCCCAGCCCCGGCGCGCCCTTGGCCTGCTCCGCCTTGCCCGGCGCCAGGCGCACCTGCGGCGCGTCCTCGCCCGCCTTGACCAGGCGCACATAGAGGTCGCCGTCGGCGTCGCGCGACACCACGTCGGCCACGCCGACCGGGGGCAGGGCGCCGGCCTCGGCGAAGCCCTTGCGCCCGCGCTTGCCCAGCTTGCCGTCCGTCGCCAGGCCCTTGAGCATCTCGCGCAGGGCCCGCCGGTCCGCGCCCTTCAGCCCGAACCGCTGCGCCAGTTCGCCCACGTCGGTCTGCCCCTCCGCCACCGCGTCCAGCAGGGTCTGCCGGTCGGGCAGGCCGGGCGAGGGGCGCTTGTCGCGCGCCGGCCTGACGGGATGCCTGGAGAAGGAAGGCGGCTTGGGCGGCTTGGGCACGTTGATCTCCGAGTCAGGCTACTGTAGCGCGCCAATGCGTCCCGCCCACCGCCGATTGTCCCCCCAGATCGCCTCATGATCCCCGATCCTCTGCACGCCGTGATCTTCGACCTCGACGGCACGGTGCTCGACACCGAGCGGGTGTTCCATGGGGTGATGTTCGAGGCCTGCCGCGAGGTCGGCCACGTCATGACCCAGGACCTGTTCCTCAGCATGATCGGCAGCCCGCGCGACGCCAACGCCCGCCGCCTGCTCGACCACTTCGGGCCCGCGTTCCCGGTCGACGCCTACTACGACGCCTGCGGCCGCGGCTTCGAGATCGCCGGGGCCGAGGGCGTGCCGCTGCGGCCGGGCGCGCGGCGGCTGCTGGAGCTGCTGGCCGCGCGCCGCATCCCGCGCGCCATCGCCACCTCGTCCACCCTCGAGCATGTGCGGGGCAGCCTCGGCCGCGCCGGCGTGCTGCACCACTTCGACGCCATCGTCACCCGCGCCGATGTCGCGCGCGGCAAGCCGCATCCGGACACCTTCCTGCTGGCCGCCGAGCGCCTGGGCGCGCAGCCCGGCTGTTGCCTGGCGCTGGAGGACTCGTTCAACGGCGTGCGCTCGGCGGCGGCGGCCGGCATGGCCACGGTGATGGCGCCCGACTTCCTCCAGCCCGACGCCGAGATCCGCGCCCTGTGCGCCGGCGTGGTGGAGAGCCTGGACGAGGTGGCCGAGGCGCTGGAGCGAACCGCGCGCTAACCCGCCGTCTTGGCCGGCGCCCTCTTCTTTGTCGCGGGCTTCTTCGCGGCCGGCTTCTTCGCGGCGGCCTTCTTGGCCGGCTTGTCCTCGGCCGCGGCCTTGGCTTTGCGGACCGGCTTCTTGGCCTTGCCGCCGCCCTTGGCCTCGCGCTCGGCGAGCAGGGCGACCGCTTCGTCCAGCGTGACGTCCTGCGGGTCCTTGCCGCGCGGCACGTTGGCGTTGACGTCCTCGTGCTTGATGTAGGGCCCGAAGCGGCCCGACAGGATGCGAACCGGCTTGCCCGTGGCCGGGTGTTCGCCCAGCTCCTTCAGCGCCGCCGCCGTGGCCCCGCGCGCGCCGCGCCCGCCGCCGGCTTTCTTCTCGGCGATCAGGATCACGGCCCGGTTGAGGCCCACCTCGAACGCCTCGTCGATCGAGGCCAGGCTGGCGTAGGTCTTGTCGTGCTGGACGTAGGGGCCATAGCGGCCCAGGCCCGCCAGGATCGTCACGCCGTCCTCGGGATGCTTGCCCACCTCGCGCGGCAGGGTGAGCAGGCGCAGGGCCCTGTCGAGGTCCAGCTCGGAGGCGGCCCAGCCCTTGGGTAGGCTGGAGCGGCGCGGCTTCTCGCCCTCGCCGAGCTGGACGTAGGGGCCGAAGCGGCCGGCCTTGAGCCACACCTTCTCGCCGGACGCCGGGTCGAGGCCCAGTTCGCGGTCGCCCCCGGCGCCGCCCTCGGCCTCGTCGCCGTCGGGCGAGGCGATCGGGCGGGTGTAACGGCACTCGGGATAGTTGGAGCAGCCGATGAAGGCGCCGAAGCGGCTGGTCTTCAGGCTCAGCCGGCCCGTGCCGCAAGTGGGGCACGCGCGCGGGTCCGAGCCGTCCGCCCGCTCGGGGAAGATCATCGGGGCCAGGGCGTCGTTGAGCGCGTCGAGCACCTGGCTGGTGCGCAGTTCGCCGATCTCGCCCACGGCGGCGTGGAAGTCCTTCCAGAAGTCGCGCAGCACCTGCTTGTAGCCCAGCTCCCCGGCCGACACCTGATCGAGCTTCGCCTCGAGCGCGGCGGTGAAGTCATATTCCACGTAGCGACGGAAGAACTGCTCAAGGAATGCGGTGACCAGGCGGCCCTTGTCGTCGGGCACGAAGCGGTTCTTGTCCATGTGGACATAGGCCCGGTCGCGCAACACGGTGAGGATCGAGGCGTAGGTCGAAGGGCGGCCGATGCCGAGCTCTTCCAGCTTCTTGACCAGGCTGGCTTCCGAATAGCGCGGCGGCGGCTCGGTGAAGTGCTGATCCTGGCGGGCGGCCATGACCTTGGCGGCCGCGCCTTCGCTGACCTGGGGCAGACGGCCCGAGGAATCCTCTTCGCCCTCCGCGCCCGGCGCCGGGTCGTCGCGGCCTTCCTCGTAGGCGGCCAGATAGCCGTCAAACAGGATCACCTGACCGTTGGCGCGCAATCCGGTCTGGCCATCGGCGCTTTCCAGGTCGATCACGGTGCGCTCGATGCGCGCCTGCTCCATCTGGCTGGCGATCATCCGCTTCCAGATCAGCTCGTACAGCCGCCCGAGATCGCCCTCCAGGCGCAGGGAGCCGGGATTGCGCGACAGGCTGGTCGGGCGGATCGCCTCGTGGGCTTCCTGGGCGTTCTTGGCCTTGGTCTTGTAGTAGCGGGCGCTGGAGGGGACGTAGTCGTCGCCGTAGCGCCCGGCGATCACGCGGCGCGCCTCGTCGATCGCTTCCTGCGCCACCTGCACGCCGTCGGTCCGCATGTAGGTGATCAGGCCGACAGTCTCGCCGCCCAGATCGATGCCTTCGTACAGCTTCTGGGCGGCCTGCATGGTGCGCTGGGCCGAGAAACCCAGCTTTCGGGCGGCTTCCTGCTGCAGGGTCGAGGTGGTGAAGGGCGGGGCGGGGGAGCGCCGCGCCGGCTTCTTCTCGACCGCGGACACCGTGAACGCGGCGGCCTTCACCGCGGCCAGCGCGGCGCCGGCCAACCCCTCGTTGGCCAGGTCGAACTTCGCCAGGCGTTTGCCCTGGTGCTTGACCAGGCGCGCGAGGAAGGGATCGGAACCCGCCGAGACGTCGGCTTCCACCGTCCAGTATTCCTGGGTCTTGAAAGCCTCGATCTCGATCTCGCGCTCGACCACCAGCCGCAGGGCCACCGATTGCACGCGGCCGGCCGAGCGCGAGCCCGGCAGCTTGCGCCACAGCACGGGCGACAGGGTGAAACCGACCAGATAGTCCAGAGCGCGGCGCGCGAGGTAGGCGTCCACCAGCTCCATGTCGATGTCGCGCGGATGCTTCATCGCCTCGGTCACCGCCGATTTGGTGATGGCGTTGAACACCACGCGCTGGACCTCAGCGTCCTTGATGGCGCGCTTGCGCTTGAGCACCTCTAGCACGTGCCACGATATGGCCTCGCCTTCACGGTCGGGGTCGGTGGCCAGAATCAGCCGGTCGGCTCCCTTGAGCGCGTCGGCGATGTCCGACAGGCGCTTGGCCGATTTGGGATCCACGTCCCATGTCATGGAAAAGTCATCGTCCGGCAGCACCGAACCGTCCTTCGACGGCAGGTCGCGCACGTGGCCATAGCTGGCCAGAACCGTGTAGTCGGAGCCCAAGTATTTGTTGATGGTCTTGGCTTTGGCCGGGCTCTCGACGACGACGACATTCATTATAAAAAGCGGAGCTCGCGGTGACGAACGGCCGGGGCCGAGGAGGCCGGGAAAGTGGGGGCCCTTGCCCAGGCTGTCAACGGGCGGCCTGACGCAGGCCCGGTTTGGGGTCCCGGCGCTTGTAAGCCTGACGTAAGCTTTCACACACCACGGCGCTTTCTGTCATGAAACTGTTATTGGCGCCCGATACGGAAGCCCTGCTGATCGGCGACCGCTGTCGCCTGCTGGGAGACCTCCATGCTGAAATCCATCGCTCTCGCCGCCTCGGCCATCGCCCTGGCGTTGGCGAGCCAAGCTCACGCCGCCGATATTTCTGGCGCGGGCGCAACCTTTCCCGCGCCCGTCTACGCCAAGTGGGCCGAACTCTATAAAGCCGGCACCGGCATTGGCCTGAACTTCCAGGCCATCGGTTCGGGCGGCGGCATCAAACAAATCGAAGCCAAGACCGTCGACTTCGGCGCTTCGGACAAGCCGATGAAGCAGGCCGATCTGGACGCCAACGGCCTGTACCAGTTCCCAACCGTCATGGGCGGGGTGGTGCCGGTGATGAACCTGCCTGGGATTGAGCCGGGTCAGATCAAGCTGACCGGCGCCGTTCTGGCCGGCATCTACATCGGCGACATCAAGACCTGGACCGATCCGCGCATCGCCTCGCTGAACCCGGGCGTGAAGCTGCCGAACCTGCCGATCACCGTCGTGCACCGTTCGGACGGCTCGGGCACGAGCTTCATCTTCACCACCTATCTGGCGCAAAAGAGCCCGGCGTGGGCGACCAAGGTCGGCGGCAATGACGCGGTCGACTGGCCGACCGGTCTGGGCGGCAAGGGCAACGACGGCGTCGCGGCCTTCACCAAGCAGACGATCGGCTCGATCGGCTACGTGGAATACGCCTACGCCAAGCAGAACCACCTGACCTACGCTCTGATGCAGAACAAGGCCGGCGCCTTCGTGGCCCCGACCGCCGCGGCCTTCGCCGCGGCCGCCTCGGGCGCCGACTGGTCCAAGGCTCCGGGCAACTACCTGCTGCTGCTCGACCAGCCGGGCGCCGCCTCGTGGCCGATCACCGCGGCCACCTTCATCCTGGTGTACAAGAACCAGACCAACCCTGCCTCCGGCAAGGCGGTCCTCAGCTTCTTCGACTGGGACTACAAGAACGGCGACGCCGCCGCTGAGCAGCTGGACTATGTGCCGCTGCCCGCGCCGGTGAAGGCCATGATGCGCAAGCAGTGGGCCCAAGAAATCAAGGGCCCGGACGGCAAGCCGGTTTACGTCTCCAAGTAAGCCTGATGACATCGTCGGCGGACGGCGCGAATGTGCGTCGTCCGCCGCATTGTCTCTGTACTGTCGTGGTTGGGCTCTAAGACGAGCCGTGCCCGCAACGCTGAAGCTGAAGATGACACTCGCGATCGACCAGACCAAAGCGACGCCAGCCATGGCGCCCAAACGCAGAGGCGGAGCGTTCGACGCTGTTTTCGAGGCCTTGTGCTTCACCAGCGCTTCGACCCTGCTGGCGGCGTTAATCGGCGTCCTCGGCGCCCTGTTGATCGGCGGCTGGCCCGCGATCCACAAGTTTGGCTTCGGCTTCCTAGTCACCTCCGAGTGGAACCCGGTGACCGAGGTGTTCGGCGCCGCAGGACCGGTGGTGGGCACCATCATCACGTCTATCGTCGCCCTGGTCCTGGCTCTGCCGGTGGCGTTCGGCGTGGCGGTGTTCCTAGTGGAGTTCTGCCCGCCCTTCTTTCGCCGCCCGATCGGGGTCGCCGTCGAGCTGCTGGCCGGCATTCCCTCTATTGTCTACGGCATGTGGGGCCTGTTCGTGCTTGCGCCCTGGTTCGCCATGCACATCCAGTTGCCCATTCTGGAGAATGCCCCTCCCGGATCGCTGTTGGCGGTCCTGACCCAGGGCGTGCCCAACGGGGCGAACATTCTGACGGCCTCGATCATCCTGGCCATCATGATCCTGCCGTTCATCGCCGCGGTTCTGCGCGACCTGATGATGACCGTGCCCGCGCCGGTGCGTGAGAGCGCTTACGGTCTGGGCGCCACCACCATGGAGGTGGTGATGTCGGTGTCCCTGCCTTACGTGCGGCGCAGCGCCATCGGCGCGGTGATGCTGGGTCTTGGCCGCGCGCTCGGCGAAACCATGGCCGTGACCTTTATCATCGGCAATTCGCACGCCTTTCCCAAGAGCCTGTTCGACTCGGGCTCGACCATCGCCTCGACGATCGCCAACGAGTTCAACGAGGCCACCGGTGCCATGCACACCTCGGCGCTGATCGCGCTCGGCCTGGTGCTGTTCCTCATCACCTTCACCGTCCTGGCGGCCGCGCGCGCGCTGCTTGGCACCGCAAAGACGGTCTGACGCCATGGCATCGCAACTGCTCATCGCGCGGCGGAAGATTTCCAACACCGCCTTCGTCGGCTTTTGCTGGGTGGCCGCCGCCGTGGCCCTGGCCTTCCTCGCCATGATCCTGTGGTCGCTGATCGAGCATGGCCTCGGGGCCTTGAACCTGCAGATCTTCACCATGGATACGCCCGCGCCGGGCTCGCCCGGCGGCCTGCGCAACGCCATCATCGGTTCGGTCGAGATGTGCGCCATCGCCATGGTGCTGGCGGTCGGTTTCGGCGTGCTGGCGGGCACTTGGCTCGCCGAGTACGCGGGCGATAGCGCCTACGGCAAGGTGGTCCGCTTCGTGAACGACGTGCTGTTGTCCGCGCCGTCGATCCTGATTGGCCTGTTCGTCTATTATGTGTTGGTCCAGCCTTTCCATGGCTTCTCGGGCCTGGCAGGGTCTGTGGCGCTGGCGCTGCTGGCCACGCCGGTGGTGACGCGCACCACCGAGGACGTGATGAAGCTGCAGCCGCCGGCCCTGCGCGAGGCTGGGGTGGCGCTGGGTTCGCCCCTGGCATCGGCCATCCGCCGCATCCTGTGGCGGGCGTCGAGCACCGGCATCCTCACCGGCGGTCTGCTGGCCTTCGCCCGCATCTCCGGCGAGACCGCGCCCCTGCTGTTCACCGCCCTCAACAACCAGTTCTTCAGCCTGGATCTGACCAAGCCCACCGCCAACCTTCCGTCGGTGATCTTCAATGACGCGCTCAGCGCCTATGACGATCTGGTGCGCCTGGCCTGGGCCGGGGCGGCGCTGATCGCCTTCACCGTCCTTCTCGTCAATATCATCGCCCGTACACTCGCCAGAGAGACCCGCCGGTCATGAACGCTCAGCCTCAAGCCGAGACCTATGAGTCTTTCGTGGAGCAAATCCCCGCTGGGACCGCGAAACTCGATATCCGCAAGCTCGACTTTTTCTACGGCAAAACCCAGTCGCTGTTTGGCGTCACCACGGGCTTCGCCGAGAAGCACGTGACGGCGCTGATCGGCCCGTCCGGCTGTGGCAAGTCGACCCTGCTGCGCACCTTGAACCGCATCTACGCCCTTTATCCCGGCCAGAAGGCCGAGGGCGAGATCATGTTTGACGGCCGCAACATCTTGGCGGGCAACGAGGACCTCTCGGCCCTGCGCGCGCGCATCGGCATGGTGTTCCAAAAGCCGACGCCGTTCCCGATGTCGATCTACGACAACGTGGCCTATGGCGTGCGCCTGTATGAAAAACTGAGCAAGGCCGACATGGACGTGCGCGTGGAGGAATCCCTGCGCAAGTCGGCCCTGTGGGACGAGGTCAAGGACAAGCTCAACACCTCGGGCCTGGGCCTGTCCGGCGGCCAGCAGCAGCGCCTGTGCCTGGCGCGCGGTGTGGCGGTGCGGCCCGAAGTGATCCTGCTCGATGAGCCGGCATCGGCGCTCGACCCGATCTCGACGGCCAAGCTGGAAGAGACGCTGCTCGAGCTGAAGGTCGACCATACGATCGTGATCGTAACCCACAATCTGGGCCAGGCCGCGCGGATCAGCGACTACACCGGCTTCATGTACCTGGGCCGGATGATCGAGTTCACCTCGACCGAGCAGTTGTTCACCAATCCCCGGGCCAAGCGCACCCAGGACTATGTGACCGGCCGCTTCGGCTAGGGTCGGGTCTCTCCGCAACCCCGCAGAGGCTGGCGCCTTATAGGCTGTGAGCGATTGCGCATCCGGCGTTGGAGGCGCAAGTTTTCGCCGCGCAACACAGCGCGATAGGGAGAGTGATCCATGCTTCGTAGGGATTTCGCCAAGACCGCCATCCTGGGCGCGGCCGCCGCCGCAGCCCTGCCGGCCGCCTCGCAGGCCGCGGGCATGGCCGGCGACACCAACATCGTATTCAGCGCGGACAACCCGGGTCACTGGGACAAGGTCGTGGCCAAACACGTGCCCAAGGTCGACGTGTCGGGCAGCACCTTGACCGTGACGACGCCCCATCCGCAGAGCGATGCGCACTACATCGTCAGCCACACGGTGGTGCTGGCGGACGGCAGCCTTCTGGGCCGCAAGACCTTCACCCCCAAGGACGACCCGGTGTCGACCTACACCCTGCCGGCTGGGTACAAGGGCATGGTCAAGGCGACCAGCACCTGCAATCTGCACGACTTCTGGGTCAACACCGCCGCCGTTTAAGCCGGCTCGGGCGGCGCTAGGCGGAGACGACCATGCCGCCGGGCAGCAGTTCGGCCCGGCCGGCCAGGGACAACTCCACCAGCGCCGCGTAGACCTGCGGTCCCGGGCCCCCCGCCGCCCGGGCCAACTCGTCCCAGGCCACGGGTGTTGGCGACAGCAACGCGGCGACGCGCTCCAGAAGCTCGGCCTCGGGCGGGTTCGGCGCACCGCTGAACGGGTCCTGGGGCGGCTCATGGACCCCGCGCAACGTCTCGACCACGCGCAGCACGTCGTCCGCGCCTTCGCACAAGGCGGCGCCCTGGCGGATCAGGTCGTTGGTTCCCTTGGCGCGGGCGTCGAGCGGCGAGCCGGGCACGGCGAACACCTCGCGGCCCTGTTCGGCCGCCAAGCGCGCGGTGATGAGCGAGCCGGACCGCAGTTCGGCCTCGACCACCACCACCGCCAGCGAAAGCCCCGAGATCAGCCGGTTGCGGCGCGGGAAGTCCTTGGCCTGGGCGCGGCGACCCACGGCGGTTTCCGACACCACGCAGCCGCGCTCGGCGATGCGGCGATAGAGTTCGCCGTGTTCGGGCGGATAGATGTCGTCGATCCCGCCCGCCAGGACGGCGATCGTGCCGGTGTCGAGCGAGCCTTCGTGAGCGGCGGCGTCGATGCCTCGCGCCAAGCCCGAGGCGACGCCGTAGCCGGCTTGTCCCAGATCGCGCGCTAATGCGCGGGCGAAGCGTTGGCCGGCGGCGCTGGCGATGCGTGCGCCGACCACGGCGACCGTTCGGCCATGCAGCAGGCCCGCGTCGCCCAGGGTCCAGATTACCGGCGGCGGCGGGTCGATGGCGGCCAGCAGGGGCGGGAAGGCCGCCTCGCACGACGCGAGCAGCTTGGCGCCCAGGGCCGCGCCGGCCGACAATTCAGCCTCGGCCTCCGCCGGACTTGGCACACGGGGCGCGGCGGCGCGGCCAGCGCGCCGGGCCAGGTCCGGCAGGGCGGCGATGGCCGTGGCCGGATCGCCATAAGTCTGAATAAGATAGCGGAACGCCGTCGGCCCGACCGTTTCGGCGCGCGCTAGCCTGAGCCAGTCGAGCCGTTCCGGCTCGGCCAGCCGGGTCACGCGGGCTTGCCCTTGCCGGCGCCGATGCGCGGCTCAACCCCATTGATCAGCCTACGGATGTTTTCGTGGTGGCGCACGAACACCAGCGCCGCTAGCGCTGCCGCCAGGACCACAGTTGGGGGCGGGCGATGTAGCAGGAGCGCGTAAAGCGGGGAAAGCGCCGCCGCGGTGAGGGCCGACAGCGAGGAAATCCGGCCGAGCTTGGCCATCACCAGCCAGGTGGCGCAGCACAGAAGGCCCACCGGCCACGCCGCGGCCAGCAACACGCCGAGAAAGGTCGCCACGCCCTTGCCGCCCTTGAAGCCGAGCCAGACGGGAAACAGGTGGCCGACGAAGGCCGCGCCGCCGGCCAGTGCGGCGTAGAGCGCCGACTGGGGCACATCGAAGCGCCCGACGAGCAGCCAGGCCAGGCCGACGGCGGCGGCGCCCTTGCCGCCATCGCCCACCAGGGTGATCAGGGCCAGGTCCTTGCGGCCGGTGCGCAGCACGTTGGTCGCGCCGATATTCCCCGAGCCGACGTTGCGAATGTCGCCCAGGCCGGCCGCGCGCGTGGCCAGGACTCCGAACGGGATCGAGCCGAGCAGGTAGCCGCCCGCCGCCAGGGCGACCAGAATCCAGGGCTGGGTCATCGGTCGGGGGCTCCTGCGAGGCTCTAGGGCAGCGCCTTGTGCACGATCTTGCCGCCGGCCATGGTCAGCAGCACCTGGCCCTGGAGGCGCCGACCGTCGAACGGCGAATTCTTGGACTTGGACAACAGGGTGTCGGCGTCCAGCTGGTAGGGCGCGCCGAGGTCGCACAGGACCAGGTCGGCCGGCGAGCCGGGCGTGATCCGGCCGGCCTTGAGGCCCAGCAGGCTGGCTGGAGCGTAGGTGACCGCGCGCATCAGATCGACGAGCGGCACGCGGTTCTCGTGGTAGAGCGCCAAAAGGCCCGCCAGCAGGGTTTCCAGTCCAACCGCGCCCGGCGCCGCCTCATCGAACGGCAGGCGCTTGTCCTCCGCCGGGGCCGGAGCGTGGGCCGAGACCACCACCTCGACCAGCCCGTCGGCGAGCGCGTCGATCAGAGCCTGGCGGTCGAGTTCGGCGCGCAGCGGCGGGTCGAGCTTGTAGAAGGTGCGGTAGTCCCCGATGTCCAGCTCGTTGAAGCTGAGATGGTTGATCGAGGCGGTGGCGGCGATGGCCAGGCCCTTGGAGCGCGCGCGCTTCAGGCGTTCGAGGGAGTCGGCGCAGGTGATCTGATCGACCAGCAGCCGGGCTCCGGTGATCTCGGCCAGGGCCAGGTCCCGCTCGAGCATGATCCGCTCGGCCACCACCGGCGAGGACGGCAGTCCCAGGCGCGCGGCGAATTCGCCTTCGGTCGCCGCGGCGCCCGCGCACAGATAGGGGTCGGCGGGGCGATGGGAGACCAGAGCGCCGAAGCCCTTGGCGTAGGAGAGCACCCGGCGGAACACTTTGGAATCAACAATCGGCCGGTCGACGTCGGTCAGATAGAGCGCGCCGGCCTCGATCATCAGCCCGATCTCGGCCATGCGCTGGCCCTGCAGGCCCTGGGTGGCCGCGCCGGCGGTGTAGACGTGCACCAGACCGATATCGCGCGCCCGGCGCTGGATGAAGTCGATGGTCGCCGGATCGTCGGCGGCCGGTTCGGTGTCGGGCTGGATCACGATCGAGGTCACGCCCCCGGCCGCCGCGGCGCGGCAGGCGGACTTGAGCGTTTCCTTGGTCTCGGCCCCGGGCTCGCCGGTCTTGACGCGGATATCGACCAGGCCAGGCGCGAGCATGGCCCCGTTGCAATCGACGACGCGGATGTCGTCCGACAGGGCGCCAAAGTTCGGGCGGCGCACCACGTCGGCGATAGCGCCCTCGCGCACCACCAGGGCGCCGGGCCCGTCGTAGCGGTTTTCCGGATCGACTAGGCGCGCGTTGGTGAAGGCGGTGGTTTGGGAGCCGGCCATTACGCGTCCTCGAGCCTCGCCGCCAGGCTGGCCAGGACGGCCATGCGCGCGGCCACGCCCATCTCGACTTGGTTCTGGATCAGGCTGACCGCCGGATCGTCAGCCACGTCCGAATCGATCTCGACCCCGCGATTCATCGGCCCGGGATGCATCACGCGCACGCCCTTGCCGGCCACGGCCAGCTTTTCCCGATCCAGGCCGTAGAAGCGGAAATATTCGCGGGTGGAGGGGACAAGCGCGCCCTGCATGCGCTCCATTTGCAGGCGCAGCATCATCACCACGTCGGCGCCGGCGATGCCCTTGCGCATGTCGTGGAACACGGTCACGCCCCAGCGGTCGGCGCCCGACGGCATCAGGGTGGGCGGCCCGACCAGCCGCACCTCGGCCCCCAGCATGCCCAGGAGCAGGACGTTGGAGCGCGCCACGCGGCTGTGCATCACGTCGCCGCAGATGGCGACCACCAGACCCTCGATCTTGCCGAACGCCTGGCGGATCGCTAGCGAGTCCAGCAGGGCCTGGGTCGGATGCTCGTGCTGGCCATCGCCGGCGTTGACCACGCTGCAGCCGACCTTGGCCGCCAGGAGAGCCGCGGCGCCGGACGATCCATGGCGCACGACCAGCAGGTCCGGCCGCATAGCGTTGAGCGTCACGGCCGTATCGATCAGGGTCTCGCCCTTGGTCATGGACGACTGGCGCGGGCTCATATTGACCACGTCTGCGCCCAGGCGCTTGCCAGCCAGCTCGAACGAGCTCTGAGTGCGGGTCGAGTTCTCGAAGAACAGATTCATCATCGTCCTGCCCTTGAGCAGGTCGAGCTTCTTTGAGGTCTGCCGATTGAGATCGACGAACGCCTCGGCCAGGTCGAGCAATTGCAGAACCTGGGGCCGATTGAGATCGGCGATGCTGAGGAAATGGCGCGCGGGGAACGGATGGGTCCGCGCACGGACGTCGTCGATGCCCACAGCCTTGGTTGTCATGAAGACAGTGTTGTAGGGAGCTTCGCCGCGCGAGGGAAGCTGCCGGCTTCGCTTTTTCAGGCCCCGCCCTTGGCCTTGGTCAGGGCGTCGACCACGACGCCCTCGGTCAGGATCTGGGGCAATACGGCCGGCGGACCCGAGGGGCCGTAGACCAGATAAAGCGGCACGCCCGAACGGCCCTGGTCGGCGAGCGCCCTGGCGATGGCGGGATCGGGATTGGTCCAGTCGGCCTTCAGGTAGATCGCGCCGGTGCGCCTGAAGGCGTCGGCCACGCCATGAGTGGCGAGCGCGGTGCGCTCGTTGACCTGGCAGGTGATGCACCAGGCGGCGGTGAAGTCCACGAACACCGGCTTACCCTGAGCCCGCAATTCGTCGACACGCGCCGGCGACCACGGTTCGGTGGGCAGGGCCGAGCGCTTGGCGGTCTGGGTGGTCTGGCCTGGCGCCTCGGCGGCGCCGGCACCGGCGGCGACCAGCACGGCCGCGCCGATCATGCCCGCCGTCGCCCAAAGCCGCGCCGTTAACGGCTTCGTCGAGGCCTGGGAAAAGCCCCAGGCCCAAGCGGCGAACGCGGCGGCGACGGCGGCGGCCAGCAGAAAGGCTTCGGCGTCGATCCCGGCTTGCAAGGCGAACACCCACGCCAGCCACGCGGCCGAACCGTACATGGGGAAGGCCAAGACGCTGCGCAGGACCACCATCCAGCGGCCAGGCCGGGGGATCAGGCGGGTCAGCGCGGGGATCATCGCCACCAGGGTGAAGGGCAGGGCGAGACCCAGGCCCAGGCCCAGGAACACCAGGAGGGCGTAGGGCGCCGGCTGAGTAAAAGCCCATCCTATCGCTCCGGCCATGAACGGCGCCGTGCAGGGCGCGGCGACCACGACCGCCAGCACGCCGGTGAACACCGCGCCGATGAGGTCCTGGCGGGCGGCGAGGCCGGCGCCGAGGCCCTGGGCGGAGGTCCCAAGCTCGAACACGCCCGACAAGTTCAGCCCCGCCAGAAGCAGGATCAGACACAGGCCGCCGACCACGCCGGGCGACTGCAGCTGAAAGCCCCAGCCGACCGATTGCCCGGCGGCCTTGGCGGCGATCAGGGCCCCGGCCAGCAGCAGGAAGCTCGCCACCACCCCGCCCAAGAACGCCAGACCCTGCAGGCGGGCCTTGGCGGCGTCGTCGCGGTGGGCGGCCAGGGCTGCCGCCTTGATCGACAGCACCGGGAACACGCACGGCATCAGATTGAGCACCAGGCCCCCGAGGAAGGCGAAGGCCACCGCCGTGATCAGGCCCATGTCGCGCGGCGCGGGAGCGTTCGAGGCCATTGCGGATGTGGCCGACCCGCCGCCCAGGCCCGCGGCGCCGGCGGGCAGGGGCCCTGGCGCGGCGTTGACCACATAGCCCTGGCCGCCGAGCGCGACCACGCCGGAGAACTTGGTCAGCGGCTGGCCGCCCGGCTGGAACGCCAGGCCTGGGGCGAGGACCAGGGTCAGGCCGTCCGGGCCTCGATCGGCGGTCTGATGCTTGGCGTGGTCGATCACCGAGCCGTCGTAGGGAAAGAAATAGGCGTCGGCGACCGGCTTGCCCTTAACGGCAGGGCCGGTGACGGCGAGCTTGAGCGCGTCGGGCGCGGCGGCGAACACGGCCGTTAGGCCGGCCTCCCTGGGCGCCGCGGCGAGGGCCTGGCCGACGGGGCCGGCGAAGACAGGGTCGGGCGCGGGCGCGCCGGCGACCACGGGCAGGTCGAGGGTCAAGGCGGCGTCGGCGGGGATGCACACGTCCTGGCACACGAGGAAATGCGCGCTGGCCTGGATATGGGCGGTCGAACCGGGCTTGGCGCTTCTCGGGACTTGGATCGGGACCGGCAGATAGACCTCTCCGGTGTAGCCGTAGTCCATCAGCGGGCCGGTCGGCAGTTTCCGCGGCAGCGGCCAGACCATGTCGCCGACTGTCCAGCCCTTGGGCACGGTCCAGGTGATGGTCGTGGCCTGGCCGGAATCGCCTGGATTGCGCCAGTAGGTATGCCAGCCGCTGTCGATGATCTGGTGGAGGGCCACATAGACCGTCGCGCCGGGCGCGGCCTGGGTCTGTGGCGCCAACTCGGCCTGCAGGTGAACGGCGCGCACCGGCGCCGCGCCGGCGGTCGCGGCCGTCAGCCACAGGCCCATTGTCAGCACCGTCGCCCAAAGTCTCACGGTCGTGTCTCCACCCTGATGCGCGCCAGCGATAGCACGGCGATGTGTGAAATACCTCGCGCGCTCGCGCGAGCTTCGTCATACGCTTGGTGAGGCGCTCTGCGCCACTACAGGAGATGAGACATGGGTCAGCGTTTGCGATGGTTCGCCGCCATGGTGGCGTTGGTTTTGGCCGCGGCGGGTTTGCAGGTTTCCAAGGCTTCGGCCGCGCCGGCTTTGCAGACCGCGGTGTTCGCCGGCGGGTGCTTCTGGTGCATGGAAAGCGACATGAAGGCCATTCCCGGCGTCGTGTCGGTCCAGTCCGGATACACCGGCGGGACCCTGGCCAACCCGACTTATCAAGACGTCTCGTCCGAGCGCACCGGGCACTACGAGTCAGTCAAGGTGACGTTCGATTCCTCCAGGCTCAGCTATCAGCAACTGCTGGCGCGGTACTGGAAGCTGGTCGATCCGACCGACGACGGCGGCCAATTCTGCGACCGCGGCCCCTCATACCGCCCGGCGATCTTCGTCAACGGTCCTGAGCAGCGCCGAATCGCCGAAGGCTCGCGCGAAGTGGCGGCCAAGAATCTCAAGGTGGGCTCGATGAAGGAGCCGATTCTGGACCTGGGGCCCTTCTATCCGGCCGAGGAATATCACCGCGACTTCGCCGCCCGCCACCATGAGGAATATGAAGCCTATCGCCTGGGCTGCGGTCGGGACGCGCGCCTGGAACAGGTGTGGGGCCGGGCGGGCTAGACGCTAGACAAAAAAGCCGCCGGGCCGCTGGCGAAAGCCGGCCCGGCGGGTCTCAGGTAAACGTCTGAGGAGCCAGCCTAGGCCGGCGGCCCCATGCCGGGCTGGCCCGGACCGCCGGGGCCGCCAGGGCCACGCCTGTCGGGCCCGCGCCACATGCCCGGCGCGCGCCCGGCCGGCCCTTCCAGGGGGCCGCGCTCCATGAAGGCGCTGTGCAGCATCGGCAGCGAATCGAAGGTGTGCTTCTGGTCGGCGTTGAGCGCGGCGTAGAAGGTCTTGATCGCGGTGATGCGGGTTTGCATCTGCTGATCGCGGGCCTTCAGCCGGTCCTCAAGGCGCGCCAGCCGTTCGGGCGTCGTCGCCGGCATGGGCTCGGGCGGGGTCGGCGCCGCGCCCGAACCGCCTATCTTTTCGCCGAGCTTGGGATGCAGGGCGGCGGTGAAGGCCTGGAAGGCCGGCTCCTGATCGGCGCGGATGTTGAGCACATCGTGCAGCGCCTTGATCTGGTGAGCCTCGCGGTCGGCGCGGCGCTCGAGCATACGCTCGGCCAAGGGATGGCCGGCCGGGCCTTGCGGCCCTGGCGGCGGGGCCGGACGGGTCTGGGCGAAGGCGCCGGCGGCCAGGCCTAAGGTCGCGGTCGACAGCGCGAGGGCGACGATGCGCTTGCTTGGAAATGACATTCTGAGTGTTCCTTTGGCGTTTCCTGCGTGAGTTCGGCTTGCGCCTGCCAAATCAACAGGACGGCACTTCGTCGCTTCGGCGCCAGCAGCGAACAGGCGATCAGTGCCCAAACTTCATGGCCAAGCTAGGGCGGAATTGAGGGATTTGTCCGCCACAGTCGCGCTTGTCCTTCAACAAGGCTTTGCCGGTCAGCTCTCGGATTTGGCGGAAATGCTTTGACTTTCAGGCCGTGAAGGCCCATCTGCAGCCCTATCGGCGCTCCAGCCGCGTGAAGGGATGCATCGCGTCCCGCCTGTAGAGCGCCCATATCTCCGACCATAGATGCCCAGGTTCACGCGGGGTGTTTCCTAGCTCCCCCGCGCAAGCGGCCCGATCGAGGCGATCGGCGCTGCGCTCGCGCCTATTTGAAAGATACGGTTTTGACTCAATTCACCGACCTTGGCCTGGCCACGCCGCTGCTGCGCGCGCTTCAGGCCGAAGGCTATACCCAGCCCACCCCGATCCAGGCCCAGGCCATCCCGTACCTGATGCAGGGCCGGGACCTGCTAGGCATCGCCCAGACCGGCACCGGCAAGACGGCGGCGTTCGCCCTGCCGATTCTGCACCGCCTGGCCGCCAACCCCAAGAAAGCCGCCCGGCGCACCTGCCGCGCCCTGGTGCTCAGCCCCACCCGCGAACTGGCCAGCCAGATCGCCGACAGCTTCCGTAGCTACGGCCGCCACCTGAACATGAAGGTCGCCGTGATCTTCGGCGGCGTGAAGTACGGCGCCCAGATCAAGGCGCTGGAAGCTGGCATCGACGTGCTGGTCGCCACCCCCGGGCGCTTGATTGACCACCTGCAGCAGAACACCTGCCAACTGCACGAGACTGAGATCTTCGTGCTCGACGAAGCCGACCAGATGCTCGACCTGGGCTTCCTGGTGCCGATCCGAAAGATCGTGGGCAAGCTGCCCGCCGCCCGCCAGAACCTGTTTTTCTCGGCCACCATGCCGAGCGAGATCGGCAAACTGGCCGGCGAACTGCTGAAGGATCCGGCCAAGGTGTCGATCACCCCGGCCGCCACCACCGTGGACAAGGTCGAGCAGACCCTGCTGTATGTCGAAGCCTTGCGGAAGCGGGCGCTTCTGGCCGAACTGTTCGCCGAGAAGGCCCTGTCGCGCGTGATCGTGTTCACCCGCACCAAGCGCGGCGCGGACAAGGTGGCGCGCTATCTGGAAGCCTGCGGCGTGGGCGCGGCCGCCATTCACGGCGACAAGAGCCAAGGCCAGCGCGAGCGGGCCCTGGCCGCGTTCAAGGCCGGCGCCTGCCGCGCCCTGGTCGCCACCGATATCGCCGCGCGCGGCATCGACGTGGATGGCGTGACCCACGTGATCAACTATGAACTGCCCAACGTTCCGGAAGCCTATGTGCACCGCATCGGCCGCACGGCGCGCGCCGGCGCGACCGGCGTGGCCATCAGCCTGTGCTCGGACGACGAACGCGCCCTGCTGAAGGACATTCAGAAGGCCACCCGCCAGACGATTCCTTCGTTCGACCGGCGCAACGACAAGGTGCTGGCCCAGGCCACCGCCGTGGCCGAGGCCCTGGCGCCGCCGGCGGAAAAGTCGCGCGGCCACGACGACGGCGAACAGCGCGCCAACCGCGACGGCGCGGGGCGTCAGGCGAATCGCAAGCGTCGCCCGCAGCATCGTCCGGGCGGCCATTCGGCCCCCAAGAGTGGCGGCGAGGGCCGTGGAGCGGGCGGTGGTTCGCGAAACCCGGGCCGTGGTCGCGGCGAGGGCGGCGGCAAGGTGATAACTTCTGGCTCGTGGAGCCCCCTGGACGCCAAATAAGGCGAATAATCAGCTGCAAAAACAGTTGCTTATTTGAGTTCGCCGCAAACTTGACGCGATTGGACGGCCCCTGTAGGTTCCGCCGCAATCTTGCCGGACCACGGTGGGGCCGTGCGATGGCATAGGTCTCAATGACGGTTCCGGATCCCCAAGACGGCAAGGCGATCGATCGGCTCGGCGACAAGCTGAAGGCGTTCGAGGCCAAGCGCGGCGGGGGTGGCTCGGCCATTGGCGACGAGTCCGGGATCGGCGAAGGCTATCGCCTGCTGGGCTCCTTGCTCGGCGGCGTGCTCGGGGGCGTCGGCTTCGGCTGGCTCTTCGACAAGTTCGCCCATACGGCGCCCTGGGGCATGATCGGCGGTCTGCTGATCGGCACGGTCGCCGCCATAGTGAGTGTTGTACGCACCGCCGGGCGCATGAGCGACAAGGCGGCTGCGGCCTCAGGTCCGGCGCGGCCGGCGCCTGAGGATGACGAGGACGACTAGGGGACGATACGACCGATGGCCGCCATCCAGCCCATGGAGCAGTTCATGATCCACAAGATCGTGGATCTGCCGCCGGTCGTGATCCCCGGGTTGGGGGCGCTGGACCTGTCGATCACCAACAGCGTGCTGTTCATGATGGCCTCGGCCGCCATCATCACTGTGTTCTTCCTGGCGACCGGCAAGGGTCAACTGGTGCCCGGCCGCGGCCAGGCCCTGGCCGAAACCCTCTATAACCTCGTGGACAAGGGCCTGACCGGCTCGATGATCGGCCATGGGCGCGGCAAGCCGTTCCTGCCGTTCGTGTTCACTCTGTTCGCCATGATCGCGGTGATGAACATCATCGGCCTGACGCCGACCTTCTTTACCGTCACCTCGCAGCTTTCGGTCACCGCCACCCTGGCGCTGATGACGTTTCTGATCGTGGTGATCACTGGCTTCATGCGCAACGGACTGGGCTTCTTCAAGCTGTTCGTGCCCGGCGGCGTGAGCCTGCTCATGGCCTGTTTCCTGGCGCCGATCGAGTTCATCTCCTTCATGGTGCGCCCCGTGACCCTGGCCATGCGGTTGTTCGGCAACATGATCGGCGGCCACGTGGTGATGTACATGTTCGCCAGCTTCGTCATCGGCCTAGGGGCCTTCGCCCTGCATGGCGGTGTGGCGAGCCTGGGTTTCCTCGGTTCAGCCCTGTCTCTGGCGATGGTGATCGCGCTCTATGCCCTGGAGTTCATCGTCGCCTTCCTTCAGGCCTTCGTCTTCGCGGCGCTGACCTGCACCTACCTGAACGACGTCGTGAACCTCGATCACGGCCACTGATCTTCCATTCACTTTCCAACCCGACCACTTCCAAGGGGACTATTCCAAATGGACGTTACAGCCGCCAAATACATCGGCGCCGGCCTGGCCATGACGGGCCTGATCGGCGCGGGCGCCGGCCTCGGCATCCTGTTCGGCAACTATCTGCAAGCCGCCATGCGCAACCCGTCGGCCGCGCCGGCCGAACGGCCGATGCTGTTCCTGGGCTTCGCCGTGACGGAAGCCATGGGCATTTTCGCCCTGGTCATGGCCTTCATCATCCTGTTCGTGAAAGTCTAAGAGACCCTCGTGGCTGATCCTGCGACCGTCGCGGGCGCCGCTGCCGAGTCTGGCTCGGGCGGTCTTCCGCAGTTCGATCCGACCTGGTGGCCGGGCCAAATGGTGTGGATGCTCATCATCTTCGGGGTGATGTTCGTCCTGTTCGCCAAGGTGTTCGTGCCCAAGGTCGGTGGAACCATCGATGGTCGCGAGGGCAAGATCGCCGGCGATATCGCCGAAGCGCGACGTCTGAAGGACGAAGCCGAAGCTCAGGCGTCCGCCGCCGCGGCCGAAACGGCCGAGGCGCGCGCCCGGGCCCAGCGGATGGCGGCGGAAGCCAAGGCCCAGGCCCAGGCCGAAGCCGCGGCGCGCCAAGCGGCTGAGGAAGCCAAGCTCAACGAAAAGCTGGCCGCCGCGGAAGCTTCGCTTTCGGCCGCGCGCGACCAGGCCATGGGCAATGTCCAGTCGATCGCGTCTGACACCGCCGAGGCGATCGTCGAGAAGCTGACCGGTCAGGCCGCGGACGCGGCCGAGCTTAAAGCCGCCCTGGCCTAAGGACCTCCGATGGAAATTCTCCAAAACGCGGAATTCTGGGTGCTGGTGGCCCTGGTGATCCTGGTGGTCGCTCTGGTCGCCGCCAAGGTGCCGCACGCCGCGGGTAAGGCGCTGGACGCCCACGGCCAACGGATCCAGTCCGAGCTGGACGAAGCCGCCAAGCTGCGCGAGGAGGCCCAGGCCTTACTCGCCAGCCTCAAGGCGCAGCGGGCCGAGGCCGAAGCCGCGGCCAAGGACATGCTCGACACGGCCAAGGCCGACGCAGAGCGCTTCGCCGCCGAGGCCAAGGCCAAGCTCGACGAGCAGATCGCGCGCCGGGCCGACCTGGCCGAACGCCGCATCGCCAACGCCGAGGCCCAGGCCGCGGCCGAGGTGAAGGCCGCCGCCGCCGACCTGGCGGCCCACATCGCCGAAAGCGTGCTGAGCGCGCGCATCGCCGGCGCAAAGTCTGATCCGCTGGTCGACGCCGCCCTGGCGCAACTGCCGAACAAGCTGAACTAGCCAGGCCGAACGCCGCGCGTGTTCGTGCCGACGCGGGGCTGAGCCGCCGCGTGTCGATGAGCGATGCTCAAGTCCTGGACGAGGCCATCCCTTCGGCTGGACGTGTGCCGCGCCATGAAAAGTTATGGCCGGCCAACCGGGTTTCATGGGCGACCGTAAAGCGCCGGTGCTAGGCGTGGGCTCAACATACAAAAGATCAGGGAGGCGGGCATGACGCGCTGGCGCGGCCTGGTGATGGCGTCGACCTTGGCCTTGCTCTCGACGGCGGCGCATGCAGCCCCGGCGGCGGCGACCGATCCCACCTATCTGCCCGGAGACGGCGATCTGCCGCCGCTCGACTGGATGATGGACGAAAAGGGGCCACCGCCCAGCGGGGCAAAGCCACAGGACGACGTGGGGCCGGGACCATCGCTGGTCCTCGCGCGAGAGGCCGCCGAGGCGGCGATGGCAAAGTGCCTGGCCGACGGCCACAAGGTCGGCGTGGCGGTGATCGACGCCCAGGGCAACCTGCGAGCGGCGCTGTCGGCCGACGGCTCGCAACTCGGCCGCGTCTATACGGCGGTGCGCAAGGGGCTCGCGGCGATGGAGTTTAGAGCGCCGACCTCGCAGCTCTCCAAGGTATTCTCCGCCGATCCGTCGGCCCGCGCCCGCTTCAAGCCCGGCATGGCGGCCTTTCCGGGCGCTGTGCCTCTGATCGTGAATGGCAAGGTTCTTGGCGCGGTCGGCGCCAGCGGCGCGGCGCCCGAGCAGGACCAGGCCTGCGCCGAGGCGGGCGCGGCCCGCATCCGCTCGCGCCTCGGGCGTTGATGGCGATCCTTCCCGGCCAAGGGTGATCGATGCGGTTTGTCCATCGCATTGTGTCGCTGTTCGCCTGCCTGATCCTGCTCTGGATGGGCGCCACCGGCGCCGTCGTGGAGTCGATCGACCTGGTCAAGCTGGTGCGGCACGCGCCCGAGACCGATCTGACCATGCAGTCGATCAACGACCATAAGTTCGGCAACAACGACTACGCGGCCGTGACTCGCCAGGACTTCGGGGCCGCGCCCCTGCCGGCTGGGTTCGATTACCCGCGGGCGTTCGAGACATTGTCCGGGGCGCTGCAGCACGCCGAGCCGGGTTGGCGGCCTGACTTCGTCGAGGTGCGCATGGCCAATGGACGGCCGATCGGCCAGGCGGGCAAGGTCACTCTGGAGCCATTCGCCCTGTCGGTCGCGGCGGCGGTCGACCTGGCCAGCGGCGCGCCGGCCACGCCTGTCGCTCTGCCTTCGCCCTTTCCGCCGCCCTTCTCGATCCGGCAGTTCATCATGGAACTGCATCGGCTGTGGATCAGTCACGACACGCCAGGCGGCTGGTTCGAGCTGGGAACGGGCATCCTGTTGTGGGTGCTGATCGTCACGGGGCTGGTGATCTATTTCCGGCTTCTGGGTTTGCGGGGATCGCTGCGCCAATTGCGCGCCTGGTTCTGGGCCGGGGGCGATTGGTGGCGGGTGCTTCACCGGTGGATTTCCGTGGTGGCGGCGGTGGTCCTGATCGTCGTCGCCGGCACCGGGACCTATCTGGGCTTCGAGACGGCGTGGCATGGCTTGCAGCCCCCGCGTCGATCCGGGGCCGCCGCGCCCCTTTCGGCGCCGCAGATCACCGCCATGGCCCGCGCCACGGCCGCCATCCTCCAGCGGGACGCGCCAACGACGCCGGTGCGGGTGGTTCGGCTGCGCGTCTACGCCGGCATGGGGCAGGGCGTGGTCCTGACCGGCGAGCCGCGCATGCGCCAGCTGGTCTACGACCTGGCCACGGGCAAGCCCCAGTCGCTCAACGCGCCCGGCTATCCTGCCAGCGGGTTTCCCTTCGGCATGCAGGCGCACGAGACCATGCGGCGGATCCATTCGGGCGAACTGTTCGGCGCGCCCGCGGTGTTCCTGACCGATCTGGCCGGTATCAGCCTGGCCTTTCTCTCGGTCTCGGGCGTGGTGGTCTATGTCTCGATGTGGAGTCGCCGCGCGCGGGCCGGACGACGCGACCTGATCTGGTGAGCCGCGACAACGACGCCCCGAAAACGAATGTCAGCGGCCTTTAGCCGCAAATTAACCGACCAAGGCGAAAGTAACACCCCAAGACAGCCGGCTGCTCGGAAAGCGGAGGCGGAATTGAACAGGGGCTTCGATGGTTCGCTTCTTCCAACGCTTTCTCAAGGACCGGTCGGGCGCGACCGCCATCGAGTATGGACTGATCGCGGTGTTGATCGCCGTGGCGCTGATCAGCGGCGCCAGCGCCATCGGTTCGGCGCTGAATGGTGAATTCAGCAGCATCGGCAACGACGTGACCACGGGCTCCTGACGGGACGCGCCACGCCTGGCGTCGTGGCGACGGCGCCGAAATAATTTTCGATTACGTCGACTGATTTGCGCGCGGCGTCGGCCCTGACCTGCAGGGCGGGGCGGTTTGCAATATTTCGGTGGAATGAGGGAGCGCGTCGGTTCGGTCGGCGTTTCCGCCCAGACTGCGGCACGTCGCCCGTTGGCGCGGTCCTTGCTGATCACCCTGGGTCAGCTCCTCGGAGACTCCTTGATGTGCGACTTTGAGACGACCGCGCCGGTGGGGCGCGAGGCCGAACGTGTGATTACGGCCTTTTACCGGTTCCTGGAGCTGCGCAGCGCGCCGGCCGACGCCGATGTGCGCGTGCGCTCCGAAGTGGCCGGCGACGTGCAGCATTGCGTCATCCGCCTGTGGAGCGATGCGGCGGTGGACGACTTCCGCGGCTACCTGAGGACCTTTCAGACGCCCAAGCCCGGCGGCCTGCTGCGCGAGTTCGGCGCCGCTTCGTGAGGTGGGCGCACGGATTAGCCTAAGCCGCCTAGACCCAGTCGAAGTGGTGATCGAGCACCTTCCAGCTGTGATCGACGGTGGACAGGTAGAACAAATTGGTGGGGGTGAAACCGTTCATCTCCCACACGGCGGTCTGGCCGGTGTCTGAGTTCTGCCACACGATATCGGCCTTGCCGTCGCCGTTGAAGTCGCCTGTGCCCACCACGTGCCAGTCGGTCGGCAGGGTGGCGATCACCTGAGGCGTCTGGATCGCCGCGCCGTTCATCTCCCAGATCGCCACCTGACCGGTGTCTGAGTTCTGCCACAGGATGTCGGCCTTGCCGTCGCCGTTGAAGTCGCCGGTTCCCACGATGTGCCAGTCGAGCGGGATGGCCGAGGCGACAACCGCTTGTAGCGCGGGCGTGACCCCGTTCATCTCCCAGATCGCCACCTGGCCCGTGTTGGCGTCGCGCCACAGGATGTCGGACTTGCCGTCGCCGTTGAAGTCGGCTGTGCCGGCGATCTTCCACTCGGCCGGCAGGGTGGCGATCACTTGGGCGGACTGGATCGCCGTGCCGTTCATCTCCCAGATCGCCAATTGGCCGGTGACGGTGTTGTCCCACAGGATGTCGGACTTGCCGTCGCCGTTAAAATCCCCGGTTCCCTCGATCTTCCACGACAGGGGCACGGTGGCCACCACCGCCGGGGCCACCTGGTTTAGGCCGTTCATGGTCCAGATCGCCACGTCGCCCGCCCCGTCGCGGAACAGCAGGTCGCCGCTCTTGCCGTCGCCGTTGAAGTCGCCGGTGTCCTGCAGCGTCCAGCCCGGCGTGGCGATAGGCAGGATCGAGCCCGACAGCGCCGTGCCGCTCACTGTCCACACCGCGATCTGGCCCGAGGTGTTCTGCCACACGATGTTGCTCGAGGCGTCGCCGGTGAACGACGAGGCCGTCGGGGATAGCTCGAAATTGGCCGCCGTCAGGGTCGTTCCATCCACGCCCCAGAGCGACACAGAGCCGCCCCCGGGCAGAGTGATGGTCGAATAGGAGCCCGACGGTTGGCTGATCAGGGCCTGTATGTCGGCAAAGCTGTGCAGGCCGGAAAAGCCTTCCAGGTATATTCTGTCGCCAGATTGCCATTGAAATATGACGTCGTTCCCGACGCCCGGCGTGAAAACGAATGTGTCCGATCCGCCGTTGCTATGAAATGTATCATCGCCCGAACCGGCAATCAGAGTATCGTCGTATTGTGAGCCATAGAGCGCATGAATGTTGCTAATCGTGTCGGTCCCGGCCCCGCCAGTGACCTGGGCTACGCCTTGCAGCGCAAGGCTGACCGTCACGCCCCCGGCTGCGTTATAGTAGGACACGGCGCTGAGTCCGCCGCCGCCGTTGACGGTATCGGCGCCCGAGCCCATTTCAACGGTCATGTTGTCGGTGGAATTCAGATTGACGGTATCGGCGCCGGAGCCCAGGTAAATGGCGTAATTCGCCATCGTCCCGGTCGATGTCAGGGTGATCGCGCCATTGCCCAGATGGACGTCGCCGTAAATTGTGCCGGCGTTGATGAGCGAGCCCGCGAGAAGGTAGACGGTGCCGTTGAAATTGGTCGCGCTTCCCAGCGTCAGGGCGCCGGTGCCGATGACGTCCAAAACGCCGTTGCCCGTCAGCGCGCCGGTCAGGGCATAGGCGTCCAGCCGATCGAAGGTGAGGGTCCCGTTGTCGACGATGGCGCCGGTGACCGAGCCGGTCATGCCGGTGTCGGTATAGCTGCCATCCTGGCTGGTGACCGTGCCGCCGGCGCCGATCTGCAGCGTAGCGCCCGAAGCGATCGTTACAGGGGCGGTCACGGCGCCCAGGATGATCACCGAGCCGCTGGCGACCGTTACGCCGCCGGCGATAGTCAGATTCAAGGCGGGGTTGATATAGAGCAGGCCGCCTCCGGCGACCTCGAAGGATCCGGCGCCGGAATAGGCGAGCGAGGACGGCGCGGACGCGGTGTAATAGAGCGCGGAGTCGCTCCCGGTGATGATCTCGAACGCGCCGTTGTTGACCAGGCTCCAGGTTGAACCGATGGGGCCGATGCCGCTGTCGTTGGGCGTGCCCTCCGCGTTGCTCTGACCCGCCGAGGCCTCATTGACCACCAGCGTGGCGCCGGGCGCGATCGATACCTGGTTGTAATAGCCGCCGCCGTCCAGCGTCCATGTCCCGCCGTTGACGTTGACCGTGCTGAAGCCGTCCCACCCCGCGAAGGCGAAGGCGCCGGTCTCGGAAAAGCCCTCGCTTCCGTTGGTTCCGTTGCTTTCGCCGTAGAAGGTTCCCGCGCCTGCGCCGTCGAGATTGAGTGTGCCCGTGTGCGATCCGACGATCACGCGACCCAGAATGGTCGATCCCGTGTAGACGTTCAGCGTATCCGCGCCGTTGCCCATGAAGATAGCGAGGCCGATGACGCTGCCAGTGATGGCCCCGCTGGTGCCGATCGTCCCGGCGTAGTTGGTGATGGTCTCGGTCGGGCCGCTCCCCACCCCGAGGCCGATGGCCAGCCCACCTGTGATGGACCCGTAGTTGTTGATGGAGATGCTGCCGGTGGGGCCGTTCGCCAGGGTTATCGCCTTGGCCTGGGAGGAGATAGAGCCGCTATTGTCGATCTCCACCCCCGCGCTCGTCGCGTTGGTGTTCCAGATAATCGCATTGCTGGAGCCGGTGGAGATCGTCCCCCCGCTGAGCACATCGACCTGGTCTGTCCCGCCCACATCGATCGTGCTGGAAATGGGAGTGAGAACGGTCACAATCACATTGGACATTCAATCCCCCTATCGCTGAGCCAGCGCGTTTGACCCCAAGAACTGTGTCAAACGTACCTTCCGGTTTAATTTGCGATTAACGGGTTTTTATCTTCACTTCAAGAATTTTGAGCGAGCCTTGTCCTGACTAGACTCAGTGCCGCGGTCTGAGTTTTCCCGGCGATTTGAGGCGACGCCGTTCACCCACACCCATGGCCCCACGCTGCTGGGACAGACTGCAGGGCGCGACCCACAACCGGGCACTTCCGCGAAAGCCGGTTGACAAGAGAACAAAGAACGAACTAGAACAAACCGGCAACTTTGGAGGCTGCGGGATGGTTCGGGTCGCGCGTGAAGGCTTGGCGCTTGCGTCGGTGGCGGTGTTCGTTTGGATGATGTGTTCGGTGGCCCATCTGGTCGCCTGAGTCGCGGGCGTGATGTTCAGCGGGCGATGATCTGAAGGGCCGGCGCGGCGCCGGTTGGAGAAGCGGATGAGCGGGCAGGGGCAAGAGGGTTTCGTGCACTTGAGGGTGCGCTCGGCCTATTCCCTGCTCGAAGGCGCGATCAAGGCCGACGGGATCGCCCCCTTGGCCGCGGCCAACCAGATGCCGGCGGCGGCCATCGCCGACCGAGCCAATCTGTTCGGTGCCCTGGAGTTCTCCGTCAGCGCCAAGGACGCCGGCGTCCAGCCGGTGATCGGCTGCGCCCTGCCGGTGTGCGGCATCGGCGAGGGCTCTGGCGAGCGCTGGGCGCGCATTCCCACCGTGGTGCTGCTGGCGCAGAACGAGGCGGGCTATCGCAATCTGATGGTGCTGTCCTCGGCCGCCTTCCTGGAGGTGGAGGCCGGCGCAGATCCCCAGGTGCCCTGGGCGCGCGTGGCGGAACACGCCGAGGGCCTGCTGCTGCTCTCGGGCGGCCCTGACGGGCCGGTCGATCCCTTGTTCGCGGCGGGCCGCGCGGCCGAGGGCGAGGCGGCGCTGGCGGCGATGCAGGCCGGGTTCGGCGACCGGTTCTACGTTGAGTTGCAACGGCATGGACTGGCCGGCGAGGCGACGGCTGAGCCAGGGCTGGTGGCCTGGGCCTATGCGCATGACGCGCCGCTGGTGGCGACCAACGACGTCTATTTCACCCGGCGCGACCAGTACGAGGCGCACGACGCCCTGCTGTGCATCGAGCAGGGGGCCTTCATCGGCCAGGAGGAACGCCGGCGCGTGACGCCCGAGCACTGGTTCAAGCCGGCATCCGAGATGCGTCGGCTGTTCGCCGACCTGCCCGAGGCCTGCGACAACACCCTCGATATCGCCCGGCGCTGCGCCTTCATGGTCAAGAAGCGCGATCCGATCCTGCCACGCTTCCCGACCGGCGACGGCCGCACCGAGGCGGAGGAACTGGCGTATCAGGCGCGCGAGGGGCTGAAAGCCAAGCTGGCGCGCGTGCCCCTGGCGGCCAGCGAGCAGGCCTATCACGACCGGCTGGAGCTGGAGATTTCGGTCATCCAGAAGATGGGCTTCTCCGGCTACTTCCTGATCGTGTCCGATTTCATGAAGTGGTCGGTGGCGCGGGATATCCCGGTGGGACCGGGGCGGGGTTCGGGCGCGGGCTCGCTGGTGGCGTGGGTGCTGCAGATCACCGGTCTGGACCCGCTGCGCTATGGCCTGATCTTCGAGCGCTTCCTCAACCCCGAACGGGTGTCCATGCCCGACTTCGACATCGACTTCTGCCAGGACCGGCGTGAAGAGGTGATCGCTTATGTGCAGGAGAAGTACGGGGTCGACCGCGTCGCCCAGATCATCACCTTCGGCACCTTGCAGGCGCGCGCGGTGCTGCGCGACGTGGGCCGGGTGCTGCAGATGCCCTTGGGCATGGTTGACCGGCTGGCCAAGATGGTGCCCAACAACCCAGCCGCCCCAGTCACCCTGGCCAAGGCGATCGAGATCGAGCCCCGGCTGAAGGCCGCCCGCGACGACGATCCGGCCGTAGCTCATCTGCTGCAGGTCGCGCTGCAACTGGAGGGCCTCTACCGCAACGCCTCGACCCATGCCGCCGGCGTGGTCATCGGCGACCGGCCGCTGACAGAGCTGGTCCCGCTTTACCAGGATCCCGGCTCGGCCTGGCCCGCCACCCAGTTCAACATGAAGTGGGTCGAAAGCGCCGGGCTGGTGAAGTTCGACTTCCTCGGGCTGAAGACCCTGACGGTGATCGACCGTATCCGCCGGCATCTGGCCAAGCGCGGCGCGGGGGTGGAACTGGCGAGCCTGCCGCTCGACGATTCAAAAGCCTATGAGATCATGGCCAGCGGCCAGACCGTGGGGCTGTTCCAGCTGGAAAGCCAGGGCATGCGCGACACCCTGCGCAAGCTGATGCCCAATTCGCTGGAAGAGGTGACCGCGCTGATCTCGCTCTATCGGCCGGGCCCGATGGACAGCATCCCCGACTATGTGGAGTGCAAGACCGGCCGCAAGCCGGTCAACGTCTACCATCCGGCGCTGCAGTCGGTGCTGGGCGATACCTATGGCGTGATCGTCTATCAGGAACAGGTGATGAAGATCGCCCAGATCATGGGCGGCTACTCCTTGGGCGAGGCGGATCTGCTGCGCCGGGCCATGGGCAAGAAGAAGAAGGAGGAGATGGACCAACAACGGGTGCGGTTCATCTCGGGGGCCCTGGAGCGCAATTTCGAGGAAAGCCTGGCCGGGCTGCTGTTCGACCTGATGGCCAAGTTCGCCGGCTATGGCTTCAACAAGTCCCACGCCGCGCCCTATGCGCTGATCGGCTACCAGACGGCATGGTTCAAGGCCAACCACCCGGTGGAGTTCTTCGCCGGCTCGATGAGCCTGGACCGGTCGAATACCGACAAGCTGGCCGTGTTCTATCAGGACGCCAAGCGCTTCGGCGTGCCGGTCGCGCCGCCCGACGTGAACCGCTCGGGGGCCGACTTCGAGGTCGAGGACGGCCAGTTGCTGTACGCGCTCGGCGCGGTGCGCAACGTCGGCTTCGAGGCCATGCGCCATGTCGAGGCCGTGCGCCGCGAGGGCGGGCCGTTCCGCGACCTGTTCGATTTCGTCGAGCGGGTCGATCCCAAGGCGGTTAACCGGCGCGCCCTGGAAAACCTGGCCCGCGCCGGCGCCTTCGACAGCATCCATCCGCACCGCGCTCAGATCCTGGCGGCGGCCGAGTCGCTGGCGGCCTATGGCCAGAGCGTGGCGGCGGAGCGGGCGTCCTCGCAGCACAGCCTGTTCGGCGCCGATCAGGCCGACAGCGCCCGCCCGCGCCTGCCCAAAGTCGAGCCCTGGCCGCAGACCGAGCAACTTGACCAGGAGCTGGCGGCGGTGGGTTTCTATCTGTCGGGCCATCCATTGCAGGACATGGTCGAGGTGCTGCGTCGGCGGCGCGTGTCGCTATACGCCGACGCGGTCGGTCTTGCGGAGGGCGGGGCCGAGGCCTTGCGCATGGCCGGGATTGTGCGCCGCAAGCTGGAGAAGCCGAGCCGCACCGGCGAGAAGTTCGCCTTCGTGTCCCTGTCTGATCCCACCGGCGAATACGAGGTTCTCTTCCCGCCCGAGGCCCTGCGCCGGTGCCGCGAGACGCTGGAGCCCGGCCAGTCGGTGTGCATCAAGGTGCGCGCCAAGGCGGGGGACGGCGAGGTGCGCTTCTTCGGCGACGACGCCGAGCCGATCGACCGCACCTTGGAAAACGCGGCGGCCAGCCTGCGCATCTATGTGTCGCCGCGGTCGGCTGAGATCGAAGGTCTCAAGCGGCGGCTGGACGCGGCGGCGACGGGCCGAGGCGGGGAGGTGACCCTGGTGGCGGCCATGGACGGCGGCCGCGAGGTCGAGGTCAAGCTGCCGGGCCGGTTCAGCCTGGACGCGGCAGTGCGCGGCGCGCTCAAGACCGCCCCGGGCGTGACCTTCCTGGAGGATGTCTAAGGGCACGCGCCGGGCCCCTTGCGGGGGGGCAAGCGAGGACGGCTTGATTTTTGCGGTCTTTCCGCCTAGGAAGCGCGCCATCTCGCACGCAGACGTTCGGGAAGGCCGGGGAGACATCCCGCGCTTTTCCGTTCCGGGCCCCGCAAGGGGTTTTGTCTGCGGAGGCCCACCGGAAAAAGGAGCAAAGCCATGGCGCTTCCGGAATTCTCTATGCGTCAGCTGTTGGAAGCTGGCGCCCACTTCGGCCACCAGACCCACCGCTGGAACCCGAAAATGGACCGCTACATCTTCGGATCGCGGGCCAACATCCACATCATCGATCTGTCGCAGTCGATCCCGCTGCTGCACCAGGCCCTCGTCAAGGTGCGCGAAGTGGCGGCCTCGGGCGGCCGCGTGCTGTTCGTCGGCACCAAGCGCCAGGCGTCCGATCCGGTGGCCAGCTCGGCCAAGCGCTGCGCCCAATACTTCGTCAACCATCGTTGGCTGGGCGGCACGCTCACCAACTGGCGCACCATCTCCCAGTCGATCGCGCGTCTGCGCGAACTGGAAGGCGTGCTCGACGGCGACCACACCGGCCGCACCAAGAAGGAACTGCTGCAGCTGACCCGCGAACGCGAGAAGCTGGAGCTGTCGCTGGGCGGGATCAAGGACATGGGCGGCATCCCCGACCTGATGTTCGTGATCGACACCAACAAGGAAGCCATCGCCATCCAGGAAGCGCGCAAGCTCAACATCCCGGTTGTGGCGATCTTGGACACCAATTCCGATCCGGACGGCATCACCTATCCGATCCCCGGCAACGACGACGCGGCGCGCGCGCTGCAGCTCTACTGCGACCTGATCGCCGACGCGGTGCTTGACGGCCTGGCCGCCGGCCAAGCCGCCCTGGGCGTGGATCTGGGCGCCTCGGCCAACCCGAGCGAGCCGGCGCTGCGCCGGTCGCGCGGCAAGTCGGCCCCGGTTGAGGCTGTCGCCGACGCCGATCCGGGCGCGGCCGCCGAACCCTCGGTCGAACTGACCGGCGAGATCGCCGATTCGGCCGAAACGGTCGCCGAGTAACGCCGCGAGGTCGGCCCCGCGCGCTTTCGCGGGCCGGCGTCGCAAAACCGACAAGGCGGTCCAGTAGTCCCTGACGGGGGCCTGGGCCGCCATCGCTATTCAGACTGGAGGATTGGATCATGGCGGAAATCACGGCCGCGCTGGTTAAGGAACTGCGCGAGAAGTCCGGCGTCGGCATGATGGATTGCAAGAAGGCGCTCACGGAGAACGGCGGCGACATCGAGGCGTCGCTGGACTGGCTGCGCGCCAAGGGTCTGTCCAAGGCGGCCAAGAAGGCCGACCGCGTCGCGGCCGAAGGCCTGGTGGCGCTGGCCGTTCGCGCCAACGGTCGGGGCATGACCGCCGCGGCGGTCGAGCTGAACGCCGAAACCGACTTCGTCGCCCGTAACGAGCTGTTCCAGAACGCCGCGCGCAAGACCGCCCAGTCGGCCCTGGACGTGACCGGCGACGTGGACGCCCTCACCGCGGCCAAGACCGCTGACGGCGAAGCCGTCGCCGACATGATCACCCACCTGATCGCCACCATCGGCGAGAACATGCTGGTGCGCCGCTTTGCGCGCTGGGACGTGGCCGAAGGCGCCGTCGCCGCCTATGTGCACAACGCCGTGGTGCCCAACGAACTGGGCCGCATCGGCGTGCTGGTGGCCATCGAAGGCGCGGGCGACCAGGCTGTCCTGGCCGATCTGGGCAAGAAGATCGCCCTGCACGTGGCGGCCACCGCGCCGCTGTCGCTGTCGGTCGACGACCTGGATCCGGCCAATGTGGAGCGCGAGCGCGCGATCTTCTCCGAACAGGCCCTGGCCTCGGGCAAGCCCCCGGCCGTGGTCGAGAAGATGATCGAAGGCCGCATCCGTAAGTTCTACGAGGAAGTCGTGCTGCTCAAGCAGGCCTTCGTGATGAACCCGGACCAGACGATCGAGCAGCTGGTGGCCGAAACGGCCAAGACGCTCGGCTCGCCGGTCAAGGTCGCGGGCTTCACCCGCATGGCGCTGGGCGAGGGCGTGGAGAAGAAGACCGAGGATTTCGCCGCCGAAGTGGCGGCCGTCGCCGGTCACTAAGCCACAACAAGGACGATGGGGGCGCAGGACCGTTCGACGGGGCCTGCGCCCTTCGTCTATTGTGGGCTGAGATTCTTTCCGCCGCGAGCGCCAGTAGCCGAATGAGCCATCCCATCGCCCCCTCCGAATCCGCCCAGCCGCGTTACCGCCGCATCCTGCTCAAGGTGTCGGGCGAGGTGTTGATGGGCGACAGCGGCTTCGGCATCGACATGAAGACGGTCGATGCGGTCGCTCAGGAAATCGCTCAGATCGTCGAACTCGGCGTTGAGCTGTGCCTGGTGATCGGCGGAGGCAATATCTTCCGCGGCCTCAGCACCGCCGCGCGCGGCATGGAGCGGGCCAGCGCCGACTACATGGGCATGCTGGGCACGGTGATGAACGCACTGGCCATGCAGAACGCCCTGGAGAAGATCGGGGTCAACACCCGCGTGCAGTCCGCCATCCCGATGGACACGGTATGCGAGCCTTACATCCGCCGGCGCGCCCTGCGCCATTTGGAGAAGGGCCGGGTGGTCATCTTCGCCGCGGGCACCGGCAATCCCTTCTTCACCACCGACACCGCCGCCGCACTGCGCGCCGCCGAAATGGGCTGCGACGCCCTGATGAAGGGCACCAGCGTCGATGGGGTGTACACCGCCGATCCGAAGAAGGATCCCACGGCCCAACGTTATGACCGCTTGAACTATCTTGAGGTCCTGTCCAAGGACCTTAGGGTGATGGACGCCTCCGCCATCAGCCTGATGCGCGACAATGGCGTGCCGATCGTGGTCTTCTCGATCCGGCGCCGGGGCGAGCTGATGCAGGTCGTACTCGGCGGCGGCGTGCACACGGTGATCACCGAAGACCGCCCGCAACGCGACTAGGACTTGCACCATGGCCGACGCCGAAAAACCCAATATCGCCCGTCAACGCGAGCGCATGGACAAATGCGTGGGCGCGCTCAAGGACGAGTTCTCGAGTCTGCGCACCGGCCGCGCCTCTGCGGGCCTGCTGGAGCAGGTGATGGTCGAGGCCTATGGCGCGACCACCCCGATCAACCAGGTGGCGGCGATCAGCGTGCCCGATCCGCGCTCGATCACCGTCAATGTGTGGGACCGGGGCTTGATCGTCTCGGTCGAGAAGGCCATCCGCAACGGCGGACTGGGCCTGAACCCGGTGGTCGAGGGCCAGACCCTGCGCGTGCCGATCCCGCCCCTGACCGAGGAACGCCGCAAGGACTTGGCCAAGCTGGCCGGCAAATACGCCGAACAGCAGCGCGTGGCCGTGCGCAACGTGCGCCGCGACGCGATCGACGAGTTGAAGAAGGCCGAGAAGGACGGCGCCATCACCCAGGACGAGCTCAAGCGCCTGGGCGATGAAATCCAGGGCTTCACCGACCAGGCGATCAAGCGCGTCGATGAACTGTTGAAAACCAAAGAACAAGAGATCATGCAGGTTTGAGCCGTTGGCTTGGCGTCGTGCGCCGAACGAGGAACTGAAGATGGATTCCGCGCCGCCTGGCTCGACATCCCAGACGGGTTCTGGTCAGACGCGCCCTCACCTGCAGGGCGCGCCGGCGCACGTGGCCATCATCATGGACGGCAACGGCCGGTGGGCGAAGGCGAGGGGATTGCCGCGCAGTCTTGGCCACCGGGCAGGCGTGTCGGCGCTCAAGCGCACGGTCGAGGCCGCGCCGGAATTCGGCGTGGAGCGCCTGACGGTGTTCGGCTTCTCGACCGAGAACTGGCGCCGGCCAGCCGGCGAAGTGTCCGAACTGATGCGTCTGATGAAGAGCTACGTGCAGAACGATCTGGCGCGCCTTCAGCGCGCAGGAGTGCGCGTGCGAATCCTTGGCCGGCGCGAGGGTCTGACCTCCGACGTGCTTAGCATCATCGAGCACGCCGAGGCCGCTACCGCGGCCAATCGTCGCTTCGTCCTGCAGGTGGCGTTCAACTATGGCGGCCGGCCGGACATCGTGGACGCGGCCCGCCGCTTCGCCGAACAGGTCAAGGCCGGGCTGGCCGATCCGGCCGATCTGAACGAGGAGCGGTTCGAGTCGTTCCTGTCCACCGCCGGCTGCCCCGCGCCGGACCTGATCGTGCGCACCAGCGGCGAGCAGCGGCTTTCGAACTTCCTCCTGTGGGAGGCGGCCTACGCCGAGTTCGTCTTCCAGGATGTTCTGTGGCCGGACTATGGACCCGAACTGCTAAAGGCGGCCGTCGACGAATTTCGGACCCGCGAGCGGCGCTACGGCGGGGCGGATGTGAATGACGCCCTCGCCGCCGGCTAAGGGATTCAATTGGTCCAACCTGGGCGTCCGCATTATGTCGGCGGCCATCCTTGCGCCGGCGATGCTATATTGCGCCTTCGTCGGCGGCTGGCTGCTGATGGCGGTCGTGGCCGCCTCGGTGATTCTGGTGGCTTTGGAATGGGCGCGGATGAGCGCGCCGGCAGCGCCCCGGCGGGTGGCGGCGGCGGTGACGACGGCGGTTCTGGCCGCGGCTCTGACCGATCAGGTGGGCCATTACCGCATCGCCTGGCTGGTGCTGGTCCTGGGTTCAGGGGTGTGCGCCCTGGCCTCGCGGGCCGCCGCGGCCAGGCCGGCAGACGCCGCGTTCGGCGTGCTCTATATAGGGGCGCCGTCCCTGGCTCTGATCTGGCTGCGCGCTTGGGGCGGGGGCGGGCAGATGTGGACCTTTCTGGTCCTCGCCTCGGCATGGTCGGCCGACATTGTCGCCTTCCTTGCCGGAAATGTGTTTAAAGGGCCCAAGTTGTGGCCTCAATTCTCGCCCAATAAGACATGGTCGGGTTTTTTTGGCGGCCTGATCGCGGCGACCCTGGCCGCCGCAGCCGTGGCGCGGGTCGGGGCGATCTGGCGGCCGAATGAGCTGTCGGTGGGCGAGGCGCTGCTGGTGGGCGCCTTCGCCGGGCTGGCGACCATGGCGGGCGATCTATGGGAATCGATGCTCAAGCGGCGATTCGGCGTAAAGGACTCGGGCGGCCTGATCCCCGGTCACGGCGGATTGCTGGATCGCATCGACGGCTTAATGTTTGCGTTGCTCGCGGTGGCGGCGGCGCGTGTGCTGGTCAATCTAGGGTGGGCTCATTGACCCTGTCTCGTTCCGTCACCGTTCTCGGGTCTACCGGCTCGATCGGCGTGTCTACCCTGCACCTGCTGGACGCCGCCCAGACCAACGGCTCGGCCGAGGTCGAGGTCGTGGCCCTGACCGCCGGGCGCAACGTCGAACGGTTGGCCGAGCAGGCGCTGACCTGGCGGCCCCAGGTCGCGGTGATCGAGGACGAAACCCGCCTGGACGAACTGCGCGAGCGGCTGAGGGGATCAGGCGTCGCCGCGGCTGGGGGGCGAACCGCCGTGATCGAGGCCGCGCAGATGGAGGCGCCGTGGGTCATGTCGTCGATCGTCGGCTCGGCCGGCTTGGCGCCGACCCTGGCCGCCGCGCGCCAGGGCGCGATCGTGGCCCTGGCCAACAAGGAAAGCCTGGTGTGCGCGGGGCCAGCCCTGCTGGAGATCGCCCGCCGTCACGGCGGCGCGGTGGTGCCGGTCGATTCGGAGCATTCGGCCATCTTCCAGGCGTTGCAGGAGCATTGGTTCGACGCCGTCGATCGTATCATCCTGACCGCCTCGGGCGGCCCGTTCCGCACCTGGACTCGCCAAGCCATGTCCTCGGCCACGCCTGAACAGGCCGTGGCCCATCCCAACTGGAGCATGGGCGCCAAGATCTCGGTGGATTCGGCCACCATGATGAATAAGGCGCTCGAGATGATCGAGGCGGCCTATCTTTTCTCGGTCAGGCCCGAGCAGATCGACGTGCTGGTCCATCCGCAGTCGATCGTTCACAGCCTGGTCGAATACGTCGACGGCTCCACCTTGGCTCAACTGGGTCCGCCCGACATGCGCACGCCGATCGCCTACGCCCTGGCCTGGCCCAAGCGGATCAGCTGGCCGGCGCCGCGGCTGGACCTGGCGCGGATCGGCTCGCTGACCTTCGAGGCGCCGGACACCGAGCGCTTCCCGGCGATCAACGTGGCGCGGCGGGCGCTCGGCATGGGCGGGGGCGCGCCGGCCGCGATGAACGCCGCCAATGAAGCAGCGGTGGCCGCGTTCCTGGCGCGGCGAATTGGCTTCCTCGACATCGCCGCCACCGTCAACGAGACCCTCGACCGGATGGATGCGCACGGCGCCTTGGCGCCCGCGCCCGAGACCGACGTGCTGGACCAGGCGTCAGCGATCGACCGTCAGGCCCGCGAGGTGGCGGAGACCCTGCTGCAACGCGGCGCGCGCACGCACTAGGCTAGGGTCCAGCATGCTCCATTCCCTCCAGTCCCTCCTGATCTATGTGGCCCCGTTCCTGGCCGTCCTCGGATTGGTGGTGACGGTGCACGAGTTCGGCCACTTCCTGGCGGCCAAGGCCTGCGGCGTGGCGGTGGACCGGTTCTCGATCGGCTTTGGCCGCGCGCTTCTGTCCTGGCGTGACCGCTCGGGCGTGGAGTGGCGCTTGGCGTGGTTGCCGCTGGGCGGCTATGTGCGCTTTGCGGGCGACGAGAACGCCGCCAGCGTGCCTGACGCCGACGACCTGCAGGCGCTGCGACGGGAAATCCTGGCGCGCGAAGGGCAAGCGGCCCTGGATCGCTATTTCCATTTCAAGCCGATCTGGCAGCGCGCCATCGTGGTCGCCGCCGGGCCGATCGCCAATTTCGTGCTGTCGGTGATCCTTCTGACGGTGCTGCTGATGGCGGTGGGCGAACGCAGCCTGCCGGCCAAGGTCGATCAGCTGGCGCCCGGCCAACCCGCCGCGCTGGCCGGCTTTCGCTCCGGCGATGTGATCGAACGGGCGGACGGCCAACCGATCGACAGCTTCGAGGCCTTGCAGCAGTACGTCCAGATCCGGGCGGGCTCGCCCATCCGCTTCACCGTAGAACGCGGGGCCAAGGTGCTGACGCTGACGGCCACGCCGGTGACGCACGAGATCGACAACGGATTGGGCTCCAAGCAGAAGGTCGGCGTGCTGGGCATCATCGCCAGCCACCAGCCGGGCGACTTGCGCTTCCGCCGCTACGGCCCCCTGGCGGCGGTGCGGCAGGGCGCGGCGCGCACCTGGGACATGCTGAGCTCGACCCTGGTGATCATCGAGCGCCTGGTCACGGGACAATTGCCCGCCGAACAGCTGTCGGGCCCGCTGGGAATCGCCCAGCTGTCGGGCGCGGTGGTCCACGCCGGGGCGGCGGGGGAGCCGAATCTTGGCATGAAGGTGGTGGGCGCGGTGACCAACCTGTTGAGCCTGGCGGCGGTGCTGTCGGTCAGCGTCGGCTTCATGAACCTGTTGCCGGTCCCGGTGCTGGACGGGGGCCATCTGCTGTTTTACGCCTATGAGGCGGTGGCGCGGCGCCCTGTGGGGGCGCGGGTCCAGGCGGCTGGCTACCGCGTGGGGCTTGCCTTACTGCTCGGATTGATGTTGTTCGCCACCTGGAACGATCTCCACCGACTCCGCGTGTTTCAATTTCTAGGCGGGTTGTTTTCCTGACCGCGCCTTCACTCCACGGCTGATCTGAATGCCCGCACCTCGCGTCCGATGCTCTGCGCTGATTTCGACTGCGGTCCTGGTGGGCGCGATCGTGTTCCACAGCACCGCCTTTGCGCAGACGTCGGCGGCCAAGTCTCAGCCTAATGCCGCGCCCACGCCGCCCGCCGTCGCCGCCGCTCCGGCGCCCGCTCAACCTGGCGCCGCCGCGCCCGCCGCCGCCCCGGCGCCGGTGCAGACCGGCGTGGTCCAGCGCATCGTCGTGCAGGGCGCCGAGCGGATCGAACAGAGCACCATCCTGTCGTACCTGCCGATCGCCCCGGGCGACACGGTCGATGCGCAGAAGATCGACGACGCCCTCAAGACGCTGTTCCGCACCGACCTGTTCTCGGACGTGCAGATCCAGCTGCAGGGCACAGACCTGATCGTGAAGGTCTCGGAAAATCCGATCATCAATCAGGTGGTGTTCGAGGGGAACCACAACCTCAAGGAAGACAAACTGCGCGACGAGGTTCAGGTGCGCCCGCGCGGAGTGTTCACTCGCGCCCGCGCCGAGGCTGACGTGCAGCGGATCGTCGAGCTGTATCGCCGTTCTGGGCGCATCTCGGCCACGGTCACGCCGGAAATCGTCGAGCTGCCGCAAAAGCGCGTCGATCTGATCTTCGCCATCAACGAGGGGCCCAAGAGCGGCATCCTCAACATCAACATCATCGGCAACAAGCAGTTCTCGGACAACGCCTTGCGCGACGTGATCGTGACCAAGGAGTCCAAGTGGTACCGGTTCTTCACCGATAACGACAATTACGACCCGGACCGTACCGACTACGACCGCGAACAGTTGCGCAAGTTCTACCGCAACCGCGGCTATTACGACTTCCACGTCCTGTCGGCCGTGGCCGAGCTGTCGCCGGACAAGAACGGCTTCACCGTCAGCTACACCATCGACGAAGGCCAGAAGTACAAGTTCGGCAAGATGACGGTCGAGACCGACCTCAAGCGCCTGAACGCCGCCCAGCTTCAGCGCCTGCTGCCGATCAAGGAAGGCCAGACCTATCAGGACGACCAGATCGAGAAGGCCACCGACGCCCTGACTTTCGCCGCCGGCGCGGCGGGCTTCGCCTTCGTCGACGTGCGGCCGCGCTACACCGCCAATCCCCAGACCCACACAGTGGACGTCAACTTCCAGATCGTGGAAGGCCCGCGCGTCTACGTCGAGCGCATCGACATCGTTGGCAACACCCGCACCATCGACCCGGTGATCCGGCGCGAGATGCTGCTGTCCGAAGGCGACGCCTACAACCGCGTGCTGGTCGACCGGTCCACGATCAAGATCAAGGCGCTGGGCTTCTTCAAGGACGTGACCATCGACCAGCTGCCGGGCAGCGCGCCCGACAAGACGGTGCTGCAGGTCAAGGTGACCGAGCAGCCCACCGGCGAGCTGTCGTTCAGCCTGGGCTACAGCTCGGTCGAACAGCTGATCGCCGACATCGGGGTCAGCGAGCGCAACTTCCGCGGCCGCGGCCAGCAGCTGACGCTGAAGGTTTCGGCCGGCTATCTGGAGCAGGGCGTGACGGTCGGCTTCACCGAGCCGCGCTTCATGGGCCGCAACCTGGCGGCGGGCATCAACCTCTATTCGTCGCGCTACGACTTCTCGACCTACGCGTCCTACCAGTCGGCCTCGACCGGCGCCTCGCTCACCTTGGGCTTCCCGCTGACCGACTATTCGCACCTGGTGGTCAGCTACAGCCTGCACTCCGACGCGATCAACGTGGATAGCTCGCTGTGCGTGCCCGGCTACGAGAGCGTGTCGGCAGTGCTTTGCGAGGAGCGCGGCTCGACCCTGACGTCGCAAATCGGCTTCCAGTACCGGTGGGATGAGCGCGACGATCCGGTCAAGCCGACCCGCGGCTTTTATGCCGACTTCTCCCAGTCGTTCGCGGGCTTGGGCGGCAATGTGTTCTACGCCAAGACCGAGATGGACGCGGCCATCTACCACGCGTTCACGCCCGCCTTCGTGGCGATGTTCAAGGCCGAGCTGGGCGACATCGAGCCGTGGAACAAGGACTACGTCCGTATCAACGACCGCTTCTTCCGCGGCGGCGACACCTTCCGCGGCTTCCAACTGGCCGGCATCGGCGCGCGCGACGTGCTGTACAACGACGCCTTGGGCGGCGATTTCTACGCCCAAGGCACGGTGGAGCTGACGGTGCCCAACTACCTGCCCGAACAGTACGGCATCAACACCGCCGTATTCACCCAGTGGGGCACCCTGGGGGCGCTCGACAAGCAGGCCAAGATCGACCCGACCACCGGCCTTCTGGACACCAACATCGCCGATGGCCTGGTGCTGCGCGGGTCGGCCGGGATCAGTGTGTTCTGGAAATCGCCGATGGGGCCATTGCGCTTCGACCTCAGCGATGTCATCGCCCGCGCGCAGTACGATAAGACCCAAAACTTCTACTTCTCAACCGCCACTAGGTTCTGATCTCATGCACACCTCCACCAAGGCGTTGGCCCTCGCGGCCGTCGCGGCGTCGCTCTGCGCTTCCCAAGCGCTCGCCCAGACCGCCCCCAAACCCAAGCCCGCCGCCGCTCCCGCCGCCGCGCCGGCCGCCAATAATCCGCCGGTGCAGATCACCGCGACCGTGCCAGGCGTCTGCGTTCTGTCGCGCGAAGGCCTGCTGGCCAATTCCACGGTCGGCGCCTACGTCGGCGATCGCATGAAGCAGCTCAACGCCGTGGTTCAGGCCGAGGTCACCGGCGACCAGACCTCGCTGGAAAATGACGCCAAGGCGCTGGAAGGCCAGAAGGCCACCTTGCAGGCCGACGTCTATCAGCAGCGCGGCCAGGCGCTGCAACAACGCTACGCCACGTTCCAGCAAAAGGTGCAGCAGCGCCAGCGTGAGCTGGAAGCGACCCAGCAGAAGGCCTTCAGCCGCGTGCTGCAGGCCTCTGGTCCCCTGGTCGGCCAGGTGGTCAGCCAGCGCCAGTGCGGCGTGCTGCTCGACGCCAACGCGGTGATCATCGGCAATCCGAACATGGACATCACCTCGGCGGTGATCACCTTGCTCAACGGCCAACTGACCCAGTTCGCCTTCGACCGCGAACATCTGGACGAGCAGCCGGGCGCCGCCGCCCCCGCTCAGTAATCAGGACGAGCCCAGCCCTTGCCTTGATCGGCGAGGGCTGGGCGTCCGATCCGCGGCGCGCGACGATTTCGCTTGCCCGACAGGGTCAGGCGGGCTCGATTGTGCGGAATCGTTTTTGGCGGGGCGCGTCGATTTCCATGCCGGATTCGCGTTTTTTCGAGACACTCGGCCCGGTCTCCTTGGCCGAGCTCGCCGCCATTTCGGGGGCCGTGCTCGCGCGTCAGGACGACGGCGAGCGGCGGGTCGCCGGCGTGGCGCCGCTGGCGCGCGGCGACGCCTCCACCATCAGCTTCTTCGCCGACCGGCGCTACCTTGACGATCTGCGCGCGACCGGCGCGGGCGCCTGCTTCGTGGCGGCCGAGTTCGCCGACCAGGCGCCGGCGGGCTGCGCCCTGCTGATCACGCCTCAGCCGCACTTCGCCTATGCGGCGGCGGCAGACCGGCTGCACCGCGCGCGGCGCCTGTCTGGCGAGGACCCGGCGGTGCATCCGACGGCGGTGCTGGAGGAGGGCGTAGCCCTGGGCCATGGCGTGGTGATCGGCGCGGGCGCCGAGATCGGGCGCGGCGCCTACATCGGCCCCCATGCGGTGATCGGCCCGGGCTGCGCCATCGGCCGCAATAGCTCGATCGGCGCCCACGCCGTGATCGGCTTCGCCCTGATCGGAGACCGCGTGCGCATTCTGGCCGGGGCGACCATCGGTGAGCCGGGCTTTGGCGTGACGGCGGCCGACGGCAGGACGGTCGATGTGCCCCAACTCGGCCGCGTGATTATCCAAGACAACGTCAGCATCGGCGCCCAGACCTGCATCGATCGCGGCGCCTGGGACGACACGGTGATCGGCGAGAACACCAAGATCGACAACCTGGTGCAGATTGCCCATAACGTCCGCCTCGGTCGGGGGTGTCTGCTGGCCGCCCGCACAGGCATTTCCGGTAGTTGCGAGATCGGGGACGGCGTAGCGTTCGGCGGGGGCGCCGGGCTGGCGGACCACGTCAATGTCGGCGATGGCGCGCGCGTCGGGGCCGACGCCGGGGTCATGCGCGACATTCCCGCCGGCACGATGTGGATCGGTTCGCCCGCGCGGCCGACGCGGCAGTACATGCGAGAATTGGCCTGGGTCAGCAAGATGGCGGCCACACGGGGAGGGGGCAGTAAATGAGCGCCGACGGATCAGGCTCCGCCATCTCGAGCGACATCGACATCGCCGAAATCCTGCATCGGATACCGCATCGCTATCCGTTCCTGCTGATCGACCGCGCCGAGGACTACCGCGCGCACCAGTCGATGGTCGGGATCAAGTGCGTGACGATCAACGAACCCTTTTTCGTGGGCCATTTCCCGGGCAATCCGGTCATGCCGGGCGTGCTGATCGTCGAGGCCATGGCCCAGACCGGCGCTGTGCTGATGTCCAAGTCGCTCGATGTCGACGTGACCACCAAGACCATCATGTTCATGACGGTCGATCAGGCGCGCTTTCGCAGCCCGGTGCGGCCGGGCGACGTGCTGCGCATGTATGTCGAGGTGACGCGCGCGCGCGGCGAGATCTTCAAGTTCAGGGGCAAATCGATGGTCGGCGAAAAGGTCGTGGCCCAATGCGAGTTCGCGGCCATGGCCATACCCAGCGGCGCGGACGCCGCTGTGGGCGCCGAGTCCGCCGAATGAGCGCGATCCATCCCACCGCCATCGTTCACGACGGCGCCGTCCTGGGCGCCGACGTCGAAATCGGCCCCTATTGCATCGTCGGCGCGCGCGTGACCCTGGGCGACGGGGTGCGGCTGCTCTCGCACGTGGTGGTCGATGGCGTGACGGAGCTTGGCGAAGCCTGCGTGGTGCACCCCTACGCCTATCTGGGCGGCCCGCCACAGCACCTGGCGCACAAGGGCGAACCGACACGCCTGGTCGTCGGGGCGCGCAACCTGATCCGCGAGCACGTGACCTTTCACACCGGGACCATGATCGACCAGGGCGTGACCCGCATCGGATCGGACGGGCTTTACATGGTCGGCTGTCACGTGGCGCACGACTGCGTCGTGGGCGATCGGGTGGTGATGGCCAACAACGCCGCCCTGGGCGGGCACGTCAAGGTGGCCAACAATGTGTTCATCGGCGGCCTGGCGGGCCTGCACCAGCATAGCCGGGTGGGCAGCGGGGCCTTCGTCGGCGCCGGAGCGGTGGTGACCAAGGACATCATCCCGTTCGGCTCGGTGTGGGGCAACCACGCCCATCTGGAGGGCCTGAACCTGGTCGGCCTGCGCCGCCGGGGCTTTGGCCGCGAGAAGATCAACACTCTGCGCGCGGCCTATCGCCTGCTGTTCGCCGACGAGGGCACCTTCCAGGAGCGCCTGGACGATACGGCCGAGACCTTCGCCGACGTGCCCGAGGTGATGGAGATCGTCGACTTCATCCGCGTCGACGGCGCGCGCCCCCTCTGCCTGCCCAGTCTCGACTGAAGGCGGTGTCCAAGCTCGGACTGATCGCCGGCGGCGGCGGCCTGCCCCTGGCCCTGGCCGAGCAATGCCGCGCGGCCGGCCGGCCTTTGTTCGTGATCCGCCTGAAGGGCTTCGCCGACGAGGCGCTATACGCCTATGACGGCGGCGAGGTGGGCCTGGGCGAGGTTGGCAAATGCTTCGCCCTGCTGCATGGCGCGGGCTGTGAGGCCGTGTGCCTGGCCGGCAAGGTCAGTCGCCCGGACTTTTCGGCGCTCAAGCCTGACCTGCGCGGCGTGGCGGCGCTCGGGGGCGCGATCCTGGCCGCGCGCAAGGGCGAGGACGCGATCCTGCGCTACATGGTCGAACTCTTCGAGAAGGAAGGCTTCGCGGTCGAGGGCGCCCATGAGGTGGCCGCCGGCCTGACCCTGCCGGCCGGCCCGCTGACGCGCCGCGCGCCGCCGGCCGAGGCGCTGGAGGATATCCGCCACGGCTTCCACGTGGCCGGCGAAATCGGCCGCCTGGACATCGGACAGGGCGCGGTGGCCTGCCGCGGCCTGATCCTGGCGGTCGAGGCCCAGGAGGGCACCGACGCCATGCTGGCCCGCTGCGCCCAGTTGCCCGAGACCTTGCGCGGGACAGCCGAAAGCCGCGCGGGGGTGCTGGTCAAGCGCGCCAAGCCGACCCAGGAACAGCGCGTGGACCTGCCGACCATCGGCGTGACCACCATCGAGGGCGCCGCGTGGGCGGGCCTGGCGGGGGTGGTGGGCGAAGCCGGCCGCACCCTGCTGCTGGACCGAGCGGCGGTGATCGAGGCCGCCGATCGCCTGGGCCTGTTCGTGTTCGGCCATGCGGGAGACTGATCCGGTGGCGGCGGCGCGCTGCATCATGCTGGTGGCGGCCGAGCCCTCGGGCGACATGCTGGGCGCCGGGCTGATGCGCGCCCTGCGCGCGCGACTGGGCGACGGCGTTCGGTTTGTCGGCGTGGGCGGGCCGGCGATGCGGGCCGAAGGGCTCGACAGCTTGTTCGACATCACCGACCTGGCGATCTGGGGCTGGGCCGAGGGCATCAAGGCCTATCCGCGC
>Ga0335069_10000828_pt1 | contig 49935 bp, 30 predicted proteins | sample Lox_Sample_11_FD_206714 | JGI IMG/M metagenome (GOLD analysis project Ga0335069, IMG submission 206714) | Soil microbial communities from Loxahatchee National Wildlife Refuge, Florida, United States - Lox_Sample_1.1 | ecosystem: Environmental > Terrestrial > Soil > Wetlands | place: USA... | reverse complement strand
CAAGTCCCAGCTCGCGGAGAGCGACGTCATCCCCGCACAGTTCGAGAGCTTGCCGACCGACGTGGTCGAAGCACCGCGCTGGCACAACCTGCAGTCTTCGCTGAGCCACGTTCCCGGGATTGCGTATACGAGCGACTACTTGAACGACAAGGACCGCATTCGCCCCCTCCGGGGCGGAACGTGCCTCGCTCCGCCGGACAGGCCCGGTCCGACCGCCAATACGATAGCCGTCAGCCGGGGAACGCTGGGGTTTTTCGCCACTACCGTGGAGAGCACTCCGCGTGTGATGGCGGTGACCTGTGCTCACGTCGTGTTTCCACCGCCCGACACGACGTCCAACATCGTTCCTCAAGGTAATCCAGACGTGGGGCAGCCCGACACCAGCGGGAGCTGCACGAAGTGTTGCATCAACACGATTGGAAGCTTCGCGGCCGGCTACTACGAGAACAGTGCCGGAAGCTATCCGGGTGGGTATGCGGGCTGGGGGCCCTACCCCGGGATGGATGCTGCCCTGGTGCCGCTCAACGGGAACAACGATTGGGTTGCCGAGATTCAGGGCATCGGACCCGTGCGCGGTACGTACGACGTCACGAGCACCGACGCGACTCCGCACACCTACCAGGTCCGCAAGCGAGGTCAGAGAACCGGGCTCACCGGAGGGGTCGTCACTTCGATCATGGGAAACGGCACGGTGTCGAACGGCAACCGCACGTTCACGAACGCGATCATCGTGCAGCCCAATCCGAACAGCACCGCGCAGCTGCCGCTGACGTTCTCGGAGGCGGGCGATTCCGGGTCCCCCGTCGTCAACGAGCGCAACGAGATCATCGGGATCATCTTCGCAGGCCCGCCGGACCCTCCACCGGGCACTCCACCAGGGCCGGCACCTCGGCTCGCAATCATTCAGACGATCGACAGCATCGTGAAACGTTTCTCCGTCGGCTCGCCGCCCATCATCCTGAACGTGGCCACGGCGACGGCGATGAACGACGTGCAGCACACGGCGCCGCAGGCGGCTGCGGCATCGCGAACGTTCACGCCTTCGGCCCTGCAGAAACGCGTCGAGCGGGACCTGGCCCGGTCGGAACGCGGGCGCGCCCTCACGGCGATGTGGCTGCGTCACCACGGAGAGCTCGAGCGCCTGGTGAACACCAATCGCCGGGTGGCGCTCGCGTGGCATCGCAGCGGCGGCGCCACGCTGTTCCAGCGAGTGATCCGGGCGGCAGACAGCACGGCTTTCACGGTGCCGGGCGAGCTCAATGGCCAGCCGATCGAGGATTGCGTCGCGCAGGTCGCGGCCGCCTTCACGCGGTACGGTAGCCCGCAGCTGCGCGGGGACATCCAGGCATGGCGCCAGCTGCTGCCGCCGCTCGCAGGGCGGACCTACGACCAGCTCGTCGAATCGCTGTCCAACGCGGATGTCACGGCCTGAGGTCGAACGGAGGCCTCCATGCCCGATGCAGCCGGCACGCTTGAACACATCGCGATGGAACTCGCGGCCGCCGTCGCCAAGACGAGCGGCCGGCTGCGCCAACCGGGGCTCTCCGACACGCTTCTCGACCTGGGAGCCGAGGTCGACCCGATTCCCGACCCGGTGGTCAGCGCGGGGCAAACGGTCGCCACCAGCGCCGACGGCATCGGGCCTGCAGTCGACGCACTCGTTGCGGCGATCCAGGCCGAGGACATCGGCACCATCGTCGCCAAGAGCGCCGAGCTGATCACGCTCATCGGGAACGTCATTGTCGGGTTCGCCCAGGTCAAATCCGCGCTCCAGGGCGCCGGGGTCGCCGTGGCCGCGGATTTCGACCGGCGCATCCTAGATCTGTTCGTGACCGATCAGCTCGACGTGGTCCCGGCCGTCGGCGCCGTGCTCACGCTTCTCGGATTCGTCGAGCGGATCCCGCACGTCGGCACGCCGGCGAACCCGAACCAGCACTGGGACGAAGTCCACGTCCACTACGACCGGCCCTTCGCCTTCCTGAGCAACCCCGGACAGTACTTCCAAGACGTCTATCAATGGGGCGCACCCGGCTTCGACGGGACGGCACTCTTCGCCGCTCTCTACGAGTTCTTCGGCCTCCTGGGCCTGCCCACCCAGCTCGTCCCCGCTTCGGGCGGCAACCCCGCGCGTCTCGAGGCCTTTGCGTTCGACGTCACCGTCGACAACTCCGCCAGCCCGCCCGGCCTGAAGATTGCCGTCGTGCTCCCCGTCGGGGCGACCGTCAATCAGTCCTTTCCGCTCGGGAAACCCGGCTGGACGGGAGTGGTCAACTTCACCGGCAGCGTCACGACGGACACGCAGGGGACGCTCCGGCCGCCTCTCTCGATCTCGTTCACTCCTCCGAGCGGCACCATCGATGCGACGGCGAGCCTCGGCCTGCAGGCGTCGCCGCCCGACCCCATCGTGCTGTTCGGCGAGGCGGGAAAGAGCCGCCTCGAGGTCGCCGGCTTCAGCGCGGATCTCGGGGTCGAGCTCACGTGGAACTCGTCCACGAATTCCTCGAGCGCCGAGCCGCTCGTCGACGGGAGCCTCACCGGCGGCAAGCTCGTGATCGACACGAGCGACTCGGACGGGTTCATCCAGTCGCTGCTGTCGGGCGTCCACATCGAGTCGGACTTCGACTTCGGCTTCGCATGGTCCGCCGAGAAGGGCCTGAGCTTCCACGGCAGCGCCAGTGTCCAGCTGGCGATCCCCGTCAACCTCACCCTGGGTCCCGTCACCATTCCGACCGTCTATCTCGTCGCGGGCTTCGACGGCAGTCAGGTGCCCCTCGAGCTCTCGGCGGCGATCGAGGGGCAGCTCGGACCGGTGAGCGCCTCGGTCGACCGCATGGGGCTGCAGGCAACGCTCTCGTTCCCGTCGACCGGCGGCAACCTGGGTCCCGCGCAGCTCGACGTCGGATTCAAGCCACCGAGTGGCCTGGGCATCGCCATCGACGCCGGCCCCATCACCGGCGGCGGCTACATCTACTTCGATCCACCCAACGGTCGCTACGCGGGTGTGCTGTCGCTCTCGCTCTACAGCATCCAGGTGACCGCGATCGGGTTGCTCGACACGAAGTTGCCGAACGGCGAGTCCGGATATTCGTTCCTCGTCATCATCAGCGTGGAGTTCACGCCCATCCAGCTGGGCTTCGGATTCACGCTCAACGGGGTCGGAGGGCTCTGCGGCATCAATCGCGACTTCGTGACCGATGCGCTGCAGGCGGGTCTTCGCGCGCACAGCCTCGATCACATCCTGTTCCCCAAGGATCCGATCAAGAACGCGCCCGCCATCATCAGCGATCTCCGCACCATCTTCCCGCCTGCGAACGGGCGTTACGTCTTCGGGCCGATGCTCGAGATCGGCTGGGGCGGTGGCCTGAACCTCGTCACCGCGGAGCTCGGGGTGCTCCTGGCGCTCCCGTCGCCGATCGTCATCGCCATCCTGGGACAGCTCAACGTCATGCTGCCCACGCCGGACGCGGCGATCGTCGAGCTGCACCTCGACGTGCTCGGCATCATCGACTTCGGCAAGAAGCTCTTCTCGCTCGACGCCACGCTCCACGACTCGCGCGTCGTCGTCTTCACGATCTACGGCGACATGGCGATGCGTCTGAGCTGGGGAGACAACCCCAGCTTCGCGCTGTCCGTCGGCGGACTGAATCCGCATTTCCAGCCGCCGGACAACTTCCCGCAACTCAAGCGCCTCACGATCGCGCTCTCGGCGTCGGACGCCCTGCGTCTGACGGTGCAGTCGTACTTCGCCATCACGTCGAACTCGTTCCAGTTCGGCGCGAAGGCCGAGCTCTACGCCGGTGTGAGCGCGTTCAACGTCTATGGTTGGCTGGGGTTCGACGCGCTCTTCATCTTCAAGCCCTTCTCGTTCATCATCGACTTCACCGCCGGGCTGGCGCTGCGCTCGGGAGACTCGACGCTCCTCGGCATCTCGGTCGACGGGACGCTCTCCGGGCCGACGCCCTGGCACGTGGACGGCGACGCGCACGTCACGCTCCTCTTCTTCGACATCTCGGTGCACGTCAGCGTCACCTGGGGCGACAGCAACCAGGTGCAGGCACCGCCGGTCGATGCGTGGCCGCAGCTGCAGGCAGCCCTCCAGAACATCCAGAACTGGTCGGGGTCGCTGCCGTCCGGGGTCCCGGAGCCGGTCACGCTCTCGACGCCCACGGCGGACACGACGCAGATCTACGTCGACCCGAGCGGCGTGCTGACGATGAGGGAACGCGTGCTTCCGCTCAACCAGACCCTCACCAAGTTCGGCGAAGCCGTGCCCGGGCCGCAGACGACCTTCACGCTCGACGGCGTGCAGCTCGGGAGTCAATCGGCGGCGTTCTCGCTGGTGACCGACAAGTTCGCGCCGGGGCAGTTCGAGGACATGTCGGATCAGGACAAGCTGTCGCGCCCGTCCTTCGACGACGGGGTCGCCGGCTTCTCCGTCGGCGCCGGGCAGCTTTCCTTCGGCCAGCAGTTCGGGCTCGACCTGCAGTACGCCGACATCTACATCGACGACAAGCACGCGCCGCCGCCCATCAAGCGGATCTACACGCCCGCGGCCGCGCAGCAGCTCGCATGGGCCACGAGCAATGGCGCTGCCAGCTCGCCGCTTCGAGCAGCGGCCATGGGCAAGTACGCACCGCCGGCCGCGGCGGCGCAGCTCGTGACGCTCTTGCCCGAGCAGTTCATCGTCGCCAACACGACCGACCTGACGCAACGCTCGGACATCACGGGGCCCGTCAGCAAGGGCGAGGCGTACCGCGCGCTGGCCAGTCACCTGGCGAACAACCCGAGCGAGGAAGGACAGCTGCAAGTGATGCCTCTCCACGAGCTGGCCGCATGAGCAACCTCGGCGCATATACGTTCCTGCCGTGGCTGCGGCAGGGGATCTCGACGCAGATCAGCCAGACCGACGGGACGGCGGTGACCGGCCACGCCAACGTGCAGGTCACGGTCAAGATCGGCGGCGGCTCGGAGTCGACGCCGGTCACGGCGAGCATCGACTTGCTCGGACCGGGTGACGTACGAGCGTTCGACACGCGCGCCATCGTCCGGCACTGGCCGCGGCCGGACGTGTTCGAGGTGGAGCCGAACTATTTCCCACTCCTCGAGCTCTTCCCGGCCGACGTCGCGTGGCGATTCACGCCGGCGATTGCCAACGCCCAGGATCGACTGCGCCCGTGGCTCGGGCTCATCGTGCTGCGCGACGACGAGATCGACACGTTTCGCGGACCGACGAAGGACATGCCCGTCGCCGTGCTGACGACCAAAGCCGGGGCTGCGCTGCCGCGCGTCGACCAGCTATGGGCATGGGCGCACGTGCACGTCGACGCGACCGACAGCATCGACCTCGGAGCGATGCAGGGGTTGCTCGACGACGCGTCGGAGCGGGTGGTCGCGCGACTGCTCTGCCCGCGCCGTCTCGATCAGTTCACGACCTACACCGCATTCCTCGTGCCCACGCTCGAAGCCGCGAGGCTCGGAGCACTAGGTCAGAGCGTCGACCCGTCCCTCGACGTCTCGCAGCCCGCCTGGAAGAACGACGGCAGCGCCGTCCAGCTCCCGGTCTTCTACTCCTGGCGCTTCCAGACGAGCGACACCGGCGACTTCGAGTCGCTCGCTCGCCGAATCGTGGCGATCCCGCTCCCGGCGACGGTCGGGCAGCGGCCGATGGATGTCTCACAACCAGGCATGGGCCTGCCGCAGGCGGCCTCCCAGCCCCTCGCGGTCGAGAGCGCGCTCAAAGCGCTCGACGCGCAGCCGACGAACTGGGATGCGGGCGAACGACAGACGTGGACGACTGCGCTCGCGACGCTGCTCAACCTCCCCGACCAGCGGCTGAAGACGGCGGGCGCGCCGCGGACGCTGGGGCCGCCGCTTTACGGCCGCTGGTACGCCGCACAGACCACGCTGGACCCCACGGCTCAGCCGCCGTGGTTCGAGGATCTGAACGCCGATCCACGCACGCGCGTGGCAGGCGCCATGGGCTGGCAAGTGGTGATGAACGAGCAGCAACAGCTGCTCGCTGGAGCGTGGGCCCAGGTGGACGCCATACGCGCCGCCAACGCCCAGCTGCGACAGGCGCAGCTCGCACGCGAGGCCGCGCTGCGTCTCTACACCCGCCACGTCCTCGTGCAGTCGCAGCCGTCCTTGCTGGTGTTCACGCAGGCCGTCCAGACGCGAGTGCTCATCTCGTCGGCTGCGCTCCCGAAACCGCTGACCGTGAGCGCGCTCGTGCAACAGAGTCCGCTGCGCGTCGGCGTGCTCCATCCCGCCTTCGTTCGCCTCTCGCGGCCTCTGGGTCCCGTCGGGGTCCGGCAGGGGCGCGCGTTGGTGAAGACGCCGCCGACCCTCATCGACCGCGTGAACACGGGCGCACTGCAAGTCGCGCCTCCGCCGCCGACGCCGACCAACGTCGTGACGCCAGCGAAAGCCGGCACTCAAATCGCCCCTCCATGGCTGACGCCCACCATCGCCGACTGGCTGAGCAAGGTTCCGCAATCGCTGTGGGTCGTGATCGAGCTCCTGCTGGAAGCGCTGGTCGCGATCTGGCCCCAGTTCCTCGATCCAGCGCTGCGCGCCGAGATGGTGCAGTTTCTCACCGACGTGCAGGCGGCGCTCAAGCTCGGAGGATCTCCGGGCGAGGACATCCAGCGGCGCATCGCCGCGCGTGACGGCACGCTGACACCGCAACTGATCCAGTCCGCGCCCGCGCGGCCCGGCTTCGTGGCGCAGGCGCTGCAGCCCGATGGGACGATCCAGCCACTGCCGCCGTCGACGGCTCCCGAAGACACACGCTTCCGGGTGGCGGTCGCCGCGGCATTCGGCGCCGTGAACGCCGCTCCGGCGGCGGGCGACACGCTCTACCCGCTCGACGCGACCAAGGCGCTGCCGGCCGTGGTGCAGGCGATCGATCCGGCCATCACGATCGGTGCCACCTTCCGCCAGCGCATCGGCATCATCACGCCGTGGACCCCTTCTGATCCGCTGGATCCGGTGATGGCCGCTCCCACGTTCTCCCAGCCGCTCTACAAGCCGCTGTTCGACGTCTCCCCCGACTGGATCCTCTCGGGGTTCGGCGATCTGCCGCAGGACGTCGCATCGCTGGCGCATCCGAACGAGCGCTTCATCGAGAGCTACATGCTCGGGGCGAACGACGAGTTCGGGCGCACGCTGCTCTTCAACGAGTACCCGACCGATCAGCGTGGCACCTATTTCCGCCAGTTCTGGGACGTCACCGGCGTGCAGAACCCCGGACCGGACATCAACCCGATTGCACAGTGGCCGCTCACCTCGGCGCTCGGCACGAACGGGACCCGGCCGGGGATCGACACGTACCTCGTCCTGATCGTGCGTGCCGAGCTGCTGCGCCGTTACCCCAACACGATCGTCTACGCCGTGCAGGCGCAGTGGAACTCCGACGGGACGCGATCGGTCCCGCAATCCAATCCTGTCGAGCTGCAGCCGGACTTCCGCGGAACGCTCGGCGACGGTGCCGCGTTCTGGGGCTTCAAGCTCACGACGGCCGACGCGCGCGGCTCGGATTCGCCATCGGGGCCGGCGGGCTGGTACTTCGCGCTCCAGGAGCACTCGTCGGAGCCACGCTTCGGGCTCGAGCCGGCCGGCGCCAGCTACGCCACATCACCGAGCTCGTGGCAGAACCTCGCGTGGTCGGATCTGGCCACCGACGCGAACGCGCTGGCGCTGATCCAGTATCTCGACCTCGGCGCCGCGCTGCCCAACGTGGGATTGGTCAGCGACAGCAAGCACGCGAAATGGCACGTGAGCGATGGCGCCCGCGCCTCGGACCTTGCGTACATCACCTTCCGTGAGCCCGTGCGCCTGCTGGTGCACGCCTCGCGCATGATCCCCGCCGATGCGTGAGGAACCATGGCCACCGTCGATCGCACGCCCGTTGACAATGCCCGCAACGCCTTCGACCAGGCACGCCAGACGCGCCTCCAGGCGCAGGCGGGTCTCGCGACCAAGCAGGCGACGCTGAGCCAGCTCCAGCGCACGCTGGCGGCCAACGATCCCGCGGTCCAGGCGGCGCAGAGCGCCGTGACGGCGCAGCAGACCGCCGTGACGGGCGCGTGGGGCGCCGAGAAGACCGCCATCGGCGCCGTGTCGGCGGCGCTCGCCGCATTTCTGGCAACGGACATTTCGGCCGACGTGGCCCGTCTGGAGGCGCAGTACCCCATCGTCCTCTTGCCGTTGCGGATCGAGACACGCTTCGCCACCGCGCCGCAGGTGACGCGCGCCCGCAACACGGCCGTCGCCGCCAGCGCGTCGGGATCGCCCGAGCTCCTCGTGCGCATCTATCCCGACGAGATCTCGGCCGACGCCCACGAGCCCGAGCTCTCCGCCGACGAGCAAGCTGCCGGGCAGGCCTACTGGGCGGCGGCTCAGCCGAACGGCGAGCAGCTCACGGCCTGGCAGGCGCTCCTCCTCAAGTACCCGGCGCCACGAGCCGCATGGATCGTCCGGCTGACGGATCCGAGCGCGACGACCTCGCCGCCTACCTTCTACAAACCCAGCGGTTGGTCCAGAGCGGTGGAGGCTCGGCTCTTGCCCGACCGCTTCATGGTCATCGCCACGCGGGGCGGCGTGACCCGTCAGGGCGTGGGCACCCCGATCGTCGAGCCGCTGGCGCTGAGCGTAGGACCCGACACGCTCTCCTCCGACCAGTCGCCGATCGGCCCCGACGGAAGCTTCAAGATCGACGACGCCGTCAAGTGGACCATCGACTTCGACCTGGCGCTCGCCAACGGCATGGCGATTCGCCTGCCCATCGACGCGCAGGATCTCCAGCTCGGATTCGACCGTGTGATCGTCATCGGCGTGAAGACCTCGCTCGACTCGGTCGGAACGACCCAGCGCCTCGGCGCGCTGCTGGACGCGCAGCATTACACGAGCGGGCTGGCGTTCGTGCAGCAGGGGACTCCCACGAGCAACGCCATCGGTACGCCCGCCGGCTATCCACCGCCGGACCCGAACAACGCACACTCTTTCTCGATCGAGCGCGGCAGTGCCCTCGACACCGCGAGCGGCTCGGCCGCGCAGATGCTCACGCTGGCCATGGGGCTGCCGGCGGGCCTCTTCGCGCACGTCGAGGGCGCCAACCTCGTCGAGCTCACGCCCGCCCAGCAGATGAATCGGGTGCTCTACTCCTCGACGCTCGGTTACTTCCTCGACCAGATCATGTCGCCGCTCGTCGGGACCGACGCGGTGAACGAAGTGGGTCAGTACTTCGCTCAGTGGGTGATCCCGCGGGGGATCTGCTCGGCCTTCCGCGTCGGTCGGGTCCCCTACGGAGTGCTGCCGGTCACCTCGGTAGCCCGCTGGCAGGATCCCGGCGCCACTCCCGTGCAGGCGCGGATCACGCAGCTCATCCAGAAGCTCCGGCCCACGTTCGTGAGCTTCGTCAGCGGGGCGCCTCACATCGGAGCGACCAACGATCCCGACCAGGACCTGATCGACGTCCTAGCGATGGACGCGAGCGCCCGCGAGGTGCGCGTGCGCCGCGTGCTCGGCAACGGAACGTGGCTGAATCTTCTCTCGCTCTTCGACTGGCCGGATGCCATCTGGAACGGGATCCACCAGACCATCGGCGCCAGCGTCCTCACCGCCCTGGGCCTCGACTCGGCGTCGCATCCGCGCGTTCTCGACATGAATTTCTCTGCGGACGCGAAGCAATACAACGGCACGCTCGTGGACACAGTCGACCCATCGGAGTCAGCGCCGCTCGGCGCGCGCGATTACATCACCTGGATCCAGAAAGCGACGATCGATCAGCTCCACCTCGAATCGCTGCCTGCGACGTTCCCGGCGTCCACGAAGCAGGTGCTTCTCTACCGGTTCCTGCGGCACGGCGCGCTCGCCGAGTATCACTGGTGGGGCAACATCCTCCTGGGGAAGTACTCGGCAACGCCGGTCGCCGTGTGGAAGGAATCGGAGCTGGTCGCGGTCGTGCCCGGGACGGAGTCCGTCCTGACGCCCTGGCAGCGCTTCCAGAGCCCGGTGACCCTCCCGGGCATAGGTCTCATCGACGTGGCCGCCTTCTTCGACGGAGACTACGAGTCCGACATCCGCGCGCTCACCGGCGCGGGGGACTTTCGCGATGCGCTCGCCGGCTTGGCACCGCTCCCCACCGCCGAGCTCGAGCGTCTCTTCACCGAGGCCCTGGACGCCGTGTCCCATCGCCTGGACGCGTGGATCGGGTCGCTCGCCAATCAGCGCCTCGTGCAGATGCAACGCAGGCGTGAAAAAGGTGCCGGTTGCTTCGTCGGCGCCTACGGCTGGGTGGAAAACCTGAAGCCGGAGAATGCGACGACCGCCACGGTCAACGGCCAGACGATGCGCACGACGCCTGGCGGCTACGTGCAGGGGCCGTCGATGGCGCACGCGTCGACTGCGGCAGTCCTGCGCAACGCGTACCTCACGCATCTCGGCGAGACCACCTCGCCCTATGCGATCGATCTCTCCTCGTCGCAGGTGCGCATGGGCCGCTTCGTTCTCGACAGCGTGCGAAATGGTCAGCCGGTGGGGGCCGTGCTCGGCTACCTCATCGAACGGGCGCTGCACGATGCGCATGCCGAGTCGCTCATCGACCCCATCCGGCAGGTCGCGCCCCTGGTCGCGAACCAGATAGAGACCTCGACCGATCCAACGGACACCATCGCAGCGCGCAACGTGGTCGACGGTCTGGCGCTGCGCAACAAGTGGAAGGCGGGCACGCTGTTCGGCGCGGGCGGCCTGTCCCCGACGATTGCACATCGCGACGTCCTCGAGCAGCAGCTGGCACTGCTCGACCGCGACGTGGACGCCGTGGCCGATCTGCTGCTCGCCGAGTCGGTGCACCAGATCGTCATCGGGTCGACGTCCGCGAGCGGCGCCGGGCTCGATGCCCTGGCCCAGGGCGTTCGGCCACCCGATCCCGAGGTGGCGCGCGGGCCTTCGGGAGGCATCACGCTGACGCATCGCCTCGCCGTCATCCTCGGTCAGACTCCCGCACCGCTCGGACCGGGCTGGCCTGCTGCGGCGACCCCCCGTGCCGCCTGCGAGCCGCGCCTGGACGCGTGGGTGGGCACTCTGCTCGGGGACCCGAGCCACGTCCGGTGTCGTGTCCAGTATCCCGACAACGGCTCGCCGTCGGCCACGAAGACGGTGAACATCACGTTCGACCAGCTGAATCTGCGGCCCCTCGATGTTCTGGCGCTAGCGAAGGGACTGGCCTCCAATCCGGCGGCGAGCGAGCTGGATCGACGTGCGCTCTACGCTGCGTTCGGCGAAAACGTCCCTGCAGATGCCGCGGCCGGCGCATCGTTCACCATCGTCTACGAGGCCGACCCGTCGTGGGATCGCGCGACCACGCGGAGCGTGCCGGAGCTGCTGGATCTCGCGAATGCCGTCCTGCGCGCGGTGGGCGCGATGCGGCCGCTGAACCCGATCGACGTCCTGCACCCCGCCAATGCGTCGGCGGTGAGCGATGCGCAGGTTCTCGGCAGTGATTCGCAAACGCGTGCGCAAGCTGCGGTCACGGCTCTGCAGGGCGTAGCTGGCGCGCTGCAGACGGCAGTCAACGCCGTGCCGGTCACGGTGCCGCCGACGCTGCCGACGGCCGCACAGGCGGCAGCCATCCGCGCGCAGCTCCGGGCCGCATCGTCGTACGGGATTGCGGCCGCGTTCCCGGCCTTCGTCTCCGGCGCGCAAGAAGGCGGGGTGAGCCCGATGCCGCTCGTCGACCAGGCCAGCAGCGTGCTGACGGAGATCCAGTCGCGCCTCGCACAGGCGGCGGCCAAGGCCGGAGACGCCGCGGGCCAAGCCCAGGCCGTCTTCGGTCGCGACTATCTGATCCTCACCGCCTTCTCGTTCCCTTCGACCACGGCGAGCGGCGCCGAGCTCGGGCAGGCCATCGGCTACGGGCCCACGATGATCGCCTCGGACAAGCACGCGGTGGATCGGTGGTTCACCGGCGCGACGCGGGTACGCGACGCGCTCGGGCGGTGGCGGATGCTGCGGATGCTGTCCGAAGCGAGCGGTGGCCCTCCTGCGCCCTGGAACATCGCGCAGCTCCCACACGATCCGACGGCCTCCTGGGTCGCTCTCCAGCCGGCACCCGGCGAAACGCGCGGGCCGGGGAGGCTGTCGCTCCTCCTGCACGCCCCTTCGGGCGCGCCCGATCTCACCCAGCCCGCGTACGGCCTCTTTCTCGACGAGTGGGTCGAGACGATACCGAACGCGACGGAGCACACGGGGATTTCCTTCCGGTACGAGGACACGGCCGGTGAGGCGCCGCAAACCATTCTGATAGCGGTGCCGCCCACGACGGCGCCGAGCTGGGACCTCGACTCGCTGGTGGCGATCGTGAACGAGACGCTCGACAACGCGAAGATGCGTGCACTCGATCTGCAATCGCTCGACCCGCTGGCGCAGGTTATCCCGGGCATCTACCTCGCTGCCAACGCGGGCGACGACACCATCGCGACGAACATCGCGATCAAGTCGGAGACGAACATCGTACAGAGGGCACTCTAGATGGCTTCGATCACCTGGTGGAATCGCGTCGAGCCGCGGCCGAGCACGGGCGACATCGTCTCGCCGCTGCAGGCGAAGATTCGAGATCCGCTCTGGATGCTCACGCGTCAATGGCAGCTCGGCGAGTTCCTGGGTGTCGACTCCGGATCCCCGGCATGGGTGCAGCTCACGGAGCGCGTCGGTGCCATGACGAGCTGGACTCGACCGGACGGAACGACGGCGCCTCTCGCCGCCGCTCCTCTCGAGCAGCAGCTCGAAGCCGAGCCTTTCACGCCGGACCTGGCGACGCGCATCGAGCTCGGGCAAGCGCTGACGCGCCTGTTGACCGAAGCGAGCGTCGACCCCACACCTTTCCGGACGGCCTACGCGATCGCCAGTGCCCCCACCGACCCCGCGGATCCGGTCGAGGCGCAACTCAGACGTGTGTGCGCCGGAAGGACCGTCGACGGGGTACAGGCTTATGCGGCGATCAAGGCCAACGATCCCTCGGTCCCCGCTGCGCCGGCGGCGACGCTGCAAGCGTATGTTGCGTGGGTCGAGGCGACGATCGGACCGGTCGGCGCCGTCCAGGATGCTCCGACCTGGCAGCCGGCTCGCCTGGAGTACTCGGCCAGCGTCGCCGCAACCGTCGCGTCGGGCACCGCGAGCTTGAACGCCAGCCCGGGCGACGACGGGCTGATCGACTGGGCTGCGTTCGACGTCGCCTCGACCACGCCCGGAAGCGCCCTGACAGCTTCCGTGCGCACGATCGTACCTGCGCACGTGCGGTTCAAGGGCATGCCCAACGCACGCTTCTGGGACTTCGAGAACGGGACGATCGACTTCGGCGACATGAAGCCGGACAAGCGCGACCTCGCGCGCCTTGCGCTCATGGATTTCATGCTCGTCCACGCGAACGACTGGTTCATGCTGCCGATCGACATGCCGGTAGGAGGCACCTACCAGCTCGACTCCCTCGTCGTTCACGACGTGTTCGGGGTGGACACGCTGATCGAGCGAGCAGATACGGAAGCGCTCGGGCCTGGGAGCTGGACGATGTTCTCGACGACGGTCGTCGGCGCAACGCAGCCAGCTTCGTTCTTCGTCCTGCCCCCGACGGCCGGGGCGGCGCTGCAGGTAGGTCGCGTCGTCGAAGAGGTCCACTTCGCCCTCGACGAGATGGCGAACATGGCGTGGGCCATCGAAAACACTCTGGAGAACGCGGCCGGCGATTCATGGCCGCAGCACGAGCGCGATGCAGCGCTCAACCCGATTGCCACGCCGCCGGCGTCTCAAGCCGCCGTGTCACTCAAGTACCAGGTCGAGTCGCGCGTCCCGGAATACTGGATTCCCCTCCTCCCGGTGTCACTCGATCCGGCGAACGGGGTGGTCGCCCTGGAGCTGGCAGAGGCGATCGCTCTGGACGGACACACGCCGATCCCGCCGCGAGGACGAATCCTGCAGCCAACGGGAATCCCCGCGGGGTCCCCCTATCAGCTGCCCGAGGAGGAGGTCCCGCGCAACGGGGTCAACGTGCAACGCGTGGCCGCGCGCAGCCGCTGGTCCGACGGGTCGACCCATCTGTGGCAGCAGCGCCGCGTGCAGCCCGGAACCGGCGAAGCACAGAGCTCGCTGCTGTTCGACCAGGCGTTGCCCAACTCGTGATTGCCGGCACGAGTACGTCGGACTGCTGAGGTTCGGCTAGGCGACCGTGCGCATCGCAGAGTTCGCGAAGTGCGTCGTGGACGACTGCTGACGGGCAAGTTGCCGGCACCAAACACGCGCCTTCCTGCAGTTGGCAGTCGGAGGAAAACCGACTGGCCTGGAAGCGCGTTGCAGGAGACGGCCCCCAGGTAATCATTGCAGGTTCGGGGGGACATGGGCGGTACGTGGTACTTGCAAAACGAGGGCTCGGACGTGATCGGGCCGGTCACAACCGAACTTGTCGTGCAGGGCATCCTCAGAGGGCGCGTGCCGATCACATCCAAGGTCTGTCTCGTCGGCGGAGCAGCCTGGGTTCCGCTGGCAGCCCACCCTGAGTTCGCAGGCGCCATCCGAAGGATCGCGCCCCCGCCCCCACCCGCGACCCTTAGAAGCAAGAATGGTACTGTGTCGCATCGCGATGATCGGAGCGGTCTGGTGCTTCTTGCTGGCAACGGTCCTCGCCGGATGCCTGGATCCAAAGCCGACGGGCGTCGTTGCCTGGAGGACCGCGCGGGATTGGAATTGCAAAGAGAGCGACATCGAGGTGCACCACATGACGGGGTCGTTCTGGCAAGCCACGGGCTGTGGCCGGACCCAGACATTCCAGTGCGAGAGCGACTGCGAGCCCGTTGAAACGCCGGCTGCTCCTTGAGCTGACTGGGCAGCTACTGGGGACAACACCACCAGTCCATCGTCGTACTGACCGGGACGCAACCGTCACCGCCAGGACTGCGGATTCTTCCGAAGGGCGTTCCCAGAAAGCGAGAGCGAGGACGCTCACGGCCACTGCGTAGCCCAGCGCGGCCAACAATCGCTCGCCCATCGGTGGACACGTTGATGCCGGTACTTGGATCTTTCACGCAAATGTCGCCGGAGTTGCATACGAACCCGGTGGTCTTGCACGCATGTCCTGATCGACCCTAGCGGACTGTGGGACCCGCATGAATGGCCCAGGCAACGAAGGCCAACACGCTCGGCGCGCACGTCACGATGAAGACCAAGGCGAGATACCAAGTCGTTAACACATCGAGGCGCATCCCGTCGCTCCCCCCTTCAGTACGAGTCTTGCGGTAGGGCGACTCGGCCTGCGCCGGCTTCGCCGCCTTCGACCTGTTCCGAAGGGACCGCAGGGCCAGACTGGCACCTACGCCCAGAAGCCCCAGCGTTGCAATAGCGAGCCACGCTCTCGGGCCACCGCGGACCTTGGCTTCCGAAGGCACTTGGCCCTCCAGAGTGGTGCCGACGACGAGGCGTGGCCATTGGGAATGGCGCGACACGGCCATTGTGTCTGTGCCCGGCAACGCACGGGCTTCAATCTCGCCACACTTGTAGGTGTTGTGACAGTCGACCACCCAGCAAGCCTCGACATCGGCATCCACGACAACGCACTTGTCCGCAGCCAGAACGTAGACGCACTGATCCGCCCTACCCAGATGGCCGCACTTGTCGTAGAGCGGGTCGCGCACGAGACGCGCCCCCCCGGGAGCGAGACGCACGTCCGACAGCACCCTCGTGGGTACCGGTTGCCACCCATTCCAGCCGAAGCTTGCGAGGTAGGGCCCGCGGCCTGGGATCAGCGCCCCGTCGACGATGGTCGCGCCAACGCTGACCACCGCGGCGATCACGAGCGCGGCACGGACCCATCGCGCACCGCGAAGAGCCGTACGGACTCGAACGGCGCCTAGCAAGCCGCACAGGATCCCAGAGAACGCGACCGCAACCGCCGTGAGAACGACCCAGGGCGGACCCCACAATGCTCGTGACGCGAGGAAGCAGCTGCTTACCGCGCAACCCTCGGCTGTGCGTACCCACGCCAACTTGAGCTCGTACGGGAGGAGGCTGGCAACGCCGATCGCGGCACCCGCCAACGCCGCCACCGTACTAGCCGACGCGATCCCATCGGCATCTCGCGCCAGAAGGGTCACGCAGAAAGCGACGACATGAAGCCCCACCGCAACCAGTGGAGCCAGCCAAAAAGCCGTTCGGGACGCGCCACCATCCTGCACTGGTTCTTACCACCACAACAGGTAGCGCACGTTCGGGCCCCAGTTCGCGTCATAGTTGGTCTTAGTGAACGGACCGCCGGACTTCGACTGGACCGCCATCAACTCCGGTAATCAGCCGGAGTCAGCGCATTGCTGCGATTTCTCTGACCTCACCTGGCGCCAGAGACACCGTTACCGCGCCGCCACAGACTTCGATCCTATGCCTTCCAGGCTGGACTTTGACGCCCCATCGGGGCGCGCGCCCGATGTACATCTGGTCAAGCACCACTTCGGATCCCGCGCAGCCCCCGGGGTCGATATACAGGACCGCGTTTCTTTGAGCAGCGCCTCCCCCTGGTCGGCTGTCGGCGCCACCGCTACGGCGATCGGCCACTCAAATGACGGTACGATCTGTCGATGACCTATCGCCATGGCCACCAACAAAGGGGCAATCGCAACGACTGAGATGGTGAGAGAATACCGGCACGCCAGGAAGATGATCGTTGGTTGGCTGGGCGGATCCGGGTCAGGACGGTAAGGATCCGCTAGCGGCACCGAGCGATGTTCGCGCTTCCTGAGAAGAACGGCTGCGAGCGTGGAGACTGCGACGAGCAGATAGGCTCCGCCAAGCCACTTCCACCAGCTCGGCACGCGCATCTCCGCAAGGAAGCCGAGCGCTTCCCCCCAACGTGACGCCGGTTGTGCTCCTACGATAAATCGACCGGGGCCCGTCCTGCGTCCCGAAATCCATCCGCGCTCGTCGGACGGAAAGTCGTCGTGCAGCTGCGCTGCAGCGTGCCCGGTGCGCGCGTCTCGAGCCACTCGAATTTCCGGACAAATGCCCGATGGATGCGTTGGCACCGGGCTACCCGGCGAGTCACCAGGATGGGACCAGAACCATCCGGATGTATCGATGACCGTCGGCTCGACGCCAACACAGACCTCCCGTACCAACGACGAATCGACAGGTCGGCAGGTCATCCATGTGGCTGCATGGGTTTTCGGCTGGCGCGAGTACCGTCGGAGCGCCAGCGGCCTCTAGCGCCGCCAAGTATCCATCGACATTTTCGAGCGGCAAGCGGGTTCGATCACGGAACATCAGCGCGCCAAGCACGGCCGCGAGCAGGGCCGTTGTCGCTAGGGCGCCCCAAAGGGATCCACGCGCACCAAGCCCGCCACCTCGACGGCGACCGCCATGCCACGCCCCTACGGGTATGCAGATCGTCCACGCGAGGATGGGCGGGAGAGCAACCATCAGGCGCGTCGTGCCGGCGACTGAGGCCAGTGCGCAAACGCCGGCAAATACCAAACCCGGGACGAGCCAGAGCTCGAATGCGACCTGGGCAACCCGTTCCTGCAGAGGCGCTCCTCGAGTCCGCAAGGGCAAGAGCGCTAGAACCAGGGCGACCGCTGCGGCGCCCTCGACGGGACGCAGGAGCAGCGCAGTCGAGAGCCACAGGCCACAAACGATGGCGCCGTCAAACGCGCATTGTCGGTTGTGGGATGTCATCGTTCGGGCCCCGCGACGCAGTCCCCTTGGTCATGCAGCGCCGAGCACGCTACTCAATAGGGGGGGGTGAGCCGCGTCGATCGAGGGTCGCAGCCGGACGTGTTGAGCGCGTCCATGGCCTTGGTCGCCTCAACACCCGCGCTCCTCGCGCGGCGGTACGCGCTCACGCAGGCGTCCGGACAGCAGCCGTTGTCATCGACCGAGGTTGGCGGCTGCTGGCTGCAGCGCGGCGCCTGCCCTACGCAGTTGTCGATGATAAGGCCAGTAGCCGTTGGATCGAGTGAAGCCGGGTCGCCCTCGCGCTTCGCCGCGGCGGCCATCAAGCAGACCAGCATCGAGTCGCTGCAGTTGCGCGGACCGTAGCGGCCGCGTTCTCGGCGCTGGCGCTCTCCCTCGAGCTCGCGGCACGCGCTCGTATCGCCGGCACGACACCTCTCCTCGGGTCTGATGGGCTGCTCCTTGTAGACATCGGCGAGGACGTCGCACATCGTGGAGTCACCCCGGATGCAGAGCGCGGCGACCGAGTCCCGGTGAGCGTATCCCTTGGCACGGCAGGTCACCGCCAGCGCGCGCACGTCCTGCGGCGTCGTGCGCCTTGCGGCGATCCCCTGCGCCCAGGTCTCGGGCGTACAGAGCAAGTACGCTTGGCGGCACATTTCGAGCTGCGACGGCTTGCACGCAGCCAGGAGAGTCGTCAGGTCGGGCCATGGCGGCTCGACGCTCCCACCATCGGCGGCTGCTGTTGCGCCGGCCGCAACGAAAGGTCGCGCGGCTGGCGTCGTTGCAGACGTGAGTGGGCTGCCGAGCACAGCGGGCGTGACCGATGCAGCGAGCGACGGCCCCTCTGGCTCACTCGCCTTCAGGCGGACGAGGGCGAGGACCGCGATCGTCGCGATGGATAAGACCAGAACGTGGAGCATGACGACGAGTCGCGGCGGGCGTTTGCGCCCCAGTGCACTAGCGGGAGCCGCGTAGCGGCGACATAGGACGCATTCCTGTCCATACGGGTGCACTAGCCCGTGGCGCTCGCAGCGCCGAAGGTCGGACATCGGTAGATCCTACCTGTCCTTGGGCGCCTGGTGACCGGCATTGACCGCCTGCATGCGGCGACTCCTCGTGCAGCTCAACGCGATGGCCCGCGACGGAACTACCTGGAAGCCCCTGGCCGCTACTGTCTGACGAATACAGTTGCTGCTAGGCGTCGTCCTGGGCCTGGCTCGCAGATATCTGCTGCCTCGTCGGCTCGGAGACGTCGAATCCGAGCGCTTGGACCTCCGACACGTGGGCGTCCAGCTACGCCAGACAGCCGTCGTAGACCGCGGAGAACTCGGCTGCACTCATCTCCGAGGCTCCGTCTCGCCAGTTCGATCCGCAAGGCGCCAGCGTAGGTCCGATGTTCATGTAACACTCGCGTTGCCCCACCCGAAGAAGGAAACGCAGACGCCCCTTGGCGTCCAATGTCGGCTCGGGAATTACTTCCGCCGCTTGCTCCTGTGTGCGCAACCTGCAGAGCAGGCGATGAAGCAGCACGCGCTCGTGCTTCGTAAATACATTTATGAACTCTCTAGCCGAATTCTCGATATCCAGCGTTTCGGAGCCGGTTACTGCAATGCCACGATCCAGCGTGACAACTACTAACACCTGCGCGCCGTCCACCGTGACGACGAGCTCAACCACCCCGTCCTTCGCTACATACGGACCCCTGGACAGTTCGACAACGGAGCCGAGCGATGTCATGTCTTCATAGCAGGGCTTGATTGGGCTGATTCGCCACGTAGTCTGCCACTCGGACAGATGCACGTCATGGCTATCTACTGAGCCACCAGTCGAGCATGGCGTCCAGCTCGGTCGGGGAGACCTCGTGCCCGTCCGAGTAGACATTGAAGGCAACGTCCTCGAAACCGGCCGCGCGGAGCGTGTCAACGGCCCCTGAGACGCCCTCGACCGGCCGTATGCGATCGGACTGCCCAGTCGAGAACCAGCCGCGAACACGGCGTGGTCCGAGTCCACCCACGTAGACGCCGCCGTGAAGCACCGCGAACGCGGCGAACTCGTCATAGGTGCTCGCTTCGAATGGCGCGGTGCTGCCGCCGCCAGAGATGCCGGCGATGAGCACGTGCTGTCTATCGATCACGACGTTCTCCATGCCCATCACCTCTCGCACGCAGGCGATGACGTGATCGGAGTCTTTGGTCGTCTCGCCTGGGTGGTCTGGCACGTCCCAGTGCTCCGAGAGCTCGGAGTCGGGGGCGACTACCGCGAAGTGGCGCGCGTTCGCAGCCTCCTGCACGAGCGGCAATAGGCCCATGCCGCTGCCGCCCGTGCCGTGAAGGAGCGTCAGGAGAGGCAGCGGGCGATCCTGATGGCCAGCGGGCAAGAGAAACGCGCCGGATCGCCCGTTGGGATATGCCGTGCGTAGGGGATTCACGTTCGCGGCCTCGCTCGACGAGCGTCCTGCCGGCAGCAGCACGATCGCAAGAAGGACGAGAACGAGGATGGCGAGGGTCGCCAAGAGAAGCCGGACTCTCGATCCCATGGGCGGGAGCGCGGATCGCGCCAGATCGCGCCCTCATCTGCGCGACGGGGCATCCTCCAAGCGACAGGCTGTAACGCTGAAGAGAGCTATCAAGCCAGGACCTAAGAACCTGCCGAAGCAGCGATCTCGACCCCGCTTCCACGTGCCGCTGAACGCGGGGGCCCACGTCGGTCTGCGAATGTCCTCGTGAGCCGTTCCGCTCAACCGCTTGAGTGCATCGTCCAGTGCCGCCCACATGTCACATTTGACAAGCACAAGAAGAGGGCTCCGGTAGCGGCCCTTCTTGGTGGACTGCATGACAAGCGATCCGCCATCTAGCCACACGCCCGTTGCCTGCTCCACGGCCATCGGCTTTCCGAGGGTTGCCGTAAGTCCTTGGCGATTTGTTACTCCAAAACAGACACGTGCGTCTTCTTGGGTGACTGCCGAGACATGGACGACCTGACCGCGTAGGTCGCTCCGAAAGGAGAGGATGTCGTACTTCAATCCACCGCTGGACAACCCGAACCATCGCGTACCGGACAATTCGAAGGATTCGGTGACAGGCCGAAGATCGCTCCAGTTCACCTCTTTGAGGCCCAGTGCTCTTGCGCGCTCGACAACGCGCTCGGCAATATCCTCCCAGATCGGGTGGAAGGAAGCCTTGAAGTGGTACCCATCGATTCGTCGCGGATGGTCCCTGGGGGTGCGCTTCGCTGCGCCGCCATTGCCTCGAAAAGCCATCACGACGCTCTCTGCGCACTCGTCACAGATGTAGACCACCGGGGGTTGGCTCTGGCTGCCGGAACCCATCCCGCCATAGCCCGCGATGAGTCTCGAAACCGAGCGTTCAGGGCGCCCGCAAAAGGAACATCGAGGTGCACCAGATAGCTTTGCCACTTATCGTCAGAACGGGTTGCAGTCTGGAGCTTCGTTGATGTTTGAATACGCACCGAGCTTCTGCGGCCCCGTGCCTCTCGCAAAGGCTTTCAGGCAGTTCTGATAGGCCTTAAGGGCGAGCTCCTGACAGATGGATTCGTCCTCGGGCGTCGGGCACATGTGGCGATTCTCGATGTGATCCTGACATTGATCAAGGCACTCTGAGCCCGCATCCCGGCAAACTTCGTACGGGTTGATGTTCGGCGGTTCCGGCGGCTCCGGTGGTTGCCCACCATTGTCGTTGCCGGGTTTGCAGAAGCCAGCCCATTCACACACCGACTGAAGCCAGTCGGGCAACTTCCCGAGTGGGTCAATGAAGTTCAACGGGTCGTTCAACACGTACCGGTACAAGTTCGTTCCACCTCCGAACCCGAGCGGATCCTTGCTTGTCCACCTACCCGTCTGAGGGTCATAGTCTCTCGCCCCAAACCTCACCAGGCCAGTCTGGGGCTCGTACAAGCCACCCGCAAACCCGAAGGGCGTCAGCCCCGGCTGGGTATCGTTGGTAACGCGCCCGAACTCATCGTAATCCACCTGTTCGACGACTGCTCCGGTCGCCGCGTTCACGATCAACCTCGGGCTACCGAGGTGGTCGCTCAGGATGCGGAATGTCCCGGACGCGCTCGCAAGGTAGTCCGGAACGTTCGGCTTGCTCCCGAATACATAGCGCGCCAATACGTTGCCGCCGCCGTCGACTTGCGCGACCACATTGAGCTGGTCTTGGTAGAGGAAGCCCTGCGCAAGCGCGCTGTTGACGTATCTTCCAACACGCCGACCTTCGCCGTCGACGGCATATGACAGGCTCGTTCCGCCGGGGAGACTCACTTGGGCGAGGTTTCCGAGTGCATCGTACGCGTACGAAGTAACGCCCGTTGTATCCGTCCTGCTCGTGAGCTCCCCATCACGGGTGTAGCCATACGTCACGGCGCCGTACGTCTGCAGGCGGTCTTGCGCGTCGTAGGTAGCCGTCAGGGTCCCTTGCGCGTTCGTGTAAGTCGTCCTGTTGTCGTCCGCATCGAACGCATAGTGCGACACAAACTGTCCGTCCTCACTGACGTCGGTGAGACGGCCGTTGAGGTCGTACGTGTATCCCCAGACGTGGGTCGTGGTACCGACCGTTTCGCTCTTTTGCGTGATGCGCCCATTCAAGTCCCGCTGCACGCTCTCTGCGTAGAGGCTGCTGCCGCTGAACTGCGCGGTATAAGACGCAAATAGCCCGTTACCGTCGTAGGTGTAGGCATCTTTGATGGCGCCAAGCGTAGAACCGATAACCCGGCCGTTGAGCGGATCGCGCGTCACCATCATCGAACCGGCCTGCGTCAATAGGCCGTCGGCGTCGTAGCCGAACGAGACGGAGGAGCCGTTCACGACTTGAGACGTCATGCGGAAGTTGTTGTCGAAGCCAAACGCGATGCTGCCCGTGATCAGCCCGCTCCAGGCCAAACCGGTGCGAAGGAAACCGTCGTACGAGTATGTCGTAGTCTCACCAGCCGCTGTCGTGATCGATGTCAGATGCCCCGTAGTTTGAGAGTAGGCGTATGACTGCGCGCCTTGCGGCGTCTGCAGATTTGCCCTCCGGCCCGCCGCGTCGTAGCCGTACGAGATCGTCACACCGTCGGGACGGACGACGCTCGTGCGACGACCGTCCAGGTCATAGTAATAGGCGGTCGACCAACTCCCCTGTCCCACACTCGGTGGACTGTACGAGGAGAGGAGATCGACGGGCGAGTACCCGAACGCATGCACGTTCTGGGACGGTACCGTAATGGTCGTGACGTTGCCGTTGTCGTCGTAGCCAGTCAGGAACTGGCGGTTGTCAGGCAACATCGTCTTCGTGTGGCGGCCAACAGGATCGTTGGTGAAGGACGTCGTGTTCCCCATGCTGTCGGTCGAGAAACCGAGATAGCCGAGAGCGTCGTAGCCTTGGCTCATGGCACTGTTGCCCTGTGACCTGGTGATCAGTCGACCGTGAGCATCGTAGGTGAAGACAATGGGGTTTGTGTTGGGAATTGCAATCTCAAGGGGACGGCCCGCTGCGTCGATGGTTATGACGCTCTGCCGCCCCAACGGCGACGTGCGGGTACGCGTCATCTGAGGCTGGTTGAACACACTCGCCCAAGCTTGCCCGTTCGTCGTCCTCGTGGTTGTTGCGGTCTGAAGGCTTAGCACGTTAGCTGGATCCGACAGAGTGACGAGATTCGACACAGTCGTCGTTGACGTCAGTCCCGATGGTGTGGTGACGACTGTCGTCGAGGCAAAGGGCGCCTGCATCCCGAAGCGTGGATCACCGGTGAGAGTCCAGCTGGTCACGGTCCCATCGGCGGCAGTCGTGACGTTGGTTCCGTTCGCGCCGCGGTTCGACGCAGTTGTGAACCCGGCTGGGTCCGTTACAGACTGCCCAACGTCCCCGCTAGATAGATTCTGTGCTTGATAATTCGAGCTGAGTCCCATCGCAGTCGTTCGAACAACCGCGACTCCCTGGACGCCCCCGCCGTTGGTAGTCGTGCTCGTGAGCTCAGCACCGCCGCCGGCGGGATCGATATCAGCCGTCAGCCTACCAAGCGAATCATACGTGTACGTGTACGGTCCGCTCCGCGGCGTGACTGTCGACTGCAACAACCCGCCAGGGGTGCTCGTGAAGTTGTAGGTGTCTCCAACCGCGTCTGCCATGGAGGACAGATAACCGTTGCCGTCGCTCGTCAGCGCAGTCTGCTGGCCGAAGGGCCCGACGATCAAAGTGGGGTTTCCGTGGGCGTCGTGCTGGATCGTCGTCGTATCCCCGTTGACATCGGTGACGGCCGTAAGCCTACCGCCAGCGTCATAGGAGAACGCGTATCGGGTTGCCCCGGTTAGGGTGTCCCGCGTCGCCGTGTGCCGCCCCGAGGGATCGAACTGGTACAGGTCGCCGCCGTTTTCGCTGGCTACGACGTAACCCTCCAAGACACTGCCGACGACAGGTGGCTGCACGCGCATCAGGAACCCGCCTCCTGGCCAGAGTTCGTCCAGGACTACGCTTCCGTCCGGGGCCACGGCCATGGAGATCGGGACCGCGGTCTGACCGGATGCCAGGTTCCCACTCACCGGAGCAAGGGCGGCTGCTCCCCATTGCGATTCGTCTTGATAATTGATCTCCGGACCGTTGATGCCTCCCGTACCGTTGCCGGCCAATGTCTTGATTATCCCGTCCGGACGTACCCACCGCACGCGAGAGTGGGTCGTAGTTGAGGGCCCGACCCAGTTGACCGTGTTATCCCAAAAGAACACGGATCCGTCCTTCGCGGTCGCAATAGGGCCTTGCGACGGATCAATGACAACGCTCGTCGCAAGTTGGCCATCATTGACGGGGTTGCTTCCGAGGTACTGGAAGTTGGCACTTCCAGCCACCGTCGAGAACACACCCGCGGGGCTTACCTTGCGCAAGAAGCTCCACGCGGACCCGCCGCTGCTCTTCGTGTCAGGGAAGAAGACCGTTCCGTCGTCACCAACCGCCATACCCGGGTATTCGGTGCTCGCCAGATGCACATATGCCTGTGACAGGGGTACGCCGGACGGGGCGGGGCTGAATGCAGCGGCGTTAGTCACGACCTGGCGCACATAGCCGTCGCGCGAGATTCGGATGAGGTGGAACTCGTTACCGTCGTTCTCGACGGCGTAGACCGACCCGTCCGCCGCTGCTGCCACTGCCACCACGTCGGTCAATTTCGCCGAAAGCGCTGGGACGCCGTTGTCAGTCGGAGGAAAGCCGCATGTACCCGTGCCAGCGAAGGTCGTAATGATGCCGTTAGGGTCAATCTTCCGGATTCGGCAGTTGGAGCCGTCCGCAATATAGAGAGAACCGTCAGCGCCGGCAGACAGGGTGTTACCCTGCGTTGCAAGAAACTTGGCCTGGGTTGCAGGGCCGCCATCTCCGCCGTATCCGCACGTGGTGCCCGCGATCGTAGAAATCGAACCATTTGGAGCTACGGCTTGAATCCGGCAGTTTTGGAAGCCCGCTTGCGCTTGTCCCTCCAGGACGAAGATCGTACCGTCCGGACCAACCGTCACTGCCACGGGCTCGTAGAAGGTGTAGTTCGGCCCGGGAAGGCCGGTGATAGCCGGGGACTGGTCCCCTTGGATCACCGTGATTATGGGAGGCAGGGTATCCGTAGAGCGCCACCGTCCGTCACCGTAGTAGAGCCGGTTGCTCTCTGGATCGTATGCATGGTGAACGCTCAGAGACCAGCCGCCCAAACCAGTGACGATCTCGTCGAACTCTCCGAGCGTTCCGTACCAGTCGTACCAGATCGTTATCTGGCGGCCGTTCGTACTGACCGGGTGTCCGTAGTAGCTGTAGTGTCCGAACTCCTGGTCGTACTGCGCCATGTTCGGCGAGTCCGACGGGGTAAGGGCAACGAGATCGTAAACGTATCCGATCCTGGCATGGATAGTCTGCGACCCCTGGACTCGCCGACCGAAAGCGTCGTTGCCATCCCAGGTAAAGGTGTACGACTGCGACGGCCCGGGCCCAAACTGCTGCGTCTGGTGCTGTCCTGCGATATCCGTTTCGAGCGTCACACCGAGAAGCGGCGATGGAGGTGTCGCGGACGTGAGCGGGATGGATACGGTCCGATCGGCCACGCGATCGGGGACTCGATTGCTCCGGTAATTCAGCGTGTACGGTGTGCCCCCTACAGGCACACTCTCACCCAGGACTTGGCCTTCTACATCGACGATACAGCCCTGCTGGCTACTCTGGCAGTCGGGGTCGGGTATCGGGTCGGGGGGAATCGGTGTGGGGCCCCCACTGCCTGAACTCGAAGAACCGCCGCTGCCCGAGCTCGAGCTGCCGCCGGAGCTGCTGCTCGAACTGCTACTGGGGGGCGGAGGGTCGCCGCCCGGCGGCGGGCCACTTCCCGTGTTGAAATCCCACGAGCTGAAGTGAGCAACCGGTACTCGCCAGAGCGTCTGATTGACTTGGTATAGTGACGCAATCTGCGTGAGCTCGTCGGTGGTCACACCAAGAGTCGAGAGTTCCGCAGGGGTTGCCGGCTGACCCGCTCCATCGACGTCCAGCACGGCCTGGCCGCCGCTGATGCTCAGGACAGTGACGACCAAGCCGTCCTTCGAAGGAATCCAGGTGTGGGAGGCCGGGTCGAAGTATCCGGAAGGCACGTGCATCCCGGTCGGGAAGTTGAGGAAGTTCTCCAGGTAGAAGGCGACGGGGGTGCTGAACGTGACTTGTGTGGCGTTCGCCTGTTCTGCTTCGTCGACGGTCAGCGCGAGCGCGTAGGTATAGCCACTCGTTGGTGGCAGTTCGGCAGGCATGGCCGCCGGACCGTTGCTCCCAACGGTGAACTCCGTTGCCCGCATGTGGGCGGACGTGAGGTCCTCCACTTGACCGCTGGGCAAGACCATCTGGGCAGTAGTGCCCGCGTTGAACATGAGCGTCGCTTGCCTGCTCCCGTAGGCGTCAGAGACCTGAGAGGCGCGGGCAGTCTGGATTCCGGAGCCCGACGAGAGATTGACCTGGGTAGTGGTCCCGTCACGCGAGAGCAGTGCAACGGTCGGGATCCGGATGTAGTTCTGCCATGGAACGTGAACCGTTCGCTCTGCAGCCAAGAACCCTTCTGCGCGGAAGGCGACCGTCAGTAACCCGCCTCCGTTGACGACCAGATCATAGTGACCGTCCGCCCGACTGGTCGTTGCTCCGTACTCCGGGTGGTCCGCAACGATCACGGCCACGCCGGACAGCGGACCTCCATGTGAGTCAGTGACAACGCCCTGCAATGCCGACACGCGCTGGCCGTCGACCGTCGCAGTCAAACCCAACTGGATGGCGTTCGGACCCGAGTAGAGGAAGGCGACATCCGAGGCGACGGAGGTCACAACGGAGCGATCGAGCGGCGGCGCGACAATCGTCGGGACGTTGACCGCTGCCGTGACCGTCGTCGTCGGTCCGTTGGTCGACCACAGCCCTGCGCCATTGCCTGCTTGAACCGCGAATGTGTAGGTCTGACCGTTGACCAATCCACTCACCTGATAACTGCGATTCGCTGACGCGAGCGTCGCGATCAGGGACCCGTTGGCGTAGAGGTCGTAGCCAGTGACTCCCGTTGGATCAGTGGCGGCGGACCAGAACACGAAGACGGATGTATTGCCCGTCGGGACCGCCGTAACGGTGCTTCCTGCGGGCCACAGCGGTGGGTGCGTTGCACTGCCGCCATCACCAGCATCCCCTCCGTCGGAAGTAGACGCATCGCTATTCGCTCCACCGTCGCAGGAGCCGGTGCCGGAGCAAAGGCCGCCACTGCATATGTCGTTCTGAGTGCAGGGGTTCCCGTCGTTGCACGATGTGCCGTTGGGCGCCGGTGGACTCGAACAGGTTCCAGTCCCCTGATTGCACGTTCCCGCAAGGTGACACTGGTCGCTCGGTTGGCAGACCACCGGGTTCGAACCGCTGCATGCTCCGGACTGGCAAGCAAACGAACCGAAACAGAGGTCGTTGCCGTTGCAGCTCGTGCCATCGGGCGCGTCAGGGTTGGAGCAGGTTCCGGTCGACGGGTCGCAGCTCCCCGCCTGGTGACACTGATCCGACGCCGAACAGGTGACGGGGGTCGAGCCTGTGCATGTGCCGGACTGACATGTATCCCCCCGCGTGCACGCATTCCCGTCGTTGCATGTAGTGCCGTTCGAGGCGGCTGGATTCGAGCACTGGCCCGAGGAGGGGTCGCAAGTGCCGGCCACATGGCATTGGTCGCTCGCGGTGCACGTAACGGAGTTACCGGCAGTGCAGGCGCCGGACTGGCACGTATCGTTCAAGTCGCAGAGGTTCCCGTCGTTGCACGCCGTGCCGTTGGGTGCGGCCGGGTTGGAGCATTGGCCACTGACCGGGTTGCAGGTTCCCGCGACGTGGCACTGGTCACTTGCCGCGCATGTGACCTGGCTGCCTGCGGTGCAGACACCCGCCTGACAGGTATCGTTCAAGTCGCAGTGGTTCCCGTCGTTGCACGTCGTGCCGTTCGGCGCGGTCGGGTTCGAACACTGGCCCGTCGAAGGGCTGCAGATCCCAGCGACGTGGCACTGGTCGCTGGCGAAGCAGGTGACTGGCAAGCCGGAGCAAACCCCGGATTGGCAGGCCTCGTGGAGTTCGCAGAGATTCCCGTCGTTGCAGGCGGTGCCGTTCGGCACGGCGACGGTCGAGCACGCGCCCGTCTTCGGGTTGCACTCGCCAAGCTGGCAGAGGCCGCCACTCGGACAGGTGACGGGGTTTGACCCGACGCAGTAGCCGCCCTGGCACGCCTGCGTCTGGAGGCACGCGTTTCCAGCGTTGCAGGCGGTGCCGTTCGCGACGTTCGTCGTCGTCGAGCACTGGCCGGTCTGCGGGTTGCAGCTCGACTGGGTGCACTGTGCGTCCGGCGCTGAGAGGAGCTCTGCCGAGCTCAGAGTGTTGCCGTCCGGATCGTTGCCCCCCGCAATCAGAATGCTGCCTGCGCCATCCAGCGTGGCCGTTTGCAAGAACAGATTCGCGTTCGAGGACAGAGCCGACCACTTGCCGGTGGCGGGGTTGTACATGTCGGCGCCGGCGGCGTTACCGCCGGTGAACACGAAGTTGCCATTGGGGAGCGAGGCGCCGGCGCCATTGGAGCGCGGCACGCTCATTGTTCCAGCTGCTGTCCAGGCGTTCGCTATCGGGTCGTAGATAACGGCATCGGCGAGCACAGGAGCCGAGCCACCACCGACGCCCCCCGCGCAGATCACGTTGCCTCCGGGGAGCAGCGCGCCCGCGCCAGCCGCACGCGCTTCGGGCATGTTCGCCACCTGGGTCCATGCATTCGCACTCGGGTCGTAGATGCTCGCGGCGTTCGACGCGCCAACGAACGCAGACCCTCCTGCAGCCAACACTCGCCCGTCGGCGAGCAACGTCACGAACTCCCCAACGCCGACGCCTGGAGCAAGCGTGGTTCCTGAGCCTTCTCGTCCGCCACCCTGGGAAACCGTCGTCGCCGGGCTCCACGTTCCGGACGTCGGGTCGAACAGCTCCGCAAACGGTCCTGTGTCAGCGGGGTACCCGACGACCAGCACCTGGCCGCTTGCCAGGAGGACCGCTTCGTTTTGATCCCGCGCAACGTTCATCGCTCCGGTGGCGGCCCAGGCGTTCTTCGCCGGGTCGTAGACCTCGGCGGTAGCCACCGCGAGACCGCTGTTGTCGACGCCACCGGCCACGAGGACCTGACCGTTCGCGAGCAACGTCGCCGTGTGGCCGTACCGCGGCGAGTTCATGGGAGCAGCCTGCGTCCATGTCCCGGAAGCCGTGTGATAGGTCTCGACGTCGGCCAGCGAGGTGTCTTCGCCGTCGGGTGTTCCACCCGTCACGAGCACGTCCCCATCGGACAGCTCGACGGCCGCTTGCTCGCTCAGTGGGGAAAGCATGTCCCCCGTCGCCACGATCTGCGGTTGAGGAGGCTGGCAAACGACGGGGTTGCTGCCCGTGCAGACACCGGCAGTGCAGGTGTACGTCTGGTTGCACGCGTTGGTGCCTGTACACGACGATCCGTCGGGCACGGGCGGATTCGAGCACTGTCCACTCGTCGGATCGCACGTTCCCGACGTGTGACACTGGTCGCTCGCCGCGCAGGTGACGGGATTCGAGCCGCTGCAGGTTCCGTTCGAACACGCGTCGGTCTGCGTACAAGCATTGCCGTCGTTGCAGCTCGTTCCGTTGGGCGACGTGGGGTTCGAGCACTGCCCACTGCTCGGATCGCAGGTGCCTGCTGTGTGGCACTGGTCGCTCGCAGTGCAAGCGACTGGATTCGAGCCGGTACACGTGCCCCCCTGGCAGGTGTCCGTCTGCGTGCATGCGTTACCGTCGCTGCAGCTGGTGCCGTTGGGGGAAGCTGGGTTCGAGCACGTCCCGGTCGCGGGATCGCACGTACCCGCCGAGTGGCACTGGTCGCTGGCCGTGCAGGTTATTGGATTGGAGCCCGCGCACGTTCCGGCCTGACACGTGTCGGTCTGAGTGCACGCGTTCCCGTCGCTGCATGAGGTACCGTTTGCGGCAGCCGGGTTCGAGCACTGCCCCGTCGATGGGTTGCAGGTACCGGCCGTGTGGCACTGATCGCTTGCCGTACAGGTGACCGGATTTGCCCCCGTGCATGCGCCGCTCTGGCACGCGTCCGCCTGCGTGCAGGCGTTTCCGTCGTTGCAGGAGGTACCGTCCGCGGCGGAGGGGTTGGAGCACTGGCCAGTGGAGGGATTGCAGGTGCCCGCGACGTGGCACTGGTCGCTCGCCGTGCACGTCACGTGGCTCCCCGCTGCGCAGACTCCACTCTGGCACGTGTCGTTCAAGTCGCAGGCGTTGCCGTCGTTGCAGGCCGTGCCGTTCGCGGCCGTGGGGTTCGAGCACTGGCCTGTGCTCGGGTTGCACGTACCGGCGACGTGGCACTGATCGCTCGCGGCGCACGTGACGTGGCTACCCGCGGTGCATACACCGCTCTGGCAGGTGTCGTTCAGGTCGCAGGCATTGCCGTCGCCGCATGCAGTCCCGTTCGGAGCCGCGGGGTTGGAGCACTGGCCCGTAGCCGGGTTGCAAGTGCCGGCTGCGTGGCACTGATCGCTAGCCGCGCACGTGACATGGCTTCCCGCCGTGCAGACGCCCGCCTGGCACGTGTCGCTTAGGTCACAGGCATTACCGTCGCTGCAAGTCGTGCCGTTCGGTGCGGGTGGGTTCGAACAAAGCCCGGAGCTCGGGTTACACGTCCCTCCGGTGTGACACTGGTCGGTCGCGGCGCACGTGACGTGCCCGCCGGCGGTACAGACGCCGCTCTGGCAGGTGTCGTTCAGGTCGCACGCATTGCCGTCGTTGCACGTCGTGCCGTTCGGTGAGGTGGGGTTCGAGCAAGTACCCGTCGCGGGGTTGCAGGTTCCGGCCGCGTGGCACTGGTCTTGGGCCGTGCAGGTGATTTGGTTCGACCCCGTACATACACCTGCCCGGCAAGTGTCCGTCTGGGTGCAGGCGTCGCTGTCGTTGCAGCTGGTGCCGTCGGATGCCGCTGGGTTCGAGCATGCTCCCGTCGTGGGATCGCATGTTCCTGCGACGTGGCACTGGTCCTCCGCAGTGCACGTGACTGGGTTGCTGCCCGTGCAAACGCCAGCCTGACACGTGTACGTCTGCTCGCACTTGTTGCTTCCGTTCGGGCATGTGGTTCCGTTCGCGACCGGGCTGTGATTGCAGGTGCCGTCACCGTTGCAGGAGTCCGTCGTGCACGGGTTGCCGTCGTCGCATGTCTGCGCGCTGCAGCACTCGTTGCTCGCGCTCTGGATGGCCTGGTCGTAGTGGACGGTGGTCGCGGCGCTCGCCGTAAAGCTGTCTACGAAGAGCGAGCCGTACACCGTCGTCGTGGCGGTCGTGTCGAACACCACAGACGGTGCGTAGAGGTTGCAACCGATGGTACTGCCGCCCGTCATGTCCAGGGACGAACCGGCCATGTATGTACGGCACTGGGCTGGGTAACTCGTCGAGCCGAGGGTGAATGTGTTCGAGGTCGCGACGTTGCCCGCGATGAAGATGTCGAGCGTGGCGCTCGAGTCGAGCCCGAACGTCAGCGTCTGGCTCGCGTTGACGTTGCCGCCGATGTACAGGGCCGTGTGCCCGTGCGCCCAAATGGTGAGGGGCGCGGTCATGTTGATCTGCGACAGGTAGTAGTTGCCGCACGGCAGATCGATTCGCACGGAGCTCGAGCCCGTCGCGGCGTTCGCCGAGAGACCGATCGTGGCGTTGTCGTTTGACGAAGAGTGGGAGCTCACGATGGAGGCGACGGGAATGATGTTCGTGCAGTCGCAGGGTGCGGCCACCGACGAGACCTTGGTCGTGGTTCCCTCCACGACGACCTTCGACGGGAGCGTCTTGACTACGCTCGCATTGCCATCGACCGTGAGCGTGGCGCTCACCGACGCCGTGCCCCCGAGCAGAAGGTTCCCGCGAACGAGGGATGTCGCGGTGGAGCTCAGGTTGCCCGGCGTCTGGAGGTTGCCGCCGATGGTGACGTGCTGCGTCCAGTTCTCGTTCTGATCGCTCCCAACGCCGCCGCCGAGACCTCCGTCCGGCGGACCGAGCGTGCTGTTGAACCCGTCGGTCGTGAGCGCGGCGCTCGCCCCGACGGTGGTGCAGGAGCAGATGGCCTGCGTGAAAGTCGACTGCCCCAGGACCCCCATACAGCTCGAGCCAGCATCTAGGCCGGTGTTGGGAGTACCCCCTCCCGAGCAGTTCGGACCGCCATCCGACGACAGGTCGCGGAGTGAAAAGGTTGGCGGCGCTGTCGAAGCGGGCATCGCCCCTTGCTCGGTCGGTTGGCCGTTGGACGATTGGCTCTTACAGCCAACCGTCTGAGCTACGAGTCCACCGAACACTGCGCACAGAAACACCGCCCGCAGGCTTGCGACGTGCATCGCTGTCTACCCCTGAGCGCCCGCCTGTGCGCGCGCTGCCGTTGAAGCCGACCCTCTGGACTGTGACCTGCGGTCACGGTCCTTCCTCCCGAAGCGAAGACGGTCACCTCATCGAGCAGCGGACGATCACCAAGGACGGCAAAAGCGAAGAACGGCGAGCTGCGCGTGGGTCAGAGTCTGCGGAAGTTTCAGGCTACGAGGGCGAGCGCGACGGTAAATGCCCGTTTTCGGGTAAATCGACACGTTCAGTTGTAGGCAGCCCGCTGTTTCGACGTGGACCGTCTGCCCGTAACGCGACGTCCTTGAGGAAACGGTAAGCGCCCCATTCGCGTCTCGCGCCGTGTTCAGCGTTCTTCTCAACGTCGAGAGAATTGCCTCTCCAGCCCTTCGCTATTGCGCGAGCCACCAGTCGATCACGGCTTCGAGCTCGGTCATCGTGGTTTCATGACCTCCCGGATACGAATCCAGAAAGGCGTTGGTTGCGGCTCGAGTGGCCTGCACCGCTTGCACCTCGTTGCGGTCGCGCGGGATCAGCACGAATGCCGCGATGGTGCTCGTTCCGAGCATGAGACGGATCAGCACGAGCAGGCGCGACGGACGGGGAGGGTCGAGCGACTTGCCCTGGTGGCGTCAACACAGCACGCATGTGCCGTCGGCGGCCAGAGCCGGCCCGTGCCGGTCACAGCGTTTACCTCTCCTTAGCCGGATGCCTGCCTCCTCATTGAGCAAGCAGAGAGGTGAGCGCTCGAACGGAGAGCTCCTCGTGGAGCGTCTTCTCCATGTGGAGCGAACGCAAGGCGTCAGACTCGATTGACGCCAGCAAAACCAGGTGCGACCAAGAGAGCCGGTATCCATTTCGGCCCCGCCGCGTCAGCAACTGCTCGACCTGCTCGGCACTCCACCGCTCGGCGACCTTTGCATATCTGTAGAGGCTCGGGAGATCCTCGGCGAGCGCGTCGGCGGCCATCTGGACGCCTCGCGCGCCGTGCGGCTCGCGCTTCAGGCGCGCGATGATGGATCCGACGGCATAGCGGGTGAGCGCCTCGGAGGGCCGCTCGAGGAGAGCACGCAGGCGAGCGATCGTCTCCTCGAGGGTCTCGCCGGTGCCGTCGCTGGAGGCCGTCGCGCTCGACGGTGACGTGCGACGCGCGTGGCGTCGACACCCGTCGATGAACTCGCGGATTCGGGCGGGCTCGCACGGCTTCCCCATCACCTCCGCACCGAGGTCGAACGCCGCGTTTGCCACGCTTCCTTCCACGTGGCCGCTCAGCAGCAGCACTGGGATGTTCGGGAACGCGCGACGGAAGTCGGCAATCAGTTCCAACCCGGAGCCGTCAGGCAGGCGCAGATCGGCGACAAGCGCATCCCAAGTCGGGTGGCTCGTCATGACCTTGCGACCCTCCGCCAGCGTTCCCGCGGCTACGACCTCGCCCCGCTGACGCAACATGCTCCTGAGCGACTGCACCATGAGCGGCTCGTCGTCCACCACGAGGAACCGCTGGCGAAACTCTGGCCCCATGCCCCAGAACCCCCACGGGAGCGTCGTATCACGAAGCAGCCTCTAGTACCGCTGACGGTCTGCGCAGGTCGGGTGCGACCATGGCCGATACCCGGATTTGGGTATGTGTTGATTCTCGACGACCTTCGAGGACGCAAGCCGGCCCCCGGCTGCCATGAAAGCGCCGGTCAGGGGCGTCGGGGGTCGGTTCTCCGCCACGACCTCGCGGGTTTCCGGACCACCGCCGATGGCGCCATGCGCTTCGACAAGACTCGAGGCTTGCCGTTGCGCTGGACAGCGCATTGTTCACGTCGTGAATGAGAACCGAGAGCGGACCTTCCTCGGACACTCGTGGGTACAGGGGCACCCGACGAGGGTCCGCGACCCGCACCCAGCCGTGCACGGTCAACGTCTGTATCTCGTTGTGCTGGGTGGTTCACGGTTCGACTTCGCAACTTGATCGTTGCGAGCTGGAACGCGCTTCTCAACGTTGATAAGCGGAGGACCTTGACCGCATTCAGTGGCGTGGGCGACGCTAGAAAAATGCCGCTATCGCCGCGTCGGCGGAGGCGAGCGAACCATTCGGGGTGTGTGCTGTGGCAGGGGAGCACCTGGTGAAGAAGCCAGCCTGGCAGACGGTGTCCGTCGTCTTCGCGATCGCTGCGACCCTCGTCCTCCTGGGCCTGGCCGTTGCGGTCTCTCGATTTTCGGTGCCGTCGCGACTTGGGCTGTTTGGTCTCGGACTGTTTGGCGCAGTCTGCGCCGCTTCCAGCCTATTGGGTAAGAGTGAACCGATCAGCCGCGCGGACGTCGCGAGCCTCATCAAGAGCGCAGTCGAGGTTGCGGCCGTGGTGGTCGCAGCTGTTTGGGCTCTCTTTCGTTTCGAGAGGCTTGAGGCTCCGCTGCTCGAACCGAACATAGACGTGAAGACGGCATTGAGCTCGGAAACGCGCCAGGGGTCCTGTCGCGTGATGTTTCCCGTAACAGTCACAAACAAGGGCGTCGCTTCGCTGACGCTCGAGTCGGTCGATGTCGACGTTTATGAGTTCACCCCGTCGGAGGTCGGCGAGATCAACTTTCCGAGCATCATGGCGCATCACGCCAAGAGGCTGACCGACCAGTTCACCTCGCTGCAGGAGGATTATCCACTGGGGCAGAACGCGGAATGGCATCACGATCTTGAATGGGTGATGCGTCCACAAGTCGGCAGGGAATACTACTTTCGCGCGGTCATCCACTTTCAGGGAGACATCGCCCGTGTTGGCGCGTCCTGGGGCCCTATATGCTCTGGCACGGAGTAGGGGCTCCGGAACAGCTCGAGGCGCTCCTTCAGCCATCCACCAACTGCCCCTTTTCGCGCGCGAACGAGGCCGCCGCGACCATGATGGGCGTGCGGGATTCGACGGAGCTCCTGTACGGCGCGCTCGACAGCTTCGGCCGTGTCCTCATTGACGAGTCGGGGCGCCCGCTCGAGCCCGCGGATGTGCCGGCCGCTCGCCTGCGGCGGAGCGAGTCAGTGGCGATGCGCGCGATGGACCTCGAGCTCGAACGGCGACGGCGCGGCGTTCTCTTCGCGGGGGATGGGCAACAGAGCACCTGCGCGGCCGGGACGTGAGCACCGTGCGCCGGGAGCTCCGCGCCGCCTACGAGAAGGTGCGCGCCAGGAAGCGCCGTCGCTAGTCGTCAGCGCTTGCGTGCCCGCTCCGTCGCCCAGGCGGCGGGCCGCAAGCGCCCGAGCACGCCGGGCAGGTCCACGAGACCGGCTCGACGCCTTCGGGACTCGACGCCCGCCAGCCTTCGCGGGTTGCGAGCATCCGTAGCTCATCGCGCTGGCGGAAGTGTGGCGCCGTCTCATCGGGCAAGCTCTCTCGGCGCGTCTTCGCCGACATGCCTCCTTCGGGCAGGAGCACGTGATCGCAGATGTCGCACGCGAGCAATGCCCATCTGTCGTTCGGGCCGTAGGAGAAGAACCCCACGGCCGACTCCTTAGTCACGGCGAGCACCTGTCCGCAAGGGCAGGTGCCCGACACGACTACGCGAGGGCCTCAGCACCCTGCCCGCGTTCGCCGACTGCCGCGCCGGCCCCGGGGCTCGGCTGCGGCTTGGTGGCAAGGGCGACTTCTGCTCGCTCAAGTGCACACGGGCCTTCGTCACACGAAAGCGATTACGCCGTCGTCGGCCAAACGGTCGAACAGTGATGTTCCCTCAACGAGGTCCGTGTTGGCCGCAGCGAGGATCTCTTCGACGGTGGCTCGGTCGTCCACGAGGCCGACGAGGGCTCGGACTTTCGCATCGAGGTCGAGTGCGCCGAGGACGTCGCGCGCGACGAGAAGCACCGGCACGGCGCCGAGCGTCGCCCTTCCGACGCGCTCCTCGAGAACATCGCTTTGGAGAGCCGCGTCGTCTTCGGTCCCCTGCGACGTACCGCGAGGTCGCTCCGGCTCCCGCACGGGCAGGTTCCTCAGGCCCGACGCCAGCCCGATGAGCCCTCGTTCGAGGAGACTGCGAAGATGCCGGAGCGCGAGCAGACGCGGCATGCCTGCAACGTCGAGGATGCTCTCCACGTCGGTGGCGCCGTCAACCAGCGAGAACAAGAAGGCACTCGCGTTATCGAGCGGGAAGCTTCTCAGCTCGTCGTTCGTGACGGCGGCTACCAGGATGGCCGACCCGGAACCGATCGCCCCGAGGCACTCGCGCTCCAGGGCGGTGCGACACTCGGCTGCGAGCCGGGTGGCTTCTGGGTGCAGCGGCGCGAGCTCGAGAAGCTGGGTCAGAAGAACCAGCGCCCGTTCGTGGTCTCCGCCGACGTGAAGGCGACGAGCTTCGTCGATCGTGGGGTCGCTCCCAGGGGCGACGGCCGCAGCCGCTCGTTGGCGCAGCTCCGAGTCGCGTGCGAACGCCGCCGGATCGAACTCGGGAACGATTGTGGGACGACCCTCGCCGTGCTCCGACGCCAGACCTTCGGGCGGCGTTGGCTTCGGAGGAGGCGAGGCTCCCATCGTGACCATGATAGTCCACGCGTCCCAGGGCTGACCATTGGACCGTAGCCAGGTACGGACCTCACCGACATTCGCGCCGTCGACCGGCATCGACTGTGCCTCGGGCACCAGCGAGCGTTGATAATCAACATTGGTCGGCCGGTGGTCAGCGCGCTGGCCAGGTGATGCCCGCTCACGACAGGTCGCCGGCCCTCCTTCCGCTCGTTTGCCGAGAACGCGATCCGAATCGAGCTCGGCACGCCACTCGCTTGCGCAACGCCGCATGGCACTTCTGACGACCCAGCGCGCTTCGGATCGCGACGTAGCGTCACTCGACCGGCTTTGCAGCGAGGCATCCAAGTCCGTACCGCTCTGGAGTCATCGGCGTGAACGATTCAACCCGGGTTCCTGGCTCGCCAGCCGCGCACCGGCCGCAGTCGTGGCCGATGGCTCGAACGCGATCGGGTTTGCGGTGGCTCTTGCCGACAACGTGCCGCTCGGCTCCACGAAGTGCGCCGAAGCGATTGTCTACGTGTCGCAGTCGCACCGCAGACGCGGCGGGGCGCGCGCCGCGATGTCCGAGCTGCTTTCGGTGGCTCGCACCATGGGCCTGTGGAAACTGGTTGCGTATTCGCTGGCCGATGACGCCGCAGCGCGAGCGTTGCTCGATCGCCTGGACTTTCGCGCCGTGGGAACCCTGGTGAAACACCAGCAGATCGAGGGTACCTGGCGCGACGTGGTGCTCCACGAGCGCCTCGTGATGGCCGCGCGGAAGTCGCTACCGTCGATCAGCGACGCTTAGGCCGCGCCGTCGAATACCCGATCGGTACGCGCATTGCCGGGTGGCGCTCCAGATGCACTCGTCGTGGAGACCGCAAAGCGGTCGCAACCGGAGCGATGCTCGCGAACCCTCCGGCGATTTCTCCGACGTCGGTTGGTTCGCGTTCATGAGCGTGCTGGTCGTCGTAGTTACCATGATGCTCGTTGCCGTCAGTCGCGGCACCACTCCGTGAGCTTCTCCCCCTACGAGTGACCTTCTCGCCTACGATCGAGAGAATGGCGTCCTCCCAGCTTCAGGCGCGAACCTACCGGGTCATCGCCGAGGGCGACAATGACGTGGCCCAGGGACTGCCGATCACAGATGCACTCGCCGTCGCGGAGTTCGCGCGCGAGCACGGCAAGCGTCACGTCGCCATCGTGGACGAGGAGACGTCCGCAATCGTCGACGAAGCGGAGGCGCGACGCAGGTTCATTGTGTCCACGCCATCCGCCAGCCGCTGAACCGCTGCTGCGTGCGTGTATTCTCGCAGACGTGGGGGCCCGCCTCGCGCGCCTGCTGCTCGTCGTGCTCGTGGCGCTCGCATGCTGCGGGTGCACGCGAGAACACGACGTGGTCGAGCTGACAAGGTGGACGCTCGACGCGCCCGGCGTGCACGAGGCGGTCACGGTGCCCCAGCACTTCGACAAGGAGCTCGGGGACCGCGATCAGCACTTCACGCTGACCGCGCGCGTCGACGTGCCCGCCGAGCTGCGCGCTCACCCCGTGGCGTTGGCCATCCCGTACTTCGCCGGACAAGCGACGCTGCGCGCGAACGGAGTGGACGTGCCCGATAGCGATGCGAGCCCGTTCGAGACGTACCGGGCCGTGGGGGCACATCGCTTCCTCATCCCCGCCGACGTGACCCGTACTGGCTCGCTCGACCTCGCGCTCGACGTGAACCACCGCTGGACCCAGAGCGCGTGGCTGGACACCGTTCCACGCCTCGCCGGCGCGAACGGAGGTCGCGACTACGCATTGGTCGCGACGTTCAACCAGGCGTCGGCCTGTGCCGCGCTCGCGATGAACCTGCTCGTCTCGATCGTCTACGCTCTCCTCTACCTCGCCGACCGCAGGCGCACCGAGTACGGCTGGTTCTCCCTCGCATCGATCGCCGGCGCACTCTACTCGGCCTACACGCTGGGCCTTCTCGAGCCCCTCTTCGGATGGGGGGACCTAGCCCTGGTTGGCTTCGGCGTCACGCTCTCGTCAATCAGCAGCATCATGCTCACCGGCGCGATCTTCCAGCACAAGCCGAGCCGCGCATGGTGGGGGTTGCTTGTGCTCTGGTGCATCGTCGCAGCGTTCAGCTTCGGTCCGTTCGCAATCGTGCGATGGGCCTCACCGATCGCCATCCTCACGATGTTCGCGGCGGGCACCTTCTGCCTGCGGATGCTCGTGCAGGCGATGCGCAGGGGTCGCCCGACGCAGTCGGCGGTGCTCGCGACCATCGCATGGCCGGTCGTGTGCGTCCTGGCACTCGACGACTCGGCGTCGTGGCTTGGCTTCGGCGAGCTCTATCACGGCTTCCGCGGGGCGTGCGCCGGGACAGCGCTAGTCGCGATCCTGCAGGCGGCAGCGGTAGGCGCCCAGCTCATGCAGTCGCTAAGAGAAGCGGCAGCCAGAGTGAGAGAGCTGGAGGAGCAGGCGCGAGAGCTGGGGGCTCGAGGACGCGAGATCGGTCAGCTGAACGAGGAGCTGCGGCACCAGGTTGCGGAGCGGTCGCGCGAGCTCACGGAGGTGCTCGCGCAGACCGAGGGGAGCGTTGCCGCGACCGCCTTGGCAGTAGGCGATGTATTCCACGGGCGCTACCGCGTCACGCGACCACTCGGGCGGGGTGGGATGGGCGCCGTGTACGAGGTGGAGCGCACGCGCGACGGCAAAAGACTCGCGCTCAAGGTCGTCACGGGCGTGGTGTCCGCGAAGCACGCGGCCCGCTTCGCACGCGAGGCCGAGATCGGCGCGCGCGTGCAGCATGAGAACCTCGTTTCCATCGTGGACGTCGGCATCGCGACCGGCGCCACGCCGTTTCTCGTGATGGAGCTCGTGCAAGGTGGCACGCTCGAAGACAAGCGGATGTGCTTCGGCGACGCTGTGTGGGCCCTTCCAATCGTGCGGCAGATCGCCGCAGGCCTTGCCGAGCTGCACGCCAACCGCGTCGTCCATCGCGACCTCAAGCCGGGCAACGTGCTGCTCGTCGAGAACGGCGGTGGCTCGAATCCCCTCGCGAAGATCTCGGACTTCGGGATCTCGCGCTTCGGCGCGCTCGACGGCAGCGCCGACGTCGACGCAAACAGCGCCACGGTGACGGCCGGCCCCGAGCATGCGAGCCCCCGCGATCTCACCGAGACCGGGGCGATCATGGGCACGCCCGTCTATATGCCGCCCGAAGCGTGGTTCGGTCCCGCGAGGCACCCGAGCGCCGACCTCTTCTCCCTGGGCGTGCTCGCCTACGAAGCGCTCACGGGCCGCTCCCCCTTCGCCGTTCCTGCAGTGCTCCTCGTCCGCGCGCGCCAGCCGATTCCCACCCCCGGGCCGCTCGACGGCGTCAACACCAGAGTCGCATCCGTCGTGCTCGCGTGTCTGCGGGTCGAGCCCTCCGAGCGGCCGCGGGCCAGAGAGGTTGCAGAGGTCCTCTCCTTGCGGCCGTGACCGCGCTGCTTCGAGATCGCACCGAGGCTGCGCGTGGATAGTCAGATAGGCGACTGCCTGTTCGATGATGCTCGCCCTCCTCAATCCGCGGCGCGGTCGCCGGCTCGTCGGTCGCGACGACGGCGGGCGCCTGCGTGGGCTTCGCCGCCCAGCCCTCACGTCGCGCGGGTGCCGCATGGGCGCCGTGACGATGCTCCACACACCGGAAGTTCTGGCCGCGCCAGCCGTGAACGGCCGGCACGTTGCATCTAAGGCCGCCGCGGACGTGCTCGCGATTGCAGCGTATGCGATCGCCGACGCGCCGGAGCGACTGGCACCCCGGCTGGGGCACCGCGCGGTCGCGGCGGCCGTGAAGAAGGCGGACATGGTGCTCGAGCTCGTGGCGAAGGGGGTGGGGAGACTGACCGCGATTCCACGTCGCCCCGATCGAAGGAGTGCGCCACGGCTCTCCGCGAGCGGGTGTCTTCCCAACAGACGAGCATCGTTCTTTAATGCCGACCCTATGCGTGTACTTCTCTCCGCAGCGCTCTTCGCATCGATGCTCTCCCTGGTTGCCTGCGGCGAGGACACTCCCGCACCGCAGGCACCGCCACCGACTCCTCCTCCGCCGCTGGCCATCGCCGCGGCGACGCCCGCCTCTCCACCGGCCGACACGACGCCGCCTCCTCCGGCGCCCAAACCGTCGATGGCCGACATGATTGCGACCGCCACGAAGGCCGAGGTCGACGCCATCAATGCGCACGACGCGCAGAAGTTCGCGTCCCTGTTCGCGGCCGACGGCGTGCGGCGCTTCGTGGGCACCCCGCCGCCCGACGAGGTCGGCCGCGACGCGATCGTGGCCAGCCTGCAGCATGCCTTCGCGACCCTGCCCGACTTCAAGCTCGCGATCAGCAGGATGTGGATCAAGGACAACGTCCGCATCACGACCGAGGACTGGAACGCGACCGACTCGGGCGCGGGGTACCACGGCGCGAAGCCGACCGGCCGCCCCGTCGGCGTCACCGCCGCCACCGTCGCCGTCTTCGGCGACGATGGGCTCATCAAGGAGCTGCGAATCTACGGTGACGGGGTCACGCTCATGAAGCAGCTCGATCCCAAGGCGAAGCCGGACACGTTCCGAGTGCCGCCGGCACTGGCGGTGTCATACGAGACCATCGTCGCGGGAGGACCGAGCGAAGACGCGAACCTGCAGACGACCAAGGCCATGTGGCAATCGTGGGACGACCACCGTAACGACGCGGTCATGGGGTACTACGCGCCCGGGGCGACCGGCGACTTCAACGCCACCATGAAGACCAAGGACGTCACGGCCATGAAGAAGTCGAACGCAATGGAGTGGTCGGCGTTCCCCGATCTCAAGGGTCCTTGCTCGGCAATGTGGGCCATCGGCGACTACACGATCTGCGAAGGGGTCGACACCGGCACGTTCAAGAACAATCTCGGCCCCTACAAGGCGAACGGCAAAATCGTGACGACGCACTACGTGGACATCTTGCAATGGAAGGACGGCAAGATCGTGCGCGACCAGCTCTTCGCCAACGGCTTCGAGTTCCTGACCCAGATCGGCGCCCTGAAGCCACCGCCCGAAGCGACGCCGAGGCCCAATCAGTGAACGAGGCGCGCCCCCCCGGGAGCATCAGGGGGTCCATCCAGCTGCACCACGACGAGGGCGCCCGCCCGAGGCGACGTTGCGCACGAGCATCGTCTTGACCGCCTTCGTCACCCCGAGCTCGGATATCGAGTCCATGAGGAGCAGCTCGCGAACGCATGGATGATGAGGTCACTGTGGCGTGGGAAGACAACCCTACGCTTCAAGAATCGCAGTGAAGCGGTACGAGACTTCGTGCGATTGCAGCCTCCAGGCCACAGGGACGCGCCAGGCGTCGTCACTCATCGGTTCTACGCCGAGGTGGAACGTCTTGTTCTGGACAGGGCGGTGGCGGCTGACGCCTTCACGCGCTGGCACGCGCCGCGCCGCGACTCGCCGAGAAGGCGCCTCCGAGCTCACCCTGTGAGGCGTGCGACAATGTGCAGCGCCTAGCGACGGGCGCCTTGAGCGGCAACCTCAGAAGGCTCAGAAGAATCGTTCACAAGCACGTGCCGCATCAGCATCGCCCCCGGCGGACGGCGTCGGGCAGCGGCGGATCATCCGCACCCCTTCGCGGTGCATGCCAGTCCGCTATTGCACGCGTGGTTCGCACAGCAGGGCTGTCCGGTCGCGCCGCAGTTCACGCACGTGCGGTAGGCGGGTATTGCGCCGGAGCAGACGAGCGAGCTGCTATTGCACATGTCGCCGCAGCACGCTTGGCCGAGGGCGCCGCACTGGCCACAGACTCCAGCGGTGGTACACACCAGTCCCGAGCTGCACGGCCGGTCTGCGCAGCAGGCCTGGCCACTGGCGCCGCACTGGCCACAGACTCCCGTGGAGGTGCACGACCCGGAGCTGCACATGTCTCCGGCACAGCAGGGCTGACCGTCGCCGCCGCACTCCGCACAGACCCCCTGCGTGTTGCACACCACGCCCGACGCTGTGCACGCGTCGACGCAGCAGGGCTGACCGGCGGCGCCGCACGGCGTGCACGTGAAGTCCACGCAGGTGACGCCGCTTGCGGTGCATTGGACGCCGCAGCACGGTTGTCCCGCGGCGCCGCAGCTGCCGCAGCTACCGTTGGAGCACGCTCCGCCCAGCGTGGGGCACGTTGCTCCCGCCGACGTGCACAGGCCGTCGACACAGCAGCCGCCGTTGCAACCGTTGCCCGGGCAGCAGGCTTCACCCGGGCCGCCGCAAGGGCCGCCGCTGCTAGTCCCGCTGCTTCCGCCAAAGCTGCCGCTCCCGCTGCCTGTGCTACCGCTGCTGCTGCCGAGAAGCGAGGCGTCCCCCGTTCCACCGCCGGGGCTGTTGCTCCCCCCGCAGGCGACCGCCAGGGCGATCGCCAAGGTGGTAGTCAACGCCACTGCCGGCGCAAGGATTCTCGTGTTCAAGCTCCCCTCCTCACGACCGCAGTGGCGCCCAGAGCTGCGCGCCGATCCGGCCCGCAGTCTCGAACCTAGCAGGATAGCTGGTGGGCGGCGTCGGCTATGGGCACGACGTTGCCGAGGCGAGCAAGCCGCCTCGCCTCGAGGACCAGATCACCCAAGTCGACAGGAGGCCGTGGACGCCGGGACGCGCAGAATATCGAGCGCTAGGCCCTGTCTTGCTGTCGGTGTGGACCGTCGAGCCCTTGCAGACCGCAGTGAAGCGATGGTGTGATGGCCGTTCCTCCCGCACGTGGGAGGGGCGAGCCATCAACGGGATCGGGGGCGCGATGAAGCGGACGATGAAGGGGACCACGACCGGGCTGGTCGTGGCGACTCTCGCGGCGAGCTGCTCGTCGACTTCGAGCACCAGCAAGGCTGACTCGGGTGTGCAGGACGCCGCGTCCTCATCATCCAGCGGCGGATCGTCGGGGAGTGAAGGCGGCTCGGAAGGTGGCTCCGGGAGCAGTTCGGGAGCTGGCGGAGGCTGTGACGGAGGGACGGTGCGCGGAGGCCAGCCGGTGACGCTCGCCTCCGGGCAGCCGGGGCAGAACGACCCCAGTGGCATCGCCGTCGACGCGACAAGCGTGTACTGGACGGACGCAAGCGGCGGCACGGTGATGAAGGTCGCCCTCAGCGGCGGCAGCCCGACGACGCTTGCCGCTGGGCTGAACAACCCCCAGGGCATCGCCGTCGACGCGACGAGCGTGTACTGGACGAACGACTTCGGCAACAGCACCGTGATGAAGGTCGCCCTCGGCGGCGGCAGCCCGACGACGATCGCCTCGGGGCAGATCAATCCCAGTGGCATCGCCGTCGATGCGACAAGCGTGTACTGGACGGACGCAAGCGGCGGCACGGTGATGAAGGTCGCCCTCAGCGGCGGCAGCCCGACGACGATCGCCTCGGAGCCGGGCGCCCGGGGAATCGCCGTCGACGCGACGAACGTGTACTGGACGGGCAACGGCGCCGTGATGAAGGTCGCCCTCGGCGGCGGCAGCCCGGTGACGCTCGCCTCCGGGCAACCGGGACAGGACGATCCCCTTGCCATCGCCGTCGACGCGACAAGCGTGTACTGGACGGACTACGCCAACGGCACCGTGATGAAGGTTGCGATCAGCGGCGGCAGCCCGACGACGCTCGCTTCGGGGCAGAGCGAGCCTGCGTTTATAGCCGTCGACCCGACAAATGTTTTTTGGACGGACGCAAGCGGCGGCAACGTGATGAAGGTCGCCCTCGGCGGCGGCTGCCCGGTGACGCTCGCCTCCGGGCAGAGCAGTCCCCAGGGCATCGCCGTCGACGCGACGAGCGTGTACTGGACGAATCACGCTGGCGGCACCGTCATGAAGCTCGCGAAATGAGCTTGTGAAGAACGCTCTCGCGGACATCGCCGTCACCGCCGATCTGCTCCGCGACCGGGCATCACCGGATCGCTACGCATGCACGATGCCGCGCGCCTTCGCGTGTCGCCTGCCCGTAGACGCACGAGCGCGTCGCGTACGACTTCCAAGGCCCTGAGACGGCGCATTGCTGCCCGGCGTGCGATCCGGAACGTCGACAGGCCCCGGAAATCCGCCGCTGACGCCGGCGATTGCCGGGTTCTCGACCCGTCCGGGATCCATCATCGTCGATGGAAGACGAAGAACACGCCTCCGGTCGGGGCGCCCGGCCCCAACGTGTCGTCCGAGATCAACACGTAGTCGCCGCCGTCCCCCAACGGTGCGATACCCTCGAGGTTTACGAGGTCGCAGGGCGCCCCGCCGCCCCGCAGCCGGTCGTATGCATCGTCCAGATCGCGCACGCGCCCGGCCACCACGTCGTCGTGGGCGGCCGGATCGAGCCAGAACCCGATCAGGTGGTGCAGGTGCGAGCGTTCGCAGGAGTCGGCGCTACGCGTGTGGCTTGAGCGGCGACCGATGGCGAGCACCTCAATCCCCCCGTCCCTCTCGCGGCACGTCATGCCAGACAGCACATCGCCTTGGGTGGCGGCGGGGAGGAGGAGGTGGCGGACCCGTGCTAGCGCGTGCCTTCGGGCGTCAATCACGGCGAGGGGGATCGGGCGTGCCGATCGCTCCGGCGCGGCGATCACCCAGGGACCTGCGGCGCACATAGCCTCGATGCCGTGCTGGGTGCGCTTCTCGAAGCCCGAATCGGCGGGGAGTTCCAGCTCGTTGCTCCCGCCATCGGGGCCGACAAAGAAGAGAAGCTCGCCGGCATCGTCGGCGTCTTCTTGGCCCTCGGTCCCCACGACGAATGCGCCACCGCTGAGCCATGCGAGCGATTCTGTGTCCAGGTTAGGCAACGTGAGGTCGAACCGGACGGCGGCGCCAGGGGTAACTGACACGGTGCCGCCGCTTACCCCCATTGTGACGGGCACCATCAGATGTCCAGTGCTCCCTGTGAGGGCGCGCTCGGGGAGGACCCAATAGGCGCCGCGCTCGTCCACTGCGATGGCGGAGAGCCCATGAAGGTAGGGAGCGCTGGCGTCGAGAAAGAGCGCGGGCGAGCGCGCCACGAACTCCCCGCCGCCCTGCGCCTGCCCATGTGTGATCGCTGCCAGCGTGAGGAGCGCCGCCTGGACGGCCGCGGCAATGCAGATGGCGGCCGTAGCCCGCCGGCGACTCACGTCCAGGCTCGATCGGTCAGCGTCCAGTGCTCGGCTGAAATCAGGATGCCCCCTGCGGTCCTCCGCGCCGAATCCCCTGACGGGAGGTCACTGGCTGCCTCCCGCAACCGCCCCGTCGGGTGGGACGTGGCCGATGGCCGCGGAAACAGCGTTGCGAAATTGGCTCACCTTTGTCGCCTGCTCTCCCTCGCAGGCCGTCATCTGACACGTAAGCACCCGCATGCAGCCTTGCGACGTGTTCACAAGGTCTTCCCTGTCACCTTCCCTCAGGAGGCCCACGACTTGATTGCCGACGTTGAAGACCGGAGACCCGGAGTTGCCGACGAACGACGTGACCGCGGCAACGAAGAAGGTGGAGGTCGGGTTGACGCTGCGAACGACGCCGTTGTCGGCGTACTTCTCGGGTAGCCCGAGTGGGTAGCCGATGATGTAAACGTGATCCCCGGAAGCGACGTCACTCCCCGCCAGGGTCAGGCGCGGTCGATTCGCGGGGACACGCCGGTTCAACCGAACGAGTTCCCAATCCCCCGCCGCGTCACGCTGGATGACCTGCGTGGGCGTGTAGACACTGGTCTCCGGCAATGTCACGACAGGGACATCGTTGTGTGTGCGATAATCAAAAACTATCCGCACGTCGCCAGGACTTGTGTCTTGGATGCAATGACCTGCCGAGGCCACGACATCGTCGCCCACGAGAAAGGCGGTGCACCACGCTCCGCTCGGCTGCTGTGCAAACCTGTCATCCGGACACACGTTCCAGACCTTCACCAAGGTGTCCCTCGGTAGACCGAAGTTGCCCGCCGCATCAGGACCGGTGAGCGCGCGCGCCCAAAACATGGCCGCTGTGGAATCGGCGTTATGCGGTGCCCCGGGCATGACCACATGCTCGACATCCATACGGGAGTCGACGCCGTAGGCTGGGCAGCCGCCGAGAACGAGCAGCAGAGGGAGGGCGGCGTGAAACGGCAGGCGTGGGCTGCGCAGAAGGCTCTTGCCGCAACTCGGGTCGGTCACGGCAAGCAAGCCGCGTCGCCCGTGACGGTTCCAGAATCCGGGGTTCCTGCCTCCGGAAGCTCCCCGGTGATCTCTACGCACTGCGACTGGTCGCCAATGGCTACCTGAACGTAGGCGGCATGAGGGTTGACGAGTTGCAGGGTCGTGAAGCCATCCAGTGTCGTCCCCGAGTTGCCCGAGAGAAGGATTGTCAACGAGCCGCTCGAGCTGCTGCCGCCCGCGCCGGCGCCTCCGCTGCTAGCGCCGGAGTCGGTAGCCCCACCACCACCTCCCCCGCCGCCACCTGCTGAACCCGTGCTCGACGTAGAAGTGAACGAGCCCGCGCTCGTCACGAGCGTAGCGTGGGCTCCACCGATGACCGGGCACCCGAATGTCGCCGAGACGTGAAGGGGCACAAGAAACGTCGGAGTCATGGTGCCGCTGACGATCGTGTACCCGAGCGAGGCAATCGTGATGGATACGACGCTGGGTTGCGACGCATCTTCGACGCAGCCCTTGGGCGCGCCCGGAAGAGCGGTTCCCGCGCACCCGGCGGCGGACGCCATCCCGGCGGCAGTGAGCAGAACGACGGCGCCCAATTTCATTTTCCGGCTCCCTTCGTGCTGCTGGACGAACTACCGCTCGCGGCGTTGGCGACAGCCGACACGGCGTTCCCCAGCAGGGACAGATCCAGGGAGAGCCCCATGCTGAACTGCGGCTGCCACTCGTTGTGCGTGACGAGCGTCGGGCTCGCCGCGGGCTTCGGTACGGACACGATCTGGTCGAGCGTCCCCGATGGGACGTCAAAAGCGCGCCAGGACGGGCCGAACGTGAAGAGGACGCCCGTTGCCAGCTCGACCATCAATCGCAGGTTCCATTGCTTGAAGAGCTCCCCGGTCGAGCCACGGAGGAACGTCGGTCCAAACGCTATCCCGAAGCCGTCGACAGGACAGAAGAGTCGCGGGTCATAGTTCGCGCACCAGGTCGGCTTCCAGATGGCAAAAGGGTAGAAGGCGAGGAGCGCAGACGAGGTGACCTGATCGGTGAACTTGTCGACCTTTTGGAGCTGGTAGAGCTGATCGGGGCCCGACACCGAAATGGGCTCGTAGGCGTAGGCAGACGTCGGGAACCCACCGCTGGGGAAGTTCCACCCGAGCTCGATGACGGCGCTCACCACCTGGTGACGGGCCGGCACCTTGAACGCGGCGGACGCGCTTATCTGGTCCTGTGTCGCGCCCGCGCATGCCTTCGACCCATTCGGAGGCGTCGGGCCGGCGTCGGCCCCTTTGCTGGCCGCCGCTTGGCAAACCTCGGCGGAATACTGGTAGCCCCCCTGGATCGTCGCCGAGACGACCCTGGAGGTGTAGCGGGCCGAAGGCTTCATCTTGGCGGTGGCTGCCAGTTGGAAAGCATTCGTGACCGGAACGGCGCTCGCAGACTTGATTCCCACACCGAGTAGTCCAAAGGCTTGGACCAACGGTGCGAGGAGTGACGAATTGTCGATAGCTGCCCCTTGCACGACCTCCACGTCCTGCGGCGTGACCGCGTCGAGATCGAACGCGAACAAGCGGATCGTCTGTCCGTCGGTGTAGCGGGAGGCTACGACGCTTGCGCCGCTCCAGGCCTCCAGGGGGATCAGGGCGGTGTCGTCGTTGGGGTTAGGGACCATTCCCCGGAAGACTGGCTGCGGTGTAGATCCGTAATTCGCCGCTCCGTTCGCCGCGAAAGCCGCGACCGCGCTGTCAAAATCTGTCTGCACCGTCGGGTCGGTCTTGAGTGCAGTGGCTAGGGCCACTTGGACAGCGGGGTCCTTCGAGCCCGCTTCCGCGGCGGGCTGCCATTGCGCTCTAGCGCTCGACTGATCGCTCGGGGAGCTCGGGCTCGCGAAGACGGTCAACTGAATGGGCCCGCTCCCGTCCAGGTGTGGGAAAGAGAACGTCTTGCCGGCATCGACCTGGAAGCACTTGTTGTTGCTGTGACTCGAGTTGTCGAGGCGCACGACGATGGACGACAGTTTCGCCTTGTCGGCTGGACTCTGGACCTGCCAGCTCGTCTTCTCGTCTTGATAGTGATCGAGACACGCTGACCCCTTATCTACGCTTCCCCCCGACCGGTATGAGATCTGCCCGTCAGGGAACAGCCGCAGCTCTGCTTTCTCACAGCCGTCCGTCTCGGATGGTGTCGCCATTGACGTGTCGCAGAAGTTGGCCGCGACAGGATCCGCCACAGCGCCGCCCGAGCCTCCACTCGGTGCTTCGGGTGACTGCGGGCTCTGCGCCGAACCTCCACACGCCGAGAGGGCGCAAGAGACTGCCACTGCAACGCCACGGAGTCCCATGCGCCGCATCACCGGGCGAAAGCAGGTTCTCGTCCCCTTCATCGGCTGCCAGCCCATTCTGTGTGCGCCGTTCGCCCTGGCAACAGCGTCGGACCCACGACTCCTCATGATCGACGGGCCGCTGCAGGCAACACGACGACTCCGATTGCGACCATGGCAATAGGCTTCATCAGGCGCTCTCCCCTGGCGACGACTTGAAACGTGTGATGAGCGACGGAACGGGTGGGCGATGACCGTGCGACGACGCCCCTCCAGAAGCAAGGCTCGCAGCTGCTTGGTCAACGGTCAACGTCGATGACATTCCTTGCCTCGTTGATTCTTGTATCAGGTCCACTCGTGCGATCCTCCGGTCGCACGCACATCCAAAGGTTCGGGAGAGGGTCGCCGGGTTGACTTTGAGGCCAAGTCCTCGTTGTTGAGATTGGCGCCCT
>Ga0335069_10000827_pt1 | contig 49938 bp, 61 predicted proteins | sample Lox_Sample_11_FD_206714 | JGI IMG/M metagenome (GOLD analysis project Ga0335069, IMG submission 206714) | Soil microbial communities from Loxahatchee National Wildlife Refuge, Florida, United States - Lox_Sample_1.1 | ecosystem: Environmental > Terrestrial > Soil > Wetlands | place: USA... | reverse complement strand
AGAGGGTTGCTTTCATTAGTGGTATTATAACACGGATTTGCAAGAAAAGCAATAAAAATATAGTGCTAAAGCACGGCGAAATATAAAATTTCTATAAAAAATTTGTCGGTGGGGGGAGGTACGTTCTAACTACTCCGCCGCCGGGGGCCATACGCCTTGCCACACCAGACAAGGGAATCTCTTATCTGTCAACAACGCCGAAAAGCGCAATTTACATGCGCCATCCAGGTTTCTATTCAATTTCCTACCTACTCACGGTGTCCTAGTACGTTACGATTGAATACGTATGCGGCTATTGACTACTGCATTATACCATATTGGTGGTGATAAGTCAAACGCACAGAGATGCGCTCTGCTTAGTGCATTCCATGGCTTAAACAAAGGGTTTTGTGCGTGTGCTTTGGGTGGCTGTCTCGGGAGTGAGATGTCCACTTTACTGCCTAGTTTGTTACTTATCAGTACGTGCTTATTGGTGCTTGTAGCCTAGCTAAACGGCTGTATTCCTCCACATACTGGCTTTTTTAGTTACCTTATAGTTCTGTTCTCCTTGTATGTATCAGTATTGTGGGGGCGCGGGTGTTTCCTTGTACTGGGGGTCGCTTGACTGTGTTTCATTGCTACTGTGTAGTAATTAGCAATATTGAGTTATACACAGGTTTAGTGTATCGTGGGGGCTTTTTTGTGGTAGTCTTAGGGATAGAGATGTGGGGGCGGCTGGATTTTGGGGAGCCGTCCCCCGTCTCGGTAGCTCATTAACAAGTTAATAGAGGAAATATGCACTACTTTGTAGCACTTACTGGTTTATTCCTGCTCTGTGGCTTCTTGGTTATCTGTCTCAAATGGTTGGCGGATGAAATAGGGGCCGGGTGGGACGGGTACGAGCTTTGATTACAAACGGCCATTACGAGCCGTGATAACAAAGAGCCGCCCCTGCTACCGGGCGGCTTTTGTTTTTCTTAGTTAGCAGCGTTTCTTATTATAATCTCATGATATTTTAATGTCAATCTGATAGTATACATTCCCGAGGCGATATTTTACATGTCCGATGCCCGTGGATTATCCACATTTTAAATGTAGACAATATTAAACTAGTATGATATGCTTGATTTAGTCAAATTGTTCACAGGAGGTGTAAATGCGCTATTTTGCTTATGGCTCGAACATGAACCACGATCAAATGCGATATAGGTGTCCTTCGGCTACTTTCCTGGGTCGCGCAATGCTGCACGACTACAGGCTGGTATTCGATGGGTTCTCTATAAGATGGTTCGGGGGTGTTGCTAACGTAATACCAAGCACCGGCTCTCATGTGTGGGGTGGTTTGTATGAGATTAACAGCGAATGTGTGGCTGCGCTCGATAAATACGAGGGCCACCCAATTGCGTATACCAGACAGTTAGTATCTGTTACTACTTCGTCTGGTGTCTCTTACAACACCATTTGCTATATGAGGTCGTCCCTTAAACCAAGAAAACCTGGGGTACGATACTTTAACGTGGTGCGCCAGGGAGCACTTGATTGTGGATTGCCGAAATGGTATGTATCTAACGTTGTTCGCGTCTGTGAATAGGCAATACTTAGGGCCGGACTTTTCCGGCCCTTTGTTATCCACAAATTATCCACATTTCGGGAATTTAATAGGTTTGCATAGTGTGGTAGGGTTTATTTATATGAATGATAAGGAATTGAGGCGCAAGCGTTTCTTTATTAATAAGGCCCTGAAACGCCGTAAAATGCGCCAGGACGCACGAATTAACCGTTATAAGGAGATAGAGCCAGGGGTTTATCTCAAAACCTACTAGTATGGTTACTATTGTATATATCGCGGGGTTTATTAGTGGGGTGGCTGTTACTGCTCTTGTGTGGGAGGTGTCACGTCGGTGCTCACGGTGTCGCAAACCGTCTGTATTTGATCGTGGGGACGGGTATAATGAGGTGGTGTTTTAGTAACGGCGTACATTGAATAGTCCAGTACAAGCCGCACACACTCTGACAGAATACTTTTTCCCACCTTCGTATATCTCTTTTGGTTCTGTTTTATCGGACTTACAATATGGGCACGTAAGATAGCCAAATTGATAGTGGCCTTTTGAATTAAAGCCCGAAAACTTTTGTTCTTTATCAAAAAATACTTCGTAATCCATATCTTCATTTGCTACTGATGATCCCGGCTTCTTGTTTGGAGAGGCCGCAGCGATGACAAAAGTCGGCAGGAACCCACACCGCTGTTTCTCCTCCATCTTCAAAACGAGCCACCCTCCGCCAGATGTGTCCAAACAAGTAACACCAGATTGAGTATTTCATAAATTATGCTTTGCCATTAGTTAATAACTATTCTTTTTCTTCGCTTTCGATCTCGAAAATACCACCGAGAATATCACGCATAGAAACATCATAAGCACCTATGCGTAATTCTTTTGCCATTTTCAAAGCAGCTTGGTACCTGTTTTCAGCGTGGACCACAAACGACTGCCACATTTGTGTGTCTTCGGTTTTAAATGTTAGCTGCCATTGAGTCATGGTGGCTACTAGTCGAAAATACCGTCAGGCTCGTTAGATTCGTCTTGTTTAAACCACCAGGATTTAAATTTTTTGTCGTCAACATCCCAAGTCCATATTATTATTTTGTTGTGAGAGTTCGGGTTTTTCTTTGGACGTATTGCTGTTACTGGTCCAATGTCCAGCTTATTTATAAGTTTTGCAAGCTCTTTACCGTATTTGCGTCGTACTCTATCTGTAAAGATATAAAAGGCGCACGTTTCCTCAAACGAAAATCTTTTTTTAGCAATCTCTAATAAGATTGCCCTTGTGTTTTGATGTAGTCCGTGGACCACCTGCACCCCACAGCATCCACTAAGTTCCTCAATGTAAGGCATATTAGCTTTTATATATTAAATAACTGAGGTATAGCAGAAAGACGGCCACCATAATACCTAGCGGTGCCTCTTCCCACGCTCCAATCTGATACAGTAAATAGGTGTACCACAGACAAGTACCAGCTATTGCAAGCTCAAACATGATTAACAGTATTTTTATATTCATATCATTCATTTATTGTTCTGTGCGCGTAGTCGATCATTCGCATTGCAGACACGTCATCAATAACCCATAGGTCGTTTTCATAATCAGGACCGACCATTATATAGTCTTGAATGCACGACGCGATCCAAATTTTGCATCGGTGTCGCATTCGTGGCGAAAGTCTCGGCTTTGGGTTACGCTTGCAATAGTCGTCAAGCGACTTCCACGCAGCATTTTCTATGTAATACGATCTAGGCATATAACTTTCCACCCTTCAAAATTGCCACTTGTGGCTTAGAGAAACACCCTGTAAAGAACAATTCCAAACCCGTGTTCAGTGATTCTGCGAATGTGGTTGCCACGACCATCCATTCGCCAATTCTTGCTACATACAGCCCGGCGCGTTTTTCTATTTTCATATTAGTTAAATAATTCTTTTGAATAAGATTCGATAAAGTTTTTTTCGTTGAAAGCGCGGCCTTGTGGCGCGAGGAATACGTGAACGTCCATCCCTTCCACGTCCATGAGTGCCATTTTGTACCCCGATAACAACTCCATATACTCTATCGCCTCAAACATTGTATCATCAATTTCGTATATCTCTATGTCGTGGATTCTATCAAACTGTGGATAACGCCCGTCCTCAAAAAGCATAGGATATGAGCCGTTTATTAGCTCCATGGCACCGAAAATCTTAGTGTCCATGATCTTTCGTGCACCCTTCATATAGGGGTCGTGGTTATAAAATCCTTCTTTCAGTGATCCGTAAACGCCGATGATAACCATATTATTACTTCATTCTGTTTAGGTAGTCGTTAATTCCGTGGTTGTGTGCGTTGTCCATTCGTAGCCACGTCTCAAATGGTTTAGTGAATTTGATTTTTTCCTTTTGCACCCCGATAACAAACTTATTAAATTGTTCGATGTTGTATGCACTGAATGGATAAAATGTAGTGACGGTAGCGGCGGGGATAATATCCATGAGCAAGTCTAGTATCTTGTCAAAGTTTCTGCGTGCTTTTAGTGCTGAGTTACGGTTGATTGCGTCGTGTATATCCTCCATGTCCACACGCGATAGGAGTTCTTTGACGTAGTTATTTTCACGGTCACTTTCTACAACAAGCTGAACAGCGAGTCGTGCAAGGCCAAACGCGAGAGAAAATAGTACAGGAGATTTTAACCAAAAGTTAGAAGGTGTGCGGTACTCCAAACCGTATGAAGGTAGTCGAAACTCACCAGCACGTCCGTATGTTTTGCGTCGCTCCCTGTTTCCTCGGTCGCGATCAATGAGGACCATTGTGTTGCCGAGAATAATATCAAGCACAGGAACCATTACTTGTACATTTTTTAGTGCTTTCTTAACTTGTCCGGGGCGGTTGGTGTATTCATAATCACCGAAATGGATATGTCCACCACCGGAGCGTGAACGATATACTGTGGGGTCTACGTCGATATATGAGCGCATGATTTGTCCGTCTGGTCCCACGTTATTACTTACGCTGCATCCGAATTGCTTGCAGTTATTGCTCAATTTTTCAAAATTAGTGCGCGTGATCTTTACTGTATTATCAAAACTGACGCTAACACCCTCTTTCTTATAACCACCGAGTTCCAGGTGTCTTTCAAGAAGGCGAAAACAGTCACCGATATAGTTTCCCAACAATCCACGACAGTACGATGGCGCGGGGTTCATTTCGATTTGCACACCATCAATGATGAATTTACCCCTTGGTCCGATTAGTCCCTCTTTCGGTAGTACATGCTCGGCCCCGATTACTTTACCGTTTTTTGTGATGAAAAACTCGGGGTCGCATCCCATTTTCAAGTCTTGCTGCGTGGATAGTTCTCGCATATTATTTTCCGCACACCTTACAAACCTTAATATTTGTACACATAATTTATTTTTAAATCTTCACATTAAATCCATGAATAAATATACCATGAAGTTGTACTTGACAGCAATGATTTACCATTTCTCGCTACTAATCCACGCTGTTAGTTCTGCTGCGGTTGCGTCTACGTTCTTTCGACAGTCTGCTACATCGGCCCTAGCAGCCTCTAAAAGCCCCCACGCGGCGTCTTTTTCTCGGTGGTCGTAGTTGTCCCCCTTAGACTCCTTAATCAATAGTATAGCGTCGTGGTACTCGTTTTGTGATCGTGCGTAGTCGTATAGTGCATTGCGGAGTTCGGAGCGTAGTGTGCGGATGTGGTCGGGGTCGCCCTGCTTATACTCGCTCATTTCCACGATCTCTTGCATGAGTTTTTTTTGTGCGTCGTCGTCGCCTCCGAATATTTCTATAATGGAGGGTTCGTCGGCCCCTCTTTCTTCTAAAAAATCGTAATCGTAATCGTCGGAATAGTCTTCTGCTGGCTGTTCGCGTTCCCGTTCCCACATGTCCTTAGTCTTTATGGGAGAGGCCACCATACCATCGGGAAGCATGGGATAGTTTGGGTCGAGAAACCTAGTAATCCCCTGGTCGATTTCTTTTGTTTTTGCCGTGTTAAATCCTGTGGTTTTTTCCTTGGGCCAGTATCGCTCCCAATCATTCGATCCTTTGGTTTTATCAACTGCAAAACCGTATCCGATGTTTATTGACTTTTCAATGATTTCTCCGGTGTCCCATTCCAAACTAAATAGAACATCTGTTTTTACGTCCTTAGAGCTACCACCCATTGATCTAAGGGCGAACACAGTATTGTCTTGTTCAAGGAGTAGTGGGTTGCGGTAGTTATGGCCCCAAAATATTTTCTTTACGTAACTGTTTTTGTCTGTTTGGATAGCAATAAACGCAATACTCCCCACGCTTTCGATTGCGTCCTTTTTACCATCAAGGAACATTGCAAGATCAATAGCAAATGATTCGCTGTCATTGATTTTTATTTCCGGGTCCTCGGAGTAAACCTTTTTAGAGTTTACAAATTCCTCTGCTTTGTACTGGTGAAATTCGGTACGAAATACATATCCCTCTGTTTTGTACTTCTCGAATGTTTCTTGCCAGTTGGAAATAACCCCGTTGTGTACGATGTAATAATCGTGGTCGAGCTTATTCCACTGAACAACAAGGGGGTGTGTCGCTTCCACATAGTTAGGCGTGGATGTCGGCATTCGGTGGTGGAACATGATGTGCTTTGCGGTTTCTTGTCGCAGCATCTTTTCTATTTCGGTCCCGGTGGTTGCACGCATTACTTCGCCAATTTTATTATTTTGGTCGATAGTAACGTATCCGAAACCCTCGGAGCCTCGGTGTTTTTGCTTACGCCACCGCCTTAAAGTTGGCTTTACGGCGTTTCTCCCCTCTCGTGCACTGACAAATAAAATTCCACACATAATTAGTTTAAAAAGTCACCATCATCTTCTAATACTAACATCCGTTCTTCGTAGTCGTCCTGTACTACTCGCGCCTCTTCTTCAATTAGCTCGTCTACCAGCGTTCTGTCGTCCTCTTTCAGTCTCCCGATGAGTTCACGGAAGTATTGCTCTGTTTCGGGACGGAGTTTCAGCTTTTTAAAGAATACATCCGCCTTGTAATCTGGGCGAATAATCATTGACGCCTTAGACAGAAGTTCCATGTTGAATCGTGGGTCACTCGTGTCGGCTGCAATGTCTAAGATTGTTTGGTGTAAGTATACCCACTGTATGATTTCGTGTGGGTCGATTGTGCCTCCGAGGTACCTAATTTCCACAGTACCATGTTTTAGCAAGGCGTGGAGGTTCAAACCACAATATCGTGAGTGGTGGCGACGATTGTGTTGTGCAGTTTCAATGGTGTCGTCGTCATGTAGGTGGAACCAGAGGCGCATAAAGTCCCGCACCGATCTGCATGAATTAATGTCTTCCAGCGACGCACGCTGTGATACACGTCGCGCAAAGTCATTCGCTCTGCGGTCCGATGGAAGCATTGATGCAATCACATCATCAAATGCAATGTAGAATGCGGCAAGACGCTTTAATCTACTGAGTTGTTTCGTGTCTTCGTTTACCAATGGAAGGATAATTACACGCATTTTATCTGCACGTGTGGGGTCAATATACACGTATCCGTTGATAGGGTTTATTGCGGGTCGTCCGTTCCACTCGTCGAGTTTTGAGTCTCCGTTTTTGTCTACGGGCATTTCTTTAAAAATCCTATTTCTTCGGCCTAGTACTCCATGTGCCAAGATTTTGCATGTTTGTGGTTGGTCCATTTTTCCTTTGTGGTTCACAAAGAGAACGCGGTGCGGGAAAAACGTAGCGTCATTCATGTACTTAATGAGTCGGTCGGTGCTGCTTGCGCTAAATGGTGAGCGTCCGGTCATGCAATCGGCAAGATGCCTGTCTTCTGTGGTTCCTCTTTTGATGAGGAATTTAATAACAGAGCTGTGGACAATCCACAAAACCTTGTCGTGGCTTTTCTTTTCTTTATACTTAATGTAGGTATTAATAAGGCTGGATGACTTTGCTACAGTGGGTTTGTAGAAGTCTGCTGCATCCAGGTGGACGTGCAAACCGCATGACTCGTCAGTGGCACCTTTTAATTTCTTAATAGATGCACATGTTTTGAATACCTGTTGTTCTCCGGCGTGCCCCTGGAGTACCGGGCTTACTACCTCCAAGCCATTTCGTACTGAACCATCACTCACGATGTTGTACTCCGCACCGATCATGCGTCGCAGTTCATCTGCGTTACTCCAAGAAAAATTGATTTCGTACTCCACACCGAAAGGACGTGTGGACACCACATATTCTCCTTTTTCGTTCGAGCGATACACGGTCGGTTCTTTTAGTTTTGTAGCTTGTGGAGTGACTTGTGTCTGTCTTACTGCTAGCTCAGCGGGTTGTATTATTTCCACGTTTTGCAAAATCGCTTCTCGTTGCATCCGCCAAACCATTTCGGCAGCACCGTGTACAAGCCCAAAATGGTTCTGTCCCCATGGGTTTACTGGATTTATTGCATTTTCTGGTGCTTGTTCTGGTGCTCCTGGCATAAAAATAGATAAATGTTTATGGAGATAATATTAACAAATTAAAAAGGTGAATACAATAAAAATTTATGGTGTAATGCGAAATATGGTTTTTCATATTACACCACGAGAAAATGTTGACATCAAAGTACCGTGTTGCTATACTTCTCGTGTCTGGTAGCAGCGGGGTTGCACGACTCTCCACTGCGCTGGGCATGGGGACCCGCAAGGTTCCCGTGTGAGGTGGTTTTGCAGATTTGGGACAATCTGCCGTACTGTCGGATGTGGTATTGATGTTCCCTTGCTCTGATCCTTCGTTAATCCGGTTAATAATGATTGCTCCTAGTGGTTCGCAAGGACTGCGAGCACAATCTGAAACCCGTAAAACTCAGGCGGACCACAAGGTAAATAGTCGATCCTAGATTTCCGAAGTAGTGCCGGGATTTATATCCCTATGGGTTCGACTCCCTAACGCCTCTAAGTGTAGGGCTGCCGTTAAAAAGTGGTTCTTGCGCGTGTTCTTTCATAGTTCTTTCATGTAGTGGGTGGGGTGGTGGTGCTGTTTTTTCATCACTTTTGGGGTGGTGGGCGTTATTCATCGCGTCGCATATTTCGGCACCACCACCCTGCCTACTACTTGGGTGTAGCGATCAATTCCGCATCTATTCATATTTATTGCGGCTCATGGTGGTGCTACTTAATCAACTCCATAATGGCCCAAAACGTCTTGGCTGGGGATCTCGTTTATAGCATGTGCTCAGTTTCCAGCTTTGCGACTCCCTGGTGTCTCGCTGCCCCACGCCATACATGCGTCTGCGGTGGCTTACGGTGCCTCGAAGCACTTAGTGGTCTGATACACCACGTCCTCCATTGTCCATCTGGGCTTAGGCAGGACCAAATTGCAGCCTCTTGCTGCACCCATCTCCCTACCCCCCACTGATCGGCTTATTCCACACATGCGGGTTGGTGGGGTACGGAGATATGAGGCTTTCTGGTACGGGGGTTACGTGTGTTGGCTTAAAACACTGATGTACTTAACCCCCTGAAATGTAGAGGGGACTTAACAAACCCGCTGAGGTTACGCAGTACGTAACGTAGGCAACTCTATATTTAGGGTTCGATTCCCTAAAGCCTTTCTATGCTAGTTGTGACCGATAAACAAATTATGTCATCTAGGAAAAGCAAAAAAACTGAGTTCCATGAACAAGTTTTTGAGGTTTATTCTACGTTCCATAAATTATTTTTTGGGACCGATTTTGAATTTCCTGAAACAGATCGTGCGAAAAGCTCTATCAATAAAATGTTGGAGATATACACCGAGGATCAAATCATAGCCATTATCTTTTGTCATTTTGAGTGGCGGGGGCACAACGGCACCGATGAGAAAGAGTTTATGACAGTATACGAAAAGGGATTTCCCTTTTACTGGATACAACACCGGGCTAAATACTACGCTGCGTACATCAAGAAAACGCTCGGAGAGAAGGTGTGGGACGATCCTAAACTATTAAAGTCGTATGTTGACAATTGGGAAATTCAATTATTTACTATGTTAGGATAACTGGCATAAGTTCTATTTTCTGATATAATTAGTGAGTTATGGGTAGGTTTTTATGCTCTCTTGGTTTGCATCGCACTGGTGCTTTTAAATTCGAGGGCTACATAAAATATAAGAAATCTACTCGTGACCTTTTTAGCAGTAAGTGTTTACGAGAGGGGTGCGTACATAAGGTTTATTTTTTTACGACGCACCACACTAAATAAGAGTATCTATGCGGATCATTTTATATCCATACAAAATCGGGTCGCAGTCTTGCCGTGATCTGCAAGACACTCTCCAAACTAAATTTGAAGGCAAAATCTTACGCGTTCGTCCTGATGGTGCTTTTGTTCGTCGCCGTCATGACATTGTTATAAATTGGGGTAGTAGTAAATCCCCGAAGTGGAATTACGAAGGAATTATTAATAGCCCCGCTGCTGTTCGTATATCTGCGAACAAGCTACGTACACTTGTATGCCTACGAGATCACCATGTGCAAACAGTGCCCTTTACTACCACAAAATCGGAAACACAAGGATGGAACAGGATAGTTTGCCGCGCGGTCCTTGAAGGACACTCGGGTGAGGGTATCACTATTATGAGACAGGGTGAAGCCTTGCCCGATGTTCCAGTTTATACTAAGTTCATACCACGTTCACGAGAGTATCGGGTGCATGTTTTCCGTGGTGAAATTATTGACTACGCTAAAAAGGTGAAGCGTATTGACGGCAGGATCGTATCTAATGCACAGTCTGACGATATGATTAGGTCTGCTGCGTTGGGGTGGGAGTTTATTAGGGCTGTCACACGTCGTCCGAGTGTCGAAGAATTGGCGAAACAGGCGGTTTCTGCACTCGGTCTTGATTTTGGTGCTGTGGACATTTTGCGAGATAGAGAGGGAAATTGCTACGTGTTGGAGGTTGGTACTGCACCGGGACTGTCTAATTTGGGCCTGGAAGCATACGCAAACGCAATTATTGGACTCACGCACTAATTATGAAATCTAAAGCATTGCTAGATTCCTTCACAGAATATTGCCAAAAGCACCCTGAACAGAGGTTTTGGCAAGCTCTGAGGAATTGGTGCGGGTGGAGGTTTGTGTTTGTAAGTAATACTCACGACATTCTTGACAACTCATACGATCCTATTGACACCTTTTATTGGGAGAAAAACCAGTTACCAGACTAAACCGGCGGCTTATGGATGAATAATATTACAGAAAAAATCAAGTCTCTGCGTGAGACTGTGGGAGTGGAATACAAACGCCCTGAATTTTCAAAGGTAGTTCAGTTTCAAGAAGCACTCAAAGGATCGGAAGTAGCACAGAAATATTTACATGATCGAGGACTTACAGACACCACAATACAACACTTTGGTCTTGGATACGACAGTGAGCGATCCGCAATATCTATACCTGTTTACAAGTCGGGGCAACTTATCAACATCAAGTATAGGTTCCTTGATAGCGATAGGGGTAAATACGGTAGCGAGTCTGGTGCAGAAACTTGGATGTTTAATGACGAGGGGTTGCAAGAAGGAATCAAAAAGAAAGGAATTTTAATTGTCGAGGGTGAGTTTGACTGCATGGCCGTGTGGCAAATGGGGGTTACGAATGTAATCTCTCCAGCCAGCGGTAAGGATTCATTCGGTCCGTGGTTGGAGTTTGTTTCTGCCATCCCTAGAATTTGGATCGCGTATGATAATGATGAGCCTGGGCAGAAGTCTGCTAAAAAGCTCGCGGAACGTCTAGGGTCTGATAAGTGTTTCTGTGTCCAGTGGCCGCAAAAGGACGCTAATGACTTCCTTTTGGCTGGAAATGGACGTAAGGAGATTATTGAATTGATCCAAAAGGCTAAAACCTTCCTTGTGGGAGAGTTTAAAACCCTTGGCGACATCATTAATACGTTGCGATCTGGGGAAAAATTTGACTTACAAACTCGTTACATCCCCGAAGTCAAGTTTAAAAACGGATGGATGGCTATGATTTCAGGCCGTCAAAATGTAGGGAAAACCGCCTACGTAATGAATATTGCTAAAGATATTGCTTCACAAGGTATTGGTGTGTTGGTCGAACCGTTTGAGCGTGGAATTGAGAGTGTGGGGGAACGCCTGTTGCATATTGTGTCCGAAAATACCGAGGAAGACATGTCAAGGTACTCTAACGAGGATTGGGACGGGTTGATTAGAAAGGTTGCAGACCTACCTATTTACTTTGCACTACCCGATATTGTGGATAATCCACAGGTTATTGAAAAGTCAGCTCGGTTTCTCAATATCAAGGTCGTAATTATCGACCACCTAGACTATTTGGTACGTAACGCTGGAACGAACCGAGAGTCGGCTATTAGTGACACCCTAAAGGCTTTAAAACACGTTGCAGAGGAATTTGGACTCATCTTGATAGTTGTATCACACCTACGCAAATTAGACGCTCCTGGGGCCTTTATAGCGCGTTCTAGGAAGCCTAATATCGAGGATCTCAAGGGTTCATCGAGTCTTTACCAAGACCCGGAGGTTGTCGTACTCCTTTCAGAGAATAGTACAGGGGGAATTTTGGTTGACGTTCAGAAAAATAAGGGCCCCATGACTGAGAGAATCTTTAATTTCGACCCCTCTACAGGATTATTTGACGATAACCAGGCTACTGTACCAGAAAAAGACGACGAAATATGGAGTGGGAATTGGTAGTTAAACGGGCTAGAGAGATTAAGGTCCAGCAAGTATTAGGACTAACATCTTTTCGTAGACAGCACATTCGGTGTCCTTTTCACAATGAAAGGACCCCGAGCTGTGTTATTTACCCTGACGGGGGATTTCATTGCTTCGGTTGCTCTAAAAATGGCCAGAATGCTTTGGATTTCCTAATTGCTATGGGTATGACTTTTAAAGAGGCTTTAAAATATCTTGACGATAATGGTTTCATATGATATAATATGTGACAATGAAAGAGTGCTGCGTTTGTAAAGATTCATTTCAAAGTGTTGTACGGGGTATGTGTAGAAAATGCTACAGAAAAGATTACCACCAGAGAAATAAAATACGCTCAAGGGAGCTAAATCGTATTTGGATAGAGAAAAATCCAGAACGTTATAAAAAAATTCGCAACAAAGCACGTAAAAACCTTAGAATCGAGGTATTGAACCACTACTCTGGTGGTGATATAAAGTGCGCCTGTTGTGGTGAAAGACACCACGAGTTCCTTGCAATAGATCATATTAATAATAACGGTGCAACGGCCAAGAGAAACGGAGAACCAAAGGGGGGTATTGGTTTTTACACTTACTTAAGAAAAAATAACTGGCCTACGGGATTTCAAGTTCTTTGTCATAACTGTAACATGGCGAAATCTTTTTACGGCCAGTGTCCACATTTGACATCCCCGCAGTTTTAGTTTATAATGGTATCTTCACCTTGACTTTAGAATCGTTCTGGTATATAATTACGTTCATAAGTTCTTAATCGTATTCACGGCCTAAGTGATCCCCGCCGGAGCCTGGGCTGTGAATAGGGTTAATAACTCTCCCCGAAGGGATAATTCGGCAGGGGTAAAAGAAGCCGATCTGGTATACGCTAGCTGGTTGCGATTTTGTTCCAGCAAGGCCGTCACTGGGGAATACCCCGATCTTCCTTTCTCTCATGACTCTCATGGGGGAAAGGGGGTAATGTAAGGACCGTTCTAGGGAATGTTGCCATTCCCTAAACGAGCAAGCGTTAGCTTGCGAGTCTCTTTACTTAGTATAACTAGTCTAAGTAAAGAATAGTAAGACTGTGAATAATATTTAAAAAATTTCAATGAGTTTTCTACTGTTTCCTGGTTAGGTCGATTACTAGTTAATTAATTTATCATGCAAGAAGGTACAACTATGCAACAAGGTACAACCAACAGTTGGTAATTATGAGGACATTTAGTACAGGGGCTAAACGCAATGAAGACAAAGAAAAAATTGACTACGAGGGATCGCTTTCCCCTCGTGTTCTTGAGCGATATGGAGAGTTCAAAGTCTCTAATCGAGTACAAGCTGATGGCACGAGAAGAAACGATGATAACTGGCAGCTTGGGATTCCGATTGAATCCTACAGAAAATCACTAATTAGGCACGTATTTCAGGCGTGGAAGATTTGGCGGGGTGGGGTGGTGTTAAACGAAAAAGGAGAAAAGGTCGATATTGAAGAAGCATTGTGTGCAGTATTATTTAATACACAAGGGATGCTGCACGAGATTTTAAAACAAAAAGATATGGCTAAAGATAAAGAAAACATTAAACAGTTGAAAGACAAGGTTTATTCTAAGGGTGAAAAGAAATCCCTTAAATCGAAAGTTAAGGTTGAAAAGAAGTCTGTTAAAGCGAAGGTTAAGGTACAGAAAAAGAAAGGTAAATAATTTGCAACTCAACTTGCAAAATAGTTCTTTTAGGTGTATAATAGCGGAGGTGAATATGGGAGGGAATTATGGTCTACGACCCAGATGATCCGCCCCCTGTAGAGAATTATTTCGACTACTGGTGGGGCACTTTCAACCGCATGGCCGAGGAAGTAGCACGGTGGTGTAGAGTCTTCGGCTTCGACCCCGCTTCTCTTATCAAATAGGAGGAAATCATGGAGTTGCCGGAAGAATTCGCTGGAAAGTCTGTACTTTCTCAGCGAGAACTTGATGTCCTGTCACACGTTTGTGACGGGAAAACCAACAAGATCATTGCTCGTGAGCTTCATATCAGTCCTCGGACTGTCGAAGATCACCGGCTCAACGCTTTCAAAAAGCTCGGAGTTCACAACTCTACCAGTGCTCTAAAGCACGTCATGGGATGGAGGGACCACGGTGTCCAGGCGTAATAAGAGATTCCGAAACATCGGAAAACTACTTAGAAAACGTCGCTGCAATTTCTGCCACGGACCGTTTGGTCTGATACGTCACTACCACTACAGCCACAGTTTCTGTAGCAAGCGGTGTAAACGTATATGGATCGAACACCGAGACAGATTTGTAGCAGACATAAAAGCTTCTGTATTCTAATTGAATCAATGGGGGAGCTAATTACTCCCCCTGATTTCTCAACATGAAAAAATCAACAAACAATAAAGTTAGTAAAAAGGTTTCCCAGATTATGAAAGAGGGAATTCGTCGCAATACGAAACAACCTGTCTCCAAATCTAACAAGCGTCGCAAGGTTGCTGTAAAGCAAGCTGTGGCTGTCGCTTTGTCGATGAAACGTCGCGGTAAACTTAAATAGTATGGGTAAGTTAATTATTGTCCGTCACGGTACCACGGCATTAAATGCCGACGGTGATAGAATTCGTGGATGGATAGATGTCCCCTTGAATAGTGACGGAGTGCAAGAAGCTGTCACTACTGGAAAGAAACTCAGTCAAACCATCCACCTGGATGGAATTATAACATCTGACTTGAAACGAGCAGTACAAACTGCCGAGGAAATTGCAAAGGCAACTGGAGCACCTATTTTGTTCAAGACACGAGCGTTACGTCCCTGGAATCTTGGCGATCTGCAAGGAAAAAAGGCAAGTGATATTATTGCAATGGTGGAGCATTTAATTATGAATCCGAATATCGAAACTCCTTCTGGTGAAAGTTTCGATACGTTCCGTACACGTACTATTGATTTCTTGCATACGCTTCCTGCGTATAATCACCAGAATATTGCTATAGTAACTCACTATCGTGTAGAACGATTGTGGGATGCGTGGACAGCAGCAGGACAAGAACGTGATGGAATTATTGCACAAGAAGTAATGGCTAATAAAGGTGAAAAGCCTGGTAACTATCGTGTTGTGGATTATCCACACAAGATATAGATTATAAAACAAATAAAACTTGATTGCAAGGGTCGGCCTGTGATATACTTATATCCAGGTCGATTTAATTTAAATATATTTTATATATGGAAACAGTAACAATTCGGTCAATTTTCCGAGATCAAGTCAACACGAAGCGTGGACCTGGAACTAGGGTATCAATTTATACGGAGGAACACCCAGATGTTCGCATGACATCTTTTGATGCCCGTACAACAAAGGACTGGAAAGGTGGAGATAAGGTGCAAATTGAAATTCAAAAGAATGGCAATTTCACAAACTTCCGCACCTCTCCCGGACGCCCGAAACAAGACAATTCGGATATTGAACGACGATTGTCAAAGCTCGAAGCGGCGGTATTCGGCACCACTGATACACCTCCTGCTCCAGTTTATGACACCGACTACGAAAAAAACGTCGAAGACGCCTTCTAAGATTACGAAGGACTCCACACCATACGATCTACACAACGCTCTCGTGTACGTAGTACGAGAAAATAAAATGAGCTTCGTGGTGATGGGAAAGATTTTGCGTGAACTGAAAAAGAAAGACACTTTCAAAAACGCAATAGGTAAGGGAATTGACACATGGGCTGATTATCTTAAACAGCCTGAGATCGGGTTGGCACCACAAGAAGCCAACCGACTGATCCAAATCTACGAGGAATTTATTCTTAGGTTGGGGTACGACGAGGAAACAATCTCGGCGGTCCCCGTTAAGAATATGCACTACCTACTTCCTCTTGTTAAGAAATTAAACTCAAAGGATGAAACTGATGAGTTAGTCGCAGACGCTACCTTGCTCCCACAAAAGGACTTTAAGGAACGTATCTACGACAGAAAAGTAGAAGCTGATGGTAACGTAACTCGTACATACGAGTACATGATTATGCAAAAGACTCTCGAAACCAACACCTTGAAGCGTGTTCCAGGAATCGAAAGCGACACCATCAGAATAACATTTAGCTTAGAATAATATGGCAGACACTAAAGAATTTATTGTAATCGAGTTTAAGCCAGGGATGGCCGCTAAACTTGAGAAGTTGTACAACGAGGGGTACCGCAAGTACCGCCACATGAGTAACGACAAGCACACGTACATCTTCCTTAAGAAGAAATAATCTTATGTCCTTAGTAGGCAGATACGAATTTGACGAGGAAAACCATTTGCATATACTGGATGGTAAGCCTCTCACGGGCACCTCATCGGTAATGGATATTATATCCAAACCCTTGACTTGGTGGGCCGTGGGAGAGGGTTTAAAGACCCTGGGTTGGACTCCGATTAAGGAGTACATTAATGGTAAACCTCGTAACGTTTCCAAAGAGCGGCGGGTGCAGGAATTGACACCTAAATTTCAGCAGCTATCAGAAATGATGGCTAAAGGAGATCTTGAGGGATTTCTAGCTGTACTCGATGGAGCCTACTACGCCCACTCCAAAACCAAAGATAAGGCTGCGGTTGGGGGCAAGGAATTACACAGTAAACTAGAAAAATATGTCAAATACTGTATTGAAAAGAAAGCCGGGACGCCCACGCGGGTCGATGAGCCGGGAATCGCTGGATTCATCGAGTGGGCCATCAATAATGTTGATAGATTCCTATGGTCAGAAATTCATACTTACTCCGCTGAACATTGGCTTGGCGGCATTTCAGATCTTGGAGCAACTCTTAAAGATGGCTCTTGCGCGATAATAGACTTCAAATCGTCTAAAGCCGCGTACCCGAATCAGTTCTGGCAAATTGGGGGATACGATATTCAAATATCGGAAAATGGAGGGTTCACACGCACGGGTGAATTTATCCTTCCCCCAACAAAGATTGACAAACACATTATTATACCCTTCGGTGCACCGCACTTTACGGTCACAGAGGATAAAGATGTAGTTGCAAATAGGAACTCGTTCATCGCGGCCTTGCACCTATACCGTGAAAATAAAAGGCTAAGCGGGGAATAAATATGAATAGATATGGAACGCTGTTACGGTTCATTATGGCCGTGGCAAAAGCAGCACACGTAGACCCTAAATTGGTGGCTAAATATATGGGTAAAAATCATACGGATAGTTATGCTGCTCAGCTCTATAATGAGCTTGACAAACAATCCCAAAACTAGGGTTGACTTCGGGGTGTGGATATGTTAAAATCACGCCTACGTCCCTAGAGAGGGACACAATTAGTTTTGAAACGTTTAATCGTTTGGCTGTGCTACGGCTTACTAGTAACAATATTGTGGCTGGCACCCGCAGTACGCACAGCATCCGGGGAAGTAACTGATTCGTCGCAATCAACAATAGCTACCGTTGGAGTCGATGGCATGATGCAAATTTATGCCGCAAAGTACAACGTTAGTTTGAGCGTAGCTAAACGCATTGTTGCTTGTGAGTCTCATAACGACCCCCAAGCTATACGACTTAATAAAACAAAGGCGGGAGTCGTGTGGTCAGAAGATATTGGTCTGTTTCAGATTAATAGCTTCTACTGGCAATCATATTTCAAGGATAAAATGGGATTGGACATTACCAAGCCCGATGACAACTTGAAAGCTGGTTTCTGGATTTTAGCAAATTACGGAACTTCGCCTTGGCTATGGTCCAAACCATGCTGGGGCTAACCCAGATATGGAGACTCAAGTTAAGAGGGATATTTTTCAGCGCAGGATTAATCTTAAACCGTATGAATATCCCGAATTTCTTGAGTATGTGGATGCTGTAAGGCACTCCTACTGGATTCATACCGAGTTCAATTTCGTAAGTGACATTCACGATTTCAAGGTGAATGTTACAGACGCAGAGCGATCTGTTATCTCGAAGGCTATGCTTGCCATTAGCCAGATAGAGGTCGCTGTTAAGACATTCTGGGGGGACGTTTTCAAGCGTCTACCAAAGCCGGAAATCGGCAATGTGGGGTACACATTTTCTGAGTGTGAGGTTCGTCACCAGGATGCTTACTCGCACCTTCTTGAAATACTCGGACTAAATTCAGAGTTCGAGAAGATTTTGGAAATTCCTGCGCTCGCTGGTCGCGTTAAGTATCTTAACGAGGCAATCGCTGGTGCTAAGTCAACATCTGATAAGGAGTACGTTAAGTCTGTGCTCCTTTTCTCTTTGTTCGTTGAGCATGTTTCTTTGTTTTCACAGTTCTTAATTATTATGGCTTTCAACAAATATAAAAATATCTTCAAGGGTATTTCAAATGTTGTTGAGGCTACGTCTAAGGAAGAACAAATCCACGGGTTGTTTGGAATTGATCTTGTAAACCATATCAAAGAAGAACACCCTGAGTGGTTCGACGAACAGTTGGAAGTAGATGTTATTAAAGCAGTCCTCGACGCGCACGAGTCTGAGGAAAAAATACTAGACTGGATCTTCGAGCAAGGAGAATTAGATTTCCTTCCGAAGTCAGTAGTTCAGGAGTTTATCAAGACAAGATTCAATAACTCACTCAAGAGTATCGGCATGACTCCCGTGTTCGATCTCAACCAAGAAATCGCGAAACAGTCTGAGTGGTTTGATGACGAAATCATTACCACTAAGCATCTCGATTTCTTTGTAAAGCGTTCAGTAAATTATCACAAGCGGGCTACAAGCGTAACCAGTAACGATTTGTTCTAACATGCGATGGCTAAATGAAAATAGCAGGAAGTTTCTTTCTAAGGGGTATCTATTAAATGGGGAGTCGGCAGAAGATCGCATTATGGCGATTGCACGCCACGCAGAGGACATCCTGCAAAAGCCCGGATTTGCTGATAAGTTTTACGAATACATGGGGAGAGGCTGGTACTCACTTTCAACGCCCGTATGGGCCAATTTTGGGCGTTCTAAGGGCCTTCCTATAAGCTGCTTCGGTGGCTATGTAGAGGATAGTATGAGTGGTATTTTGTACTCCCAAGCAGAAGCAGGAATGATGAGTAAGTACGGAGGTGGGACATCAGGATACTTAGGAGATGTTCGCCCCCGTGGTTCTGACATCAAAGATAACGGTACGTCGTCTGGTTCGGTTCACTTTATGTCCTTGTTTGAAACTATCACTAACGTAGTTTCCCAAGGTTCGACACGTAAAGGCCACTATGCGGCGTACCTTCCTGCTGACCATGGAGACGTGGATGAGTTCCTCGACATTGGAACTGAGGGTAATCCTCTACAAAATCTAAACCACGGAGTTGTGGTAACTGATGAGTGGATGCAATCGATGGTAGACGGTGATGAAAAGAAACGTGAGGTATGGGCCAAGATCATCCAGAGACGTGGTGAAATTGGATTCCCTTACATTATGTTTGGCGACAACGCAAACAACAATACTGTCGATGTGTATAAGGGGAAGCACAAAATTCTTGCAAGTAACCTCTGTACGGAAATCATGCTCCCAGCAAATGAACGATGGTCGTTTGTATGCTGCCTGTCTAGTTTGAATATTCTTCACTACGACGAGTGGAAGGACACTGATGCTGTGGAAACAATGGTGTACTTCCTCGATGCAGTAATGGAAGAGTTTATTCGTAGACTTGAATCATTCCGCGACTCAGACAAACACCAGGAACGACTTGCGTTTCAGTTCATGGAACGTGCGTATAACTTTGCCAAAGAGAATCGTGCGTTAGGTCTTGGTGTGCTCGGATGGCACTCATACCTCCAGTCCCACATGATTCCATTTGAATCCGACGAAGCATTGACTTTGAATAAAGAGATATTCCAAAACATTCGTGCTCACGCCGATGCTGGTAGTAAGTCTCTTGCAGAAGAACTTGGTGAACCGGAGATGTTGAAAGGCAAAGGAAGACGCAACACGACGCTAATGGCAATCGCCCCAACAACTTCTAGCTCATTTATTCTCGGCCAGGTATCACAAGGAATTGAACCTGTGTGGAGTAATTGTTATGTAAAGGATATTGATAAGATGAAGGTCACGATCAAGAATCCATTCCTCACAAACCTTCTGGAGAGGCACGGTAAAAATGATAAGGAAACCTGGGACTCGATCCGAGACAACGACGGATCAGTTGCACACCTTGACTTCCTATCCTACCAAGAAAAAGATGTATTCAAAACCTTCGCGGAAATTGATCCTATTAAGATCCTTATCCAAGCAAGCGACAGACAGCAATTCATCGACCAGGGGCAATCACTTAATCTTATGATTGGTCCCTCAACACCAGCACGCACCATCAATAATCTCTATTTGTATGCGTGGAAAGCTGGAATTAAAAGTCTCTATTATCAACACTCTATTTCAGCAGCACAAGAATTAAACCGTAAAAAGTTAATTGAGTGCAAGGAGTGCGAAGCATAGTGTTGACAAAGTAATTTTCTCGTGGTGTATAATGAGAAATTGCTTGACTTTTAAAGTGCATTTGTTATAATTCTTCATACAGGTTTCACGAAGTGGTATTCGATGAAACTGGGTGGCAGCAACTGTCGGTGTCAAACTCGCCACTAAGAGCCCACCCAGGCATTATATGGGAACACCGCAGCCTAGGAGTCTAGATTAATACCACTATCTACCTAGGCTGAATTTTACATAATTAAGTGGCAGCAATGGCAGATTTAAAGATTGCGTTTATTGATATTGAGACGGCCCCAACTAGGGGTTACGTCTGGGAAATGCACGAGGCAGAGGTGCTAGAGGTGGACCAGGATTGGTACATGCTTTCGTTCGCTGTTAAGTGGAACGACGGCAAAACGAAGGTCTATTCTTTGCCTGATTACAAGGGCTATAAAAAGAATAAGACAAATGATAGACTTTTGGTTTCTGACCTACATCGTGTGTTTACTGATGCTGATATTGTCATCGCTCATAACGGGGACAATTTTGATATTAAAAGGGCTAATGCAAGGTTTGTCTTTCACGGCCTCACTCCACCGCCGACATACAAAACGGTCGATACTCTTAAGCTGGCTCGTCGTAGTTTTCGTTTCGATTCTAATAGGTTGGATTCTCTTGCACGGTATCTAGGATTAGGTCGTAAGCTTGCCACACAAGGAAAGAATACGTGGTTAGGGTGTATGAACGGAGACATGAAGGCGTGGAAAACAATGACTTCATACAATAAACATGATGTAGAATTGTTGTATGAGGTTTATATGAAACTCCGTCCTTGGGCAAGGAATCATCCGAACCTTGGACTACTTATGGATCGACCACACACGTGTCCTATATGCGGTGAAAAGAATACTTTACATCGTAGGGGATATGAATTCACAAGAGCAGGACGTAAGCAACGATTCCAGTGTAAATCATGCGGTGGGTGGTCAGTAGGTAAGTCTGAGAAAACAGAAATAGTAATTCGATAATATGCCACATCCTGACTACATTCGTATAGAAGCGCAAATTGGTAAGGATTTTGTGGACGCAACAATCTACGTAGACGATCCAGCCGCAGACTTTCACCTAGAGAATATTTATGAATATATTAAGGAGTTAATTTATTCTCCACCTCTAGACGAAGAATTTGAATAGTATGTTTATAGTTTTAGTAAGTAGGCATTTTGATGGCGATGAATTCACCACCCAATTCAAACATATAATAAATGCTAAAGGTAGGTTAGATGCAAGGAGAATGACGGTCATGTTCTTCCCACAAGAGTATGTACCGTGGTGGGAGTGGGATAAGGATCATGGGAGAATGGTGGCCCACTTCACCGGAGAGATATATGAAAGGTAAAAAGTCTCTCCCTAAACTTAAGAAAGATCTTTGGAAAGTATTTTCAGAATATGTACGAAAGCGAGATAAAGGAATTTGTTTTACTTGTGGTAGCCGTGCTTGGGGTCGTAATTATCATGCTGGTCACTTCATTCCTAAGTCAACTGGTGGGCTCGCACTGTACTTCCACGAAGACAATGTTCACGGACAGTGTGCAAAATGTAACCTCTTTTTGCAAGGGAACCAATATGAATACGGATTACGTTTGGGAGTCCGCAGGGTCAACAAACTCAAGAAACTAGTAGGTAAAACTACTCAATGGAGCGAAGCAGATTACCTTAAGAAAATCAAACTTTATAAGAATAAAATAAAAAAACTAGATGAACAAACAACTATTTAGGGAGGGTGATATTCGCAAGCAAGTCCTTGCTGCTGTGGATAAGGTAAGTGTCCCTGTGATTGAAACCATTTCACCGATGGGACGGAACGTGCTGTACGAAACAGATAAAGGAAACTTTGAACTCACCAACGATGGTATCACCGTACTTCGTGGGATGGCGTTTAAAGATCCTATTGAAAATGCTGTGCTAGAGATTATCAAAGACGGATCTCTGCGTACAAACCAAGAGGCTGGGGATGGTACTTCTACCACTGTCCTATTTTCTCGCGCATTTATCAACAAGTCAATCGAGTTCCAGGAGAAGGGGATGACTCACAAAGAGATCAGTGACATGTTTAATAAAGTTGCTGATAAATTGGTTTCGCGCCTCAAGAAGATCAAAAAGACAGTCAAAGATGATAAGCAACTGAAAGAGGTTGCGACAATCTCAGCGGGTGGTGATAAGGAAATTGCTAATAAGGTAATCGAAACTATCAACACCGCTGGGTTGGATGGAATGGTGTATCTTGAACTGTACCCACGCGATGAGGTGGTTGTGGAGAAGCAGGTTGGATTTCGTATTCCTCAAGGGATGATGTACCAAAACCTGTATACAGACCCCGCAAAACCACAGGTGGCACATCGAGAGATCCCGGTTATTATCTTTGATAAAACCATTTACTACGCTGAGGAAGCTGAACACATTCTCCGCGTTGCTATTAACCAGGGGTTCCGTAATATCTGTATAGTAGCTAAGGACTTCCTTGGTGACGCACCCAATACATTTATTGCGAACCACGTACAAGGAACTATTGGAGTCGTTCTTGCAAAGATTAGTGATGATGTAGCACTCGACGATCTAGCTACCTATCTTGGTGGTAAGGTAATTTCCGAGTCTGGTGGACGACGCGTTGACTCAATTACACGAGACGACTTCGTAATCGCCAACACGCTTACTGCCGACCCACAGAAGATTCTCTTTACAGCGATGTCAGAGAGTCGTGATCTCAAGGCACGTATTAAGTATCTCCAGGAAGAGGTTGCTAAGGATAAAGATAATACTAAAGCAAAGCAACGTCTGGCATCTCTGACTAATGGTATCGTCACTCTAAAGATTGGTGGACGCACAGAACGCGAAGCACGAGAAAAGGTATACCGATACGAGGACGCTATTAACGCAACCCGTGCTGCTAAACGAGACGGATACTTGGTTGGTGGTGGGGTTTCTATATTCGCGGCTATGGAAACAAAAGACTACGACTCAGAAGAAGAAGTCGATACGGCACTCACCATTGCTACATCGAGCATTAAACAGATCGCAAAGAACTCACAGATTAAACCAGATTGGACCAAGTATAAGGGAGATGTTGGGTACAACTCTGAGTCTGGGGAGTATGAAAATCTTTTGGAAAGTGGAGTGGTCGAACCATTTAAGGCAACAGAGATGGCATTGAAAAATGCCGTTTCAGTAGCAACAATATTAACAAGCATCGGAACATATATCTTGAACGATTATGACGATGAAAAAGAAGAAAAATAATATGGATAAAGATACAGAATTGACACCTGAACAGCAGAACATTAAAGACGCAACAGAGGAAATTAACGAGATTCTTAACCGCCGTGGCGTGCTTTTGGACCCATTTACAATCCCCTCGGTTCGTCTAGTTACTAGCCCTAAGAAGGAGTCGGCTCCTCAAGACGATGTTGCAAGTCAGCAAACTGCAAATTCTTAATGACAATATTCTTGTGGTTGGTATCAAACCAGAGATTGTTGATCGTGTAGTGAAGGGGGTTACAACCGACGACAAACCACAAGAAGGACGAGTGCTCAAGGTTGGACCAGGGCGAATGTTAGAATCCGGGAAGAGGGGGGAAATGAGCGTGAGGAATGGTATGGTAGTTCTGTTCAACGAACACTCGTCTACAAAGTTTAACCTTGAAGGAAAGACGTACTTTGTCATTAAGGAAGAGGATGTTGTCGGCTATCAGTAAATATGGTATAATGAAAAGAATCATTTGAGAACACACATACGGTCGAATGCCTGGCAGGGTTACTTACCGTAAATAGTGCATTCCAGTGGACAAATGATAAGCCCCGGAGCAATCCGGGGCCTTTTCTTATATATCAGTTTTATCGGTTATGGGTCTGGGTTCTGGCTTCGGTAGCTTCGTACCAATAGGAGGGGTATAGTCTTGCTTGGTGTAGCCCACACCAGCCTGTGAAAGGATCTGTTGAATTTCCTCATCAAGTTCACGCTGACGTTGATATTCTTCGTCCTCTAAGTTAATGGTGGTTGGTTTAATTCCAAGTAGGTTAGCAAGCACCTCGTTCTGTGTGTCGATGTCTGGGTTCTGGAGAACGGCCAACTGTGAGAGGGTTCTAGAAGTAAGGGGAAGGTTATTAAAGATGTTCATCATGCGAGGATTCAGAGCAATGTACAACGTATGAACGTTACCTTGCTTATCTGTGTATTGCCTCTCTGTGAAGCCTATAAAGTGTTTTACGGCCTCTGGAGCGTCTTTAAAGGCCGCTGCGTTAGTGACCTGGCTTAGTGGTTTACCCTCAAAGAACGAGAAGCCGGTGATTTGTTCAATGGGTCCTTTGAAGATCGGGTTGAGGGAACCAAACAGGTTTCCGATTTCATCTACAGGAGCCTCGAATGGAGTAGCCATCGAGGTTACTAGTTTAACATTAGAGCCGTTTCGCTTAACCACAAGGTCAAGGGAATCACGCATCCACTCAGGAAGTTGTGCACGTTCCTCGTTGGAGAGATTACCTCCTGCGAGAGCATCACCAAGGGTAACATATGCGTTGCGGAACCAATCCACACGACCAGGCTTACCAATGAAAGCCTTAATCATTCCTTCGGTATTCTTTCTTGTGTAGGCGTAGAAAGGAATTAAACGACGTAGAACATTACGTTCAAATGCTGTAAGGTTTGAGTGGTCGTAGAGGAATTGTTTTGTTTGGTGTGCTGCAAAAGCTACGTCACCAGTATTCTCTAGGTTAGCAAGGAAGTTCAAGATACGTGGTTGTGATTCAGTATAGTTAGCAAAGTCACGCCCCACCTTATACGGAATAAATGTTTGCTTGAACGGGTTGAGTTTACGTTTTGCGTTACCCCACTTATCTACTTCGGAGAATAGGTTGTCGTGGAGTTCTTTCATGCGTTCTCCCGGGGTCATACCAGCATCCATCATACCAAGGACAGACGGGTGGTAGGCCACCACGTTATCGCGGATCACACGATCAAGTTCGCCAACAGTCCATTCACGCCCTGCCTTGTCTTTCAGGATCACCTTATCAGAAAGCTCAAAGTATTTTGCCAGCTTTTCAGGTGTAGGATTCTCGTTGAGATCGAGCATGAGGTTTTCTAATTGTTTACTGTGCTTTTGGAGTTGTATAGCCATCATGTGCTTTGCAGGACTCAATGCCTTTACACCAATGTCCATCATTGACTGCCACACGTTAGACATGGCGTTACGTCCATGGAAGGCCGGGAATGGTGCGGTAACTGAAACCTTGAACACGTTGGTAAGGCGGTCAATCATCCCCAGCAGGGTTTGTTCTGCGGGGTCTTTATCCATGACACGCATAATGTCAACAATATTCTTTGCAACAGACGGGTGGTACATGAGACTCTCCACCTCCTTTGCACCACCTGATTTAGATAGCATGTCCGGTAAGTCTCCCTCCTTGTGGGACATGCTCGCAATACTCACCTTCATATAGTTAGATGGTGCTTGTGATTCGGGAACACCAAACTTCTCCGCAATATTTTTGAGGAGATATTTTGTGTTCACGGTTCGCAATACGTTTTCTGTGGAATGGAAAAACGGCTCGAAGGGTTCCTCCGAGAACATTTCTTTACCGTCGAAGTAGTTCTTGTTGATCTCTGCTGCTGTGGCACGTTGACGCTGGTAGACTTCTCCAGCACTATCTTTATAGAACCATCGGTCAGCAACCTTAACCAATCCTTTCTGGTTTAGTTCCTGTTCGAGTGAGTGTTTAGTTTCAGAGAGATCAGAAAGTGTACGTTCGATTTCCTGGCTACGTCCAGATATACCTTTCAAGAATCCTTGGACTCCTTCTGGGTTCTGGTGCCACTCATCAGCAAGGTTTGCGATAACCTTTTTAAATGAGTCGTCTTTACCAAGTGCTTCTGCAATGAACTTCGTCTTTGCATCAATACCGTTTTGTTTAACTAATTTCTGCATTTCTTTGAGAGCCTTTTGGTAGTTGGCTTCTGTTTCAGTTGTAGCAGCTTTAGTAACTTTCTTTGCAGCCCCAGTGCTCACCACCATCTCAGACGCCTTAGAGAGCATCTGTTGTACGATGTTATCGAGATCTTGGTCCCCGGTTGCAAGGTCAGATCTGAGCTTAGTAATGTCCTCAGCCTTGAGTTTGTTTTCTGATACTACTGCACCAGCTTCCTCACCAGCCTTTTTACCAAAGTCAGCAAGTAGTCGTTCACGGTCCACAGAAGGAATCGTGTCCTCTAGGGCTTTCTGTAAGGCTTGGTAGTTGAACTTGTCTTCCCCGGCCGCTTCACGCATGAGGGACTCCGACGGAGCAAGAACAGACTTCTTGAATCGGTCGTTTACCTTATTCCAGAGTTCTTCAATCTCAGACTTTAGATCGGCAACACGAGTATTACTACGCATCACCTCCTTATCAATCTTATCGTTGATACGACTTCGTTCCTCTGCCTTGTTGTACTGCTTGAGGAAGTGAACATTTCCCTCTGAATCTTTGGCAGCCTCTTGTGTACCAAACAAGACCCTGGCAGGATCATCAACGTTCACCCACTTATTTAACTGTCCTTTGGTTGCATTAACCGCTTGCGTTGACTTGGTACGAAGATATGGAGATGCGATTTGTTTCGGTTCATTACCAAGCAAAGGAAGATAGTTCTTCTGTTCATAAATATCCATACCAGCATCTCGTGTCATGACAAGGTTCTGATGGAGTTGATCTTTAACGAACTTAGCAGCAGCCCACATGCGTCTTACGTCTTCGGGCTTTGTCCCATCTCCATACACGCCGTTTGCAATATCTTTCATTACCTGGTTCCCCGTCTTTGAGTGCATCAAAGCATAGAGAGCTGAAAGTCGTCCTTCACCGCCTTCTGCCGGTGCCTTGCCCATTACAGCAGCAGCAAAGGCTGTTTGCATTTCTTCTCGGGGGATAGCCATCTTTTTACCAATACGTTCCATGTGATTGATGAACTCACTGAGTTCTGATTCACTCTTGAATTTGGCTTGCCGTGCTATCTGTAGCATGGTATCGGGTATGCGTCCTTCGGATGTCCAGTTGGTGGAGAATAAAGAGTTGAGGTAATTGCGATACGTACTAAGGTCATGGAGAAATTGTGCAGCCTTAGGACTGAAACGTGTTGCCGAGTCTTCTGCGGGACGCACGAGATTCATAATCTGTCTCATGCGAACACCACTCACAATACTCTGCCCGAACATCTTGAATCCACCCTTATCAATAATGGATTGTGTCATGTTGCGGATCATCTTGTTACCAAATTGATCCTTGATTGGTTTCCCGAACTTATCAACCACCTCATGACCACGTAGAGAACTCTTCTCAAGAATTCGACTAAGGGTTTCTTTTGCAGCGGCATCAATATCACTTCGGCGTGCTTGTATTGTGTGGCGCACTAGACGTGCTGCTTGGTCATCCATTGCGTTCTTAGTGGACACGTTCACAGCATGAGTCCATGCGTCACGTTCAGCAGCCGTCATTTGCTCCACCGGCTTCGCTGCTAGAGCACCATCCTTTACCATTTTGATTAGTGCGTTGCCAGCAATACTCGAAGCTCCTTCGAGAGAAGGAAACGTTTCAAGCATTTCTTGAACCGTCTTTCCTATTAGTGGTTGAAGGGTTTTTGTTACTCGTGCGCGGATGTTGTCTGCTGATTGGAATCGTTCCAAGAACGGGTCTGTGATCTTTCCACCAACCTCAAATCCTGCACCCTTGCCAGAACCAACATTCCAACCACCACGCTCTAGGGTGTCTTGCCTTACAGTGTCTTCGATCTTTCGGGAAATAGCTTGCAGACGGCTCTGACCCTCAGCCGATAGAGTTCTGTGCCTAATAGCCTCCTTACCCGCAGAGGTTTGGTACAGGTCTTTAATACCCAACTCGGCGGCTGTGGACTCTTTAATTGGAATAGATGAGAGCTTGGATAGGCCCATGAGTCCACTGTACTCACCCATAGTTGCATAGGTAAGTGGGTCGAGAAGAGTATCAGCAAGGAATCGGATACCAAACTCTCCGACTTTTCCAGCAGTAGAAGCAGCCGCGTCTTTACCAAAGAGAACCTCAGACGGAGCAATGTGGTTAGTATACGCATCAGATAACGAGTGTGGGTGTTGTGTGAACTGGGACATTCCTGCTGCGATAGTTTCAGAGGGTGTAGCGAGAACGTCTAGCAAACCATGGAACGCGTTCCCAAGTTTATCTTTTGCCATAGACAGAAAACTCCCGTTAGGATGAACGAGATTTCCTGCGGTTTCTGCAACAGCTCCACCCTGCTGTTGTGCGAGGTCGAGAAGTTGCTGGGTGTATGGATCTGAATAGACCCCACCCAGATCACCTACATCTGGGACATCACCTGGCATAGTTTATTGAGTCGGCAGACCTTGCTGCTTGAGGAAGTCGTTGTAAGAAGTTGTCGTATTACCAGTGACAAGGTTCACGTAGTAGTTCGCGCCCGGCATGTTTGCTGTCTGAGGATTGTTACGGTTGAATTGAGCAGCACCCATTTCTGCTGTTGCCTTACCAGAAGGAGTTAGTACAGACTTTCCACCAGAGGTTGTCATCTGTCCAGGCATGATACCAACAGAGAATCGTGATCCAAGAGCACCAATTGCCGTAGTGAATGGGTTAACTGCTGGCTGCACACCGTATGCAGCGTAGAAGTAGTTAGCTACGTCAGTTTTATTCTTTACACCAGGGTTATTAATTACGTAAGCTGAAATGGCTGAGTTCGCATCCATACCGTTGGACTTTGCAATACCAACCCACGTTGATAGGGTGCCCGTATCCGCGCTATTTGGTCCTACATCAAACGTGTGTCCGGCCGCCCACTCATTGTACGCCTGAGCATATAGGGTTGCGTTCTTGGGGTTATTGGCAAGGATCTGGCCAATTTGTTGCCCCGCTTGCTGTTGCATTTGGGAACCCGGAGGTTGGTCGGTATACCACGTAATCAGCGAATCAATCTGGTCTTGGGACATTGGGGAGATAACCGAAGCCTGTGCTGTTGCTAGTGCTGCCTGGGCATTCGATGCGTTGATAGAAGCACGCATCTCACCAAGGTGAAGTGTTTCCTCCATGGATGCTTTCGGTGTTACAGCTTTAATGACATCAGTCATAGTCCACCCCGGTTGGATAGCAACTCCGTACTTAGTAGCGAGGGTTGCCATATCATTCATCTGCTGTTCCTGCTGTTGTGCCTGTGCCGTTTGTGCTTGTGATAAGCTGGCTACTGCTGAACCCTCGTTGATAAGGTTCTGGTAAATACTCTCTTTAGCATTGAGAGCCATTTCGTATTGCTTTGCTTGGAGGTTTGAAATTTGTGTTGCAAACTGAACGTCACCATTAGCCATTGCAGCGGAAGCAGACGCCTCAAGTTGTTTAATCGTATCAGCATTGTCTTGTTGGAGGTTCTGTAGGAGTACAGAGTTTGTGGATAATCCACCAGGCCCAGCCTTGGTGTTGAACAAGGTCGTACCAAACTTATTAGCTTGACCCTGGATTGCTCCTTGGAGTCCAGCCATTTGTTTCGTATCAAATGATTGCTGTTGCGACTGGAGCCCCTGGATTGCTGTTTGGATTTGCTGGTTTCCTACATCAACAGATGAGGTTATGCCCTGTTGTGCTTGACTGAGTTGTGTTTGGAAGTTCTGGATAAATTCATTCAAACTCTGTTGGTTTGAATTAATTCCACCAGCACTCCCAGGGGTACCAATATTTCCACCCCCACCAAGTACAGGCTGTCCACCACCCATTGTTCCAGGTGCTTGGAGGTTCGCGTTGGCATTAACCAACTGAGATGTGATCGCTTGGGCGGGTGTTGCCATACGTTATTTAGAGAACTGATCTGACTTAGTAATACGTCCTACTTGGCGACGTGCGAAGTTAATACCCTGAACAGCGAAGGTTTTAACTTCCTTAGTAATAGATACTGGGTAGATTTGATACGCACGGCGTAGAGCGTCTTGTGCAGCAGCGGCTTCTAGTGCAGCTTCCTCACGTAGACGTAGATTCATAAACGCAAACTCAGCAGCCTTGTGAGCTACTGCTTTACGATATTGGTCGTATTTACCTGAGAAGAAAGGGATGTCTGTAGTTGACGAGAACGTCAAAAGATTTGAACCACCAGAACTTGTTCCTACATAGAAACTTGCATAGTGGAAAGTAAGGGTTTCGGGATTCGCAACACGGAAAAAGTCGTAGTAGAAAGCTGTCTGGTTGGTCATGCCGCCAGAGTAGTTCATGTCGATGCGGAAATATTGGATTGATGTTACAGTAGGTGTGCCGACCTGGGTCGCTCCAACCCAATCAAATGCAAGAGTTTGCCACTGGGTATTACCGAACGCGTTTCCATTAATGTCGGTCGTAACAGTTTGCGACCAGTAGTTGCTTGCGTCAGTACCCCAGTACAAGGTGTACGAAGAAACATTGGAAGCCTGACCAGAGATATAGGTGTCGATGAGAAATACTCCAAAGTTTAGATTCGATGTCAGGTTCAAGGAGAAATTGTTCGTTGAGGTCATGGTCGCCCTGTTGTTAGCAGACTGACCCACTGAGATGTCGAACGAAGCACTAGCACTTCCTTGATCGAAGTTTGTTTTGTTTTCTGCAAGGTTAGTCATGTCAGAAGTAGACGTATCTGCGGTCCAGTTTCCAACACCACTATCAAAATTATCAATTACTACCGCTTGGAATTGGGGGGTAGCGTTGATAACAAGATATACGTTGCTATTGACACGTTCAATTGCCCACGCATCGTCAAGAACAATTCCATTGGAAATGTCCATAGCAAGCTGACGAGGAGACTTGTGGGTCATCCCCGTGTAGTTTAGGCCAGTTTGACGGCGGAGTTCTGATCCTTCAAGAAGGTCAGCGAGTTCTGAGGTAACGAGATAGTAGTTCACCGTGTCAAGGTATGACAGGTTATATGTCTTCATCAGGTGGTCGTTTTTCAGGTTCTCCTGGAGCCAAATTGTAGCGTCTGTGATGTATTCCAGGCGGTCCGTGGCTGAAATACGATTGGTGCTAGAGTCACCAATATAGCGGTTTAAATCGTTTTGGATGTCATTAACTTGCACGGACATGGGTATTTTGGCCCATTATAACATGGATTTATTTATTTGTCTAGTGCTATCCCCTTGTATTAGTAGGACTGTAGTAAACTATAGCAACGTATGGGTGGAAGTCCCAAGCATCAGATAAGACCGTTCCTGTTGGGTATTCGATCTTTAGCTGGACTGTATTGACATATGGTTGATTGATTTCAAGGCGTTTATATCCCTTTGCAATGTCGTCATAGGTAACAGTAAAACTTCCCCAAGGGGTAGAATTACCGTTAATTAGAACTCTAATTGTGGCCGCCGTGGATGATCCACTACTAGTACCAGCAGCGAAGAAAACGTTAATAAACGCTACCGTAGAGAGCTGTGCAATGAACCTAGTTCCTGTATAGAAGTTAGCCGCCGAAGATTCTAGGAAATGCACTCCAGAATAGATATTCCCAGCAAGTGCGTTTTGGTTTACTGAGTTAATTGAACCCTTATCAAAAGGATACCAGCGAACAATCTTTACAGGATTCGACCCATCGAAGTATGAAAAGGTAAATCCCTGTCTATCCTGTCTATATCCTACGGTACCAGAATATGCTGTAGCACCAGAATATAACATCACTCCTGCATAAGCAATGTTTGCTTGGGGGTGGGGGCCCTGAGAAGCGAAGTTACCTATCTTGGCAAGAACCTCGTCCCCATTGTCAAGAACTTGTCCGTGGCCATAAATGTTCCCATCAGTACCAGTCCACACAGCAAGTTTATCTGTGGTGGTGAGAGCGTCGGGATATTGTGGTGCAGCACCAAGTCCCATTGTTTTGAGAACCTTGAATTCTGTTCCGTCGTATTCCATCAACTTAGTCAGACCACTTGCAGAGATTGCAATTGCACGGAGTTTACCTGTGGGGGAAACGTATAACTTCTGAATTGATTGAATTCCTGGAACTGCAATAATGTCTCTAGTTTCTGTGGCTGTTGCTGTCATATCCCATACAGCAACGAAGCAATTAGCGTTATAGTTTGATTGGGTAGTTGCTACCGTAGGAGCAGCCGTAGTGTTATCTTTTGCAGCGATATACATTAACTGTCGGTATACAGCAGCATCAGTAATTATCCAGTTTGGTAGTACGGAGTAAACCTGTTGAGTTAGGGTTCCAGCAAGACCACCGAGCACGGTTCCATCTAAACGATGTACAACGTTCCCATCGAAGATATACATGTATCCATCGTTTCCTTGACGCATGAAGTTCTCGTTGTTTGAAAGAACAACAGGGTTGACTAGATTACCACTATTTACAGTTTGGCCATTGAGCCAACCATCGTGGTATGAACCACCGAAGTATACGCCAACGCCACCAAGACCAGCCACACCAGTCATGGTAATTGTTCCAGAACCGTTACTACTGAAGATAAGTGCTGAACCACCTAACGATGTTGAGATCTGAAATGTAGCACTCCCATTTGCGGTAACAATATAGTATGTAGTATTAGCAGATACACCAGTTGGGAGTGATCCACCCGTTACACTAAATGTAACTGCCGTACCGTTGTTGTAATAACCATTGGTTCCGACTACCACGTGTCCTGTGGTATTAAAAGTTACAGTATCACTGGGTCGAGAATAGCTATAGAAAATTGCTGTTGTACCATCTAGAATATACTTCTCCATGTCTTTAATTGTGGCACCAGTAACATTCTCCTGGAGTGTGAAACTTAGTGAATCCAACGACGACGCAGAGAATAGGTACGGACCGCGTTCTGCTACATAAAGAATACTGTTGACAGAATCAACCAATCCGCTTCCCATAACTCCTGCCGGGGTGTTATCGAATGTGCACGACTGCGTTGTTGCTACAGCAGGAGAAAGGTATCCTTGGCGCATCCAGGGGTTAAAATATCCCTCTGCAAGAGTGGTATCGTTTTGATTTATTTTACGGTATGGAAGTGTTGACGTTTGGTCCGAATCTCCGTAGTAACCATTTTCCAGACCACCCAGAGATGATAGATCAATAACAACACTATTGGGTTCCTGTTGCTGAGATTGCTGTTGGTCTCCGCCGTATATTCCTGAGGACTGTTGTTTAGGCATACTAGAGGCGTGATTGGATATACTCAGCGAAGCTAAACCCTACGCTAGCAGTAGCTGATGTGTTGGTAGTAATCTTGTATTGAATCCACTCCAAGGAATTCAATCCGATATTTCCTGTTGGTAGGGTTGTCGAAATCGAACCACGATATTTGGTGGCGATTGCATTGGAGTCACTCACATAGAAGTCAACACGCTTACCCGGGGTAAGTCGTGCTTCGAGAACGTAAACCCCATTAGCTGCAACTGTTACTAATGGGAATGTTGTTTCAGAAGTACCGTTAGCTGTTACACCATAAAGAGTTGCGTTTTCTTGACGGAATCCGTAGTGTGGGGTTACGGTGCCGTGGGTTGCGTCACCGATACTGGCCACTATGTAAACATTGGAAATTTTCCCTGGTGAATAAGATGTGCGGAATCGGGAGTATTTATCGAAAGAAAGTACCGAGTTATAGCTTGGTCCCTTTTGGAAGTAAACACGGTGTCCACTCGTGCTATCTGTTTGCAGGAAGACCCCAGCAGCAGTTGCTGTTCCAGTACCAGTTCCATCGGCACCAAGACTCCAACCGTCAGCAACGTCATCCCAGTACACCACGTAGTAAAATACACTGTTCCAAAGAGCATCCATTATCTGAGACGTACTAACGTTCAGTTGGTTAACCTTGTCTTTAGACGAGGGGTTAACTGGAGCGGTTTGGTTCTTAACAGTAGCAGAAAGCCCTGCAACCTGTTGTTGCAGTTTAGCAATATCACTTTTCAGTGACTGGATTGATACAGGGCTTTCCATACTATCTAGAACTACATTCCGTGTTCGTAGAGACCTGACTTCTCATTTTCGTACGCCCAGCTTTCTGGACGGTTACGCATGTGCGGTGGGCGGTCCGTAAATTCCTCGCTACCAGAAGCTGGCATTACCGAAGCTCCAGAGTCTTGGATTTTATTATCAGCCGCCTGTCCGATCACGTTGTGGCTTGGGCTGGATTCAGTAGACATACTATTGGCTCAAGTAGTGAGCGTTAACGTAAGCTACGATAATGCTGCCGACAGCACCAATAGTGATCTTCCCGAGTTCCGGGTAGGCCAAGAAAACCAGCGGTACAACCCACACGATTCCGTGTGCAACCATGTTGATGACCGCGTTCATTAGTTTTGAAGTATTTGTCATATTATTTGTTTCTTAGTGAAATGTAATAATTTACCAACGCTTGTAGGGCTACGACCAGTGCCCGTTCAATTGGTATTAAGTTTTTTATATCCTGCGCGAAGATTCCATTGAAGTACGGTTCTGGATCAATACATCCTTGTGTGCCGTTGTCTTGATTAAGTTCGTTACCATTTGCATCTAGCAAGATCAATCCAAAATGTAGATGGTCTCCTGAGGATTCAAATGGAGCACCAGTATTATCTGCGTACCCAATAAGGTCTCCAGCCTTAACGGGAATTCGTGGACCGTTGACAGTCACAGGGATTGGCCAAGGATAAACTGGATCAGAGTCTCCAACAAGATGCCAGTATATTGTTACAAAACCATCTGCATAGTTCCAGAGCCCTTCACCTCCGTGGGCATCTTTTATCCAAACAACCTCACCATCGTGTGCTGCATAAACTGGTTGACCGTGGCTGGCCATAAAGTCGATCCCCATATGTCCGTTAGAGCCGAAGTGCGAGAGATAGTATTCTTTATTAGCACCAAATGGTTGGTTAATGTGTAGGGGTTTAACTGGATAGTAAAGTTTAATCATATTTAAAATAGATGGAATGGACCCCCGCTTCTAATTTGAACTATAGATGCCCACAGTGTTACTAAAGCTAATATAAGCCCAGCAACCCACTTAAAACCCTTCCCCATTATTCCAGCAGTGTTATACGCCGCTACTACAGGATCAAGTTTTTCCTCTAGACATTCTAACTTATCAAGAATCTTCCCGAAGTTTTCTCGGTCAGAATCCTCGTGTTGTTGGAACCAGTTTGGTTTTTCTTGATCCATACGCTACATAAAGGCTAAAAAGTTACCGTTCGCAGATGCCGATACAACTGGCTCAAAAGACTCAGCGACCGCCCCCATGTTCCCGGGAGATGCGTTAGCAGTCATACTTGTGCTACCCGTCACTGCACCATTCGTATCGAACGCCGTGATAGCAACATTGCTTCCTACTTGCCTGAGAAATGCTGCCCCTCCCGCAGTTGGCGCTGCGTTGCTGGATGCGACCGCCATCACAATCCAATTGTTCGCGGAGTTCGGGGTGAGAGTCACCGTATCAGTTGATGCGCCGGTATTCGTATTCGATACAAAGACACCACCAGATTGCTTTGCTCCTGTATAGGATGTGGCGACGGAGACACCAAAAGTTGCTCCTGAGTACGTCACAACCACGTTGTTAGCACCTGTCGCTGGCCCGACGAGTCGATAAAGATAGGCAGTACCAGCTCCAAGTAATCCACCCGAGATATTCACTAGAGTCATAGAAACACCGTTATAGGTGACACCCGATACTTTGTTTGAGTTATCAGGGTTCGTGTAGACGTGGACGTAAAGGATTAGATTGCTGCCTGTGCAGGTATGCGAGTAAGTCTGGGTACCTGGCGACGAGGCTTGTGGGCCCTGAGTCGAGTTATCGAAAGCGATTGCCATATACTATGCGGAAGCAATACAGCGCCATTTCGAGGTCTGCGAGTTGTACATGAACCCGACGGTGAGCGGCAACGTCGTCGAGCCATTCGACGTTGTAGGTGCAGTCACAGTACTGTTCTCGGTGTTGACCCAAGAAATTGTTTGTGCTGCCGCCGAAGCATCATAGATACGCACGATGGTCATCTGTCCATCCACAGCGCTCGCGGTTGCCATCGTGATAGTCATCGTCGCTGCCGAGCTATTGGTGAAGGTGTTGAGGCGGTACGTGACCGGGACGGTGCCCGCGTTCGAGGTCACCGATACGGCGTTATTCACGTCGATGATATTGTTGAACTTATTTTGTGCAGTCCACGTCTGGGCAGTTCCAAGGCCACCCACGGTGTCTGATGTTCCTGGGAATGTCATCGTTGTTGAATCAGTTCCAGCCAGTGTAAGGGTGTTACTTACTGTAAGAGTCTTGGAGGCTGCAATGGCCAATACAGCAGAATCACCACCATTGATAGTTAATGTGTGGTTTGCTGTAAGAGTTTTCCCATCAGCGATAGTTAACGTGCTTCCTGTTGCCGGGGTAGTAATAGTTACCTTATTTATTGTTGTGGCTGATGCAGCCCCGAGTGTTGGTGTCACAAACGTCATAGAGGTCCACGTTCCAGTCGGTGTATATGACCCACCAAGCTCAAGAATTGTATCAGCAGCATCTCGAACAGTTTTCGTTCTATTGGTGCTTGATAGACCAGTGAAGGTTAACAATCCCGATTGTCCTGATATAGACAAACTCGCTGCACTCCCCGTAGTATTCTGGTTCAGCGTTGGAAATGTGCAGTTTGTGAGTGTTCCAGAAGCGGGGGTTCCCAACGCCGGGGTGGTCAGTGTTGGGGAGGTGAGAGTTTTATTGGTTAGTGTTTGTGTTGCACCAAGTGTGACCACCGTATCAGACGACCCTGGGAATGTCATCGTTGTTGAATCTGTACCCGCTAGTGTTATGGAGTTATTTATCGTTAATGTTTTCCCGTCTACTATAGTTAGTGTTGACCCTGTTGCAGGAGTTGTGATCGTTAGTTTGTTTATTGACGTTGCAGACGCAACTCCCAGTGTTGGTGTAGTAAATGACGGTGATGTGGTCATGGCCACATTACCCGATCCACTAATTGTATACTCCCCAAGTACTCCGGCATTATCGTATAGAACCTTGGTATTGGAACCAGAGGTGATTGTAGATGTTCCTACAGTCAATCCAGCCGCACCAGACGAACTAATGGTGTGTGTGGAGTGATCGTAGGACAATCCAGAACCTATCGTAAAAAATTCGTATCCGTTATCAGTGTGGTCCCATCCCAGGAGGCGGTTTGCACCAGGATCAGTAAGCGTAGAAAATGTCAACAGCGCGTTGTATTGTGCTGTTGTAAACTGGTTAAGTGATACACCTGGGTTATTAACTCCGCTGAAAATTGAAATAAGCCTATTCGGTTAGATAACTAATTGCTGCCCCCAGGATTTCGACATATTAAATTATGAGTTCTCTGCCAGGGAATACCTTGTCCCAGTATCGTTTAACCTGTGACATATAAATATCTAAATCCTGTCTCTTTTGGTCTAGTCGTGCTTCTTCTGCTTTAAGAAACTCTAGCGGTGACGAAATCTTTTCTCGTTCTGCGTCGAGGTTTGCTAGTGCCTGTTGCAGATCTTCTTTTACCCTATCCAGTTGTTTGCGAGATTTACTGATTTCTTCTTCGATCCCAGATTTAAAAGCTAAGAAGTCTTCCTGACTCTGACGTATTTTACCATCATTTTGTTGAATTGTCAACCCCAGTTCTTTGACAGACTCAGTGACTTTTTCTATAGCAGCCTCGATGAACTTATTAGTATCAAGGAATATCTGCGCCTGATCCCTAAGAAGACGCTCGTTGTCGGCTTTAATTGTTTCGTTCAAAGATGCAAGACGCTCACGATCTTTAGTGAGTTCTGCGATCTTGTTCCCCGCCTCAGCGAGCTGGCTGAGAACGCTCGCCAGCTCGTTTTTTAATACTGAGGTGTGGGCTACAAGGTTGTTCTGTCGAACTTCCTCGTTAACCATATTAGTTGCCAGCCAGTACACCTTCCACAAAGATTGTGCCGTAGTTTGTGCTAACTCCGGCTTCCTGTGCAGAAAGTCTTATGTACTTGTAACTAATGTCTAGTCGGTAGCTAAAGTAGTACGAAGTTGAACCAGCACCACCAGCAAACGCGAATGTACGTTGTGTGAGGGTAGAAGTACCCGCAGACGCAGATTCGTTTGTAAGGCGGTAGAAGTTCGTATTGTCGATACTGTGCTCCAGGATGATGTCCACGGTTGTACCAGATTCACCAGAACCCGTGGTGTACTTAACGTCGAACGTCATCTCCGAGAAACCACTCACGTACTTACTTGCACGGTTGCCCGTATAAGCGTTTGTGAGTGTAACAGGGGTAAGTGTGGTTTTGGACTTAGTTCCAAGCCACACTACGGGAGTTACATTTGGGTAATACAGCATGTTGTTTAGTAAGCTGGGGTAGCCTACCTCTACCCCAAACCTAATTTAGTGATTAAGCGCTTACAACCACGTATACGTTCCAGGTGTTAGTACCCGTGTTAACGAACGTGAGTTCGGCATTCTTACCAGAGCCAACCGCTGCTGTACCAACGACAGTAGAACCAGTTTGACCAGTAATGGTGAGGGTTTGACCACCACCAAGGTTGGCGAACGTTGTGAAGAACGTATCCCCAACCGCAACACCAGTTACCGCAGACGAGAGCTGGGTACCAGTCGGCAGAGTTACCGTACCAGCACCAGTTGAGCTAGTTTGCGTGACAATACCACCGAGAAGCTGAGCAGCCGTCGGGGTAGAGTTCTGCGTAGTACCAAGAGACGTGATCGTTCCTGAGAAGATCGGGAGTCCCACGATACCACGACCGATCGAGATCTGACCAGTAGAAGTACCACCAATTACGATAGTACCGCTACCCTTACCGTCGATAGAAAGGTTCGTGTTAGAACCAGAGTCAATCGCGGAAACAGCCACAGTACCGCCAGTCGCAGCACCCTTGACTTTGAGACCCGCAGCCTGAGACGACGTTGAAGCGTCAACCTGGAATGCGGGAGTTGCGAACGCCTGACCAACTGCAAGAGCGACACTCGAAGATGTTTTTACACCAAGAATGACACCCAAGGTTGCGCTGGAAGCGGTAACGTTAACGAGACCACGAGTCGTGTCCGTGTAGACACCTGTCGTTGAAACGAGGAGACCACCACCGGCCGTTGCAGCACCGTTAGAAATCTGAACCGTAGTACCCGTGGTAATGTTCGTACCACCACCAGTAACCAAGACAGCAGCACCAGTCGTGAGAGCAGTACCAGAGACCTGGAGAAGACCAGCCGTTGTAGTAGCCGAGTTACCCGTGATGTTCACGAGACCGTTACCAGCAGTACCAGTGTACGTACCAGTTGAGACTACACTGAGACCGATACCAGTTGTAGAGGCACCGTGAGTAATCAAAACCGTTGCGTTACCAGAGGTGACGTTTGCACCACCACCAGTAATAGAGAGAGCCTGACCAGACGTAAGGCCCGTACCCGAGATGGAGACGAGACCAGATGACGTAGTGGCCGAGTTAGCAGTTACCGAGATAAGGTTGTTAGAGCCAGCGTAGACACCAGTCGTAACAATCTTCAATGCAGTACCTCCGGTTGCCGCACCCATTTCAAGGTCAGCAAGGATACCAGATGTAATGTTAGAACCACCACCAGTGATCTTAAGAACAGTACCTGATGTTTGACCCGTTGCAGAAACTAAACCAAGGATACCCGAGGTAAGCGAGTTCGCTGTAACTGAAAGGATACCAGTCGTTGTCGAGGTGTAAGCACCTGATGTAACGATCTTGATTGCCGAACCAGCAGTCGCTGCGCCCATTTCCAAGTCGAGGAGTGAACCAGTTGTGATGTTCGAGCCGCCACCAGTTACAGAGATGAGAGAACCTGTCGTCTGTCCCGTTGCCGAGAAGATAGCCATGTCACCCGTAGTGAGTGAGTTAGCTGTGACAGAAATCAAACCTGTCGTGGTGTCAGTGTAAACACCAGTGGTTGCGATCTTGAGACCAGCACCAGATGTAGCTGCTCCCATTGCAGCGTTGAAGACAGCACCCGTTGTGAGGGCCGTACCAACAGTACCCTGGAAAGCAGATCCGGTCGTAAGACCAGTCGCAGAAACCACGTTGATGACACCAGTCGTTGCAGAGTTTGCCGTGAGAAGTGAGAGACCCGTGCCCGTATAGACACCAGTCGTCGTCGCAACGAACGCATTACCAGCCGTGATTGCGTTCATCGCAGCATTGAATACTGCACCGCCTGTCGTGAATACACCCGTTGCAACAGTACCTTTGTATACTGATCCAGATGTTAGTGCTGTAGACGAAACAGCAATTGACGTGCCAGTCGTACTAACACCGTCCGTTTCAGAGAACGGAATCGTGAGAGTACCGCCACCACCGCCACCCGAAGGAGCACCATATGCTACGAAGTTCGGAGCCGTGTTTGTGCCTTCGTTGACGTACAACGTCGTGCTCGTACCTCCGTTTGAGTTGAGGAACAGTGCACCAGTTGCGTAGTTACCCGTTGTAGGAACAACCGTTCCAATCATCAGAACAGGGTAGTGATTGCCGTCCACAAGAGCAACTTGTTCTTGTGTCGCCGCAGTCGAGTTCTTGTTCGTGATGAAGAAGTTTGTCCCGATTGAGGGTTTATTTGCCATAATTTATAAATTGAGTAATAAAGATTTTAAATAAGCTGGATCATTTGTTGCTTCGTTTGACAAGTGGAGCGGAGTTAATCCTAAACTCTTTATCTTGTGATTTCTTTCTGGATCTTGTGCGTGGCCGTCTAGTTCGAGGGCGTAGTCACCGATCAGGAAATCTATTTCTAATCCTTTTACTAACCATCTGTGCTTAAACGGTATCTTGAGGATTTTGAGAACCTCGTATACCCTTCGCTCAGCTTTAGTAGAAGATTTCTTTGTGATATTAATTCTCATCACCCAAACCGTATTCCATGTCGGGGTTACGGCTAATACCACCGTTGATAGTCATGCTATCCGAATAGTTTGTATCCAAACCATCCTTGGGAAGATTCTTCTTCCGTTCTGCCGTTAAATCTCGAAAGCCTTCCATATTACATGATACGGCTACCAATTTCGGTGCCGGGCTTCGGTTCAGGCGGAGTACCAACCTCACTACCAGGAACCATCATTGGTTTAGGAAGCGGGTTCGGAACTACACCAGCACCACGCGACAAGATACTGTGCGTAGCGTTGGATTCAGCAGCGTGGCCAAGGTGTGTTGCACCTTGAGACTTTGCTGCTTCGATGTGTTCGCTGTAGTGTCCCATAGTCGTTGCACCACGGACACCTGATTTCATTGCCATAATAAATTTAGTTAAGTCTCATTACCCTGTCTGCCAGTACCTCGGAGACTAGAGATACGCTTGGTTGGGTGAGAGACTACAGACACCGGGGTTGGTGAAAGTAATCTCTCAAGAAAACTAAGAACTGTACGAGAGACCGTCGCCTTTCGAGCCCCACGTGCCTTTCCACTCGCGAGAGTGGTCAGCCCAACGTGCATCCACCGTGAAGGTGACAACCTTGTTACGGATATTTGTATCCATTTCAAGGCGTTTTTCCTGACGCGTGTCGTGGTAGAGTTTGTGCACACCCTGGTTAATCAAGAACCATTGCGTGTTAGATCCACCGTTGATCGTGTCGAGGAACTTCGTGGCCATGAGGTCAATCATGCCGCGATAGATGTTGATCGCGTTGTTAGAGCTTTCAGGTGTGAACGCAGACTCAAGAGTCTGACGAGCCGGTTTCTCCTGGTTCAACGGGACAATGAGGGTGGTTTTACCAACCATCGTCAAAGCCTTACCGTTGTCAGTCTGTTGAAGTTCAAGTGCCAAGCGAGCGGTTTCGAGGTTGTCGTGCGACAAAACGATACCAGTCGATGACGCATTTGATTGCGTCGAAGCACCAGGAACAACAGACGGGTGAACAGTCGAGAACAACGGAACATTGTCACCGTACCACGTCATAACGTAGTTGTTGACGTTCGTTGTCGTCGAGAAGCCACCGTTGAAGAGTTGGAATCCAGCCTTGTCAACGCTATAGTTAATAGCGCGAGAAAGGTCTTTCATCTCACCCAATTCCTGAGCAAAGTCACGATCCTCAATCGTATTCTTCGTTACTTCAACCGCACCACCGTAGTTAGTGTAAATAACTTGGGTCGTGTAGGTCTTGTAACGCTGAATCGTTGCGATGTCGTCACCGTCATTGAATTGGATGACTTCTCCAAATCCAGTTTTACCTGTGTAGTTTTTCTGAGCACCCGTTCCACTGTCTTGGCGAAGAATCGCAAAGACACCAGGCTGATATTCGAGGTCGCCTTGGTCAAACACCTCACTGATCTTAAGCCCTACGTCGGGGATAAGATCGGTCCATTTACCTCTTGTTTCTGGCATAGCCAATATAAGAACGTCGAATCATACGAGAGATAAGGTCTTATACCTTATCGCAGAGTAGTTTCGAGGTTCACAACAATGAGCGAAGTAGAGCCAACTTGAAGACCCCAGTTGAAGAACTGTGTAGTTCCCCTTGTGGTCGTCGCGGAAGTCTCATCAATGGTCGTCGCCGATGCGGCTACGAGGTTCAAGTAATAACCAAGAAGGTTAGAACCAGTTGTCGTACCCGGTGTACCGCTCGTAGGATTCGTGTAAAGCGATTCCTTTGAGATGTCCACTACGGCTTCGATTTTAGCGTTCGTCTGGTTGTCGGAGGCGGTTGCATAAGTTCCAACGAAGGAACCAAGAGCCGCACCCGCTGCACCAGTCGTAAGCACACCAACACCTTTATAGGTCGAGAACGCCACAAGGTTGCCGAAGATGGGGTAGGTCGTACCAGATGCGTCAAGGACGAATCCAGAAGAGACCGCAACCATATCTGCAACAGACATCGTGGTGCTGTTGGTGATTACTGCGCTGCGAAGAACAGGAGCCCCATAAGGCGAAAGTGTTCCCACTTTAATAAATGCCATATGTATAACTCCTTATTTATTATGTAAAATTCGACCTACCTGATATAGTCGAGAAGCCCCTCGACGTATTCAGGTCGTTTGGTCTTTACCTTGAGATATGCCTCCACATCGCCGCCAAAACTTCGTTGAACCAACTTAATCTCTTTGTCCGACAATCGTGCTGATGGTTTCCCACCAGGGATTGAAGGAGTGCGAGGAGTTGAAACGATAGGGGTGACAGGTTGGCTCACCTCAGGGGTGAGACGCATTGCATTATTCAGCACTTGGGTATAGTCTTCTTTGGTCTTAACACCAGACAAACTAAACTGTCCAAGAGCTTTCTGGAAAGATGCTAATTTAGAACCATCCGGGTCATTCTCTTTCGAGAACTCCTGGTGTTCACTCAAGAAATCCTGAGTAGCTTCCTCGATGTTTTTCTTCACCTGGTCAGCTTCTCGCTTCTTGAATTCTGCTTCTACAGCTTTGGTAATATCCTCTGGCTGTAGGGAAGGATTTTCAGTACGAATCTTCTCACGAAGCTGCGTAATTTCATCCTTCATTCTTGCTTGAGCTTCGAGCCCTTTAGCTCGCTCCTCAACCAATTTGTCGTACTCTGCTTTAGAGAGTTCAACTTTGTCTTCCCCCCCATTTCCTGGATTGGAAATTTCTGGGTTTTTGTCCATAAATTTTGTCCCTTTTACTACTAACACTTTTTATCCTGGTTCTGCCCAGGGAGGGTTGAGTCCCTCTACGACCTTTATGGGTGGCCTTTGATGTGGCCTGTGCTGTCCGGGGCAGGGCCGAACAGCACACGCAACACCAAATCTGCTTATATTATACTATGAATTCTTTATACTGTCAAGAATACGGCTTCGGATGTAAGCCGTACGAGAGAAACCACCTCGGATAATATCGCGTTCTTTTTCTGATTGGGCACCGAAGTACCGCTTCATGTCATTGACTAGGGTGTCGCGGAGATAGTCGAGTAATCCATCCACACCAGCAAGATCTTTAAAGATTTGCTTTTGTGCCTCGGTAACTATTTCAACTGATTCAATATCACCGAGTAGGTTAGCGAGCTTGGATGACAACTCAATTTCATCCATTTCACGATCAACTACTTTAACGAATGGTTTCCACATATTATCCAGTCATACTTCCACTCAGTTGTGCGAGTTGTCTCATACCACCCGCAATACCGTTTTGTGGGGCATTAGCCATATTCTGTGCAACGTTAGATTGTGGTTCCGTACTCATTGGTCCTTGTGATTCAGGACCCTGCTGTGGCGGTTGGAATACTTGCTGTTTCAGAATCTTAGATGGGTCATCGCCCATTTTCTCAGCCGTTTCAGCGGCGAGTTCGTTGACATCCACCTGTTGTGGGAAGAAGGACATATACACACGAACCTTTTCAAGTTGCATTGCTTTCTCAATATCCTTGGTAGCAGACTTAGATTCATCCATAACCACCTTTACATTGAAGTCTAGGTTGCGGATATACTCTGCATTAATAGCCATATACTCTACAGGGCGTCCATTTAGGGCCTCCTTAACAGCACCCTTTACCTTGAGCTTATTAGCATCAGGCATTTGGCTTTGATCCTTAAACATCGCAATAATACGGGTTCCACGAACTCCATGGGAAAGGGTAGTATTGTCGATCTTGTAGAGATCAAATGCGTCTGCAAGTTCCTCGTTTCCGTTGTCTCCCAGGACACCAGTAACACGAGGTGACTTCGGATCAGTCCAGAATTGGAGAATGTTCTTAGCACGCAAGAGTGCCTTGCGCTTAATACCAAAGAAGATTTGGCGTCCAAATAGACCAAGCATAGACTCAGCACCACCCTGGGCGGCATTGATTTCCGTAGCAGTAGTACGCCCACCAACACCCGCTTGACCCTGAGTAACTTGGTCAACCGAAGAGTCTTCTGAAATTTGACGAACGTACTGTAGGATAAACTGGTGCCAACCCTGAGGAGTGCCGAGGTCGAGTGTCGCGTATGTCTGATTCAAGGGTAGACCTTGGGTATCAATTGGCGTGCGGCGACCAGGACGGAGGTAGTCATCTTCAATCGCATCATTTCCAGATGTAATGAGGGGCGGGAAGATAGTAAGGAAGCTCTGGTCAAGGAGCATGTTTGTCAAAACGTCTACAACGTCTTGGAGTGATTGGAGTCGATCTGGCAGAGACTTGCCGTAGAACCAGTTCACCAAGTAGTCAAACTTAATATCAAAGAAGGGAAGTTCTTTGTGGTTCCAAGGCATCGGGGAAACCTCTTCCGTTTCTCCTACTGGGTTGATCCAAACACCATTGGCAAGGATAACGTAGGTATCATTGATCTTATCGTAGTATCGTATGATTTCCACATTTCCGGGCTGTACTGTTGTAGAAATGTAGTCGAGGTAGAAGGGACGTTGCTCGCGCCACTGTGAAAGCGGAGCATGGGGTTTAACATATTTAACCCGTTCATATCCGGCATTGAACCAACGTGTTTTGAATTCGTCATATGAAATCTCATGCCTCCAGAAACAGAAAGGCATGTCTTTAATAGTTCTAATAGCTACGTGTGCTGGATAGAACTCTTCCAACGGTACAAGTTCTGCGAAGAGTTTTGTTTCCTTACGAATACTTTCCTTAACAGTTAAAGAGTCGCCAAAACCCTCGACATCACGGAGTTTGTTTTCGTGGTATTCAACACCCTCGTAGCCTACAGCAGTACCCTTTACAATTGCTTCCAGGAGGAAGTTAATCATAAACTCCTCGTAGTTATCTATGTCTTCTGAGTAGTCATAAAGGTCAGAAAGAATCGAACCCTTACGAATATCATCATCACCACGAGAGGTGAAGTTGGCTGTTGGAAGAACACTCACAACCTTACCAAGAACAGCCAAGACTTTGTTTCTTGTCAGTGGGTCATGGACACGAGCTTGCCAGTCTTGGATTCCGTCTCGTTCAAAGATATTAGTGATGAAACGAGAAACTGAATCGTTAATATATTCAATAATGGTGCGGCCATCGAAGAGTTCGTACGCCCTGTTACGCATATCCTGGGACCAGCGAAACTTAAAGAAAACTTCCCGTACTACTTGCCTTTCCTTTTCGGATTGCAAGTAGAACTGCTCAGCCTCAGACACGAATGTCTCAGGCTGTAACAAGGGTTCGTTACTCCAGGTTAGCTGATCCGTCATGTATATTTTGGAACATTATAACACACTTTATTTCATTTGTCTACTTTATACGCATTTGCTTGTATCCCTGGAGTGCGTTTTTGTACATTTCTTTGTTGTGGCGGAACATATAAACTCTGGTTCTTAGCATATCTAAAGTGTTCCAATATCCCTCCCGGAAGTTCTTTAACTTAGCTGTTTGGTCAATTAAATCCTCATGGTCTAGGGCGAAACTCTTGTCTTCATAGTTCCAGTTTTTTTCTTCTACGTCATACCCTACCTGAGTCATGTCCTTGGAACACTCTCCTATGTAAGCGTCTTTGTAGTAGATGCGGTAAAATCCATACTTAATTCGCTTAAAGCGTAAGTATTTAGATATTTTCTTTGCGTCCTTTTGGAGACGATTAAACCAGTAACTGCCTTCCATATTAGTAACTAATTCCTCTTTTAACGCCGAATCGTTGTTTGGGTGGGAACATATCTCTTGGTTTTAATACCGGACCACGAGAGTCCTCAATACCAAGACAAAGATATTCAAATGCCGATCTATAGTGGGAGGTCCAGTTATGTACTGGCTTATCAGATCGAACCTCCTCAGATCCATCTCTACGGACTTTGGGGTAGGCTGATTGCGTCATACACATATCAAAGTACACGGACCGTGGAGTGGTATTTAAATCAATACCATCCATGATTATGTGCTTAGCAGCTAGTTTCCTTTTCTGGAATACTTTCCATTCATCACGGAAGTTCACGATAACTCCATTTTCTTTTAGTAAATCAAATACAGAAGAGTCAGAGTTTTGTGTATAAAACCTACCAGATGGATCTCCGTAGTGGATGGGTCGTTTCCACTCACGGTGGGTTTCTATCATTCTTAGTTCTTCTGGGGTATAGTTATACTTACCATAGAGATCCATTGAAACGAACCCAGTTACAAACGGAACAAAAAATTCAATATGTTTGTTAGAATTCTTATAGGTGTCTATGATCCTGAAACGTCCATTGTTTGCACGTTGTGCCCAGATAATTGCTGTGTCATCAGTCCTACCAAAATCCCACCCCACATACAACGGAAGATCTGGGGAATACGGGAAAGAACCATGTGCTATATTGCGGTCATCCCACTCGGGATAGACACGCCCTTCCAAGGATTTGACGTACGAGATGTCGAGTTCTTGAGCTACCTCCTCAGGAGTTCGCCGAGCTTTTTCAAACTCGTACCACTCTTCGTCTTTGAGGGGGTGCGAACGCCAGTGGACTGTTTTTACGTCGATTCCAGAGTTTCTTAGTAAGGCATAGTAGTTATATCCGTGTGGAGTAGAGTTCGCAATTCTACACGCTGTAACGTCAGAACACGCTTCCCAGGCTTCTTTGGCATACTCCCAGAATCCTAACTCATCAAAGAGTACAGCGGTTTTACGTGATCCACGACCGAATTGTGGGTTCATGGTATCACCAGTAATCTGATTAGAATTAGCTGGGTTCACTAGTTTAAGATGTCTTCGATCCTTTTCAGGGTTGAACTTTTTAGGAAGAATCCATTTAGGAAGATTCTCAATAGCGTAATCAATCATTCCAAACAGGGAGTCCTTGGTTCGGTTGTCAACGAGGTCTTCTTTATAGGAACCAATTAGAATGTTGGAGCCATCTTTAAATAACCAATACCACAGTGGAACGTACACAAAAATAATCCACGAAGCTCCCATGTCTCGGGACTTTTCAAAGAATCCATCCTTACCAGAATCAATGTGGTCAATTAAGTACCGGATCATATCCTTTTGGTACTCAAATAAAATAAATGGAAGGTTGTTGGGGTCGGCTTGTGGTCTAGGGTCAAACGTCCATCCAAAGTTCTCAATAAAGAAAATCGCACCCTCTGCTGGGTTATCCGGTCGTGCACAAAGGGCCCACGTTAATTCACGTGCTTCGGCAGACTTATCACACGCATCATTGATCTTAAGCCTCTCAATGAGCTTTTTCTGGTAATCCTCAGAATGAACATACTTCTGAAATATCTCCTTTCTTCGGAGTGTTTCTTGAGCAACATCTAGTGACATAAGTATTCAATATGACATCTCCTGCACTCCTGCTCCAGCATATTATCCTTTACTTTCGAGAGTTTTCTCTCTCATCGCCATAATTGTCTTTAGTGCCTCATCAGGATCAAGGTGGTCTGGAATGTTGGACATAACCGCAATGTGCTCTGTGGCAGCACCTTGGATAATCTGTCCCTTATCAAATAGAATAGCTAGTGCAGTAGTTAACTGAACCAGTTTCTCATTTTGGAGAAGTTTTGGGTCCTCTTCATACATTTGGAGTTTCTTTCTCAGGAGTTTAGCTGCGAGGTTTCTTGTACCAATTAAAATATCCCCAATTGACTCATTAGTAACCTCTACCTCCTTTTTATGGGGAGACCTACTCTGCACTACATCCTTAACTACTTTAGCAGTATGAACCTCAACCCCATACTTTTGTGGATCATCCACAACCTTATTATAGAACTGAACCACCGCTGAAGTAGCTGTGCCAGCGTTTTGATACGCATCAACCAATCCAAAGTCTTGCGCTACCTCTCTATAGGACTTAAACTCTAAGGACTTGAAAATATCCGCCCCCCTTTCAGCAATAATAGCCTTACCCTTTTCACGCCGGGCGACCACCTCTGGAGCATTATGATTCTTAGCAGTAGCCATTTTGTCTCTTATTGAAACCCATATTTTTCCTCTAATCGGTCGAACCCCACAATAACCTCCCCATTAATCTCTATAACAGGAACCTTCATCCCCCTTGACTTAGAAATCATTTCCACCATCTTTTCAGGAGAAGAAGTAACATCCACCACATCAACCTCGGCCCCCCTTAAACGAAGAAGATCTAAAGCCTTACTACAATAAGGACACGTAGGAGTCTTGTAGAGGGTTGCTTTCATTAGTGGTATTATAACACGGATTTGCAAGAAAAGCAATAAAAATATAGTGCTAAAGCACGGCGAAATATAAAATTTCTATAAAAAATTTGTCGGTGGGGGGAGGTACGTTCTCACATAGCCGCCGCCGGGGGCCATACGCCTTGCCACACCAGACAAGGGAATCTCTTATCTGTCAACAACGCCGAAAAGCGCAATTTACATGCGCCATCCAGGTTTCTATTCAATTTCCTACCTACTCACAGTGTCCTAGTACGTTACGATTGAATACGTATGCGGCTATTGACTACTGCATTATACCATATTGGTGGTGATAAGTCAATTAGCTCCGCTTGGTGCATTCCATGGCTTAAACAAAGGGTTTTGTGCGTGTGCTTTGGGTCGGTGTCTCGGTTGATGGGTGA
>Ga0335069_10000826_pt1 | contig 49943 bp, 38 predicted proteins | sample Lox_Sample_11_FD_206714 | JGI IMG/M metagenome (GOLD analysis project Ga0335069, IMG submission 206714) | Soil microbial communities from Loxahatchee National Wildlife Refuge, Florida, United States - Lox_Sample_1.1 | ecosystem: Environmental > Terrestrial > Soil > Wetlands | place: USA... | reverse complement strand
TTCAAAGACAGCACGCACAACTACTGGATCGGGTGCCGGCGCAATTTCACCGGCAACGCGTCCATGACCAATGGCGTCTATATCATCTGGGGTTACAACTACAACCGCGCGAACGATCTGCTCGACATGACCACGCCGGGCAGCAGCGACCAGGATGCCGCCCTGGCCACGGGCGCGAGCTTCACGGATGCGGCGGCGGCGATCACCGTCAACCCCCTTGCCGCCGGCGGCGTGGCGCCCAACGAATACCGGGACGTGCAGATTGTTTTTGGCCTGCTCGCTCCCGTAATTACCAGCCCGCCCGCCAGCCAGACCGCGTGGCTGGAAACGACGGCGGTTTTCCCGATCCAGGCCCGGGGCAATCCGGCGCCGGCTTTTCGATGGCAACGAAAAGCCAATGGCAGTCCCGCCTGGAGTGTCCTGTCGGACGCCGGCAGCTACAGCGGTTCGGGTACGTCCAATCTGGCCGTCAACGTGACCGAGCTCGCCATGAACGGGGACCAGTTCCGGTGTCTGGTCACCAACAGCACCGGCAGCGTCACCAGCTCGCCGGCCGCAACCCTGACCGTCAATTCCGGCCTCGTCATTAGCACGCTGGCCGGCCAGGCCACCAACGGCGGTTCGGCCGATGGCACCGGAACCAACGCGCAGTTTTATTACCCGATTAACCTCGCCACGGACGCCCGGCGCAATGTTTATGTCGCCGATTACGGCAACGGCTCGATCCGCAAGCTGACTCCCGACGGTGTGGTGAGCACCATCGTCCAGGGATTTTACGGGCTGGAAGGAGTCGCGGTGGACGTGGTGTCCAACGTCTATTTCGTGGATACATCCGATCATGTCATCCAAAGAGTCACTCCGGGGGGCAGCGTGACGGTGTTGGCCGGAACCCTTGGAGTCCCCGGGAGTGCCGACGGCACGAACGGCGACGCCCGGTTTAATTATCCCTGGGGCATCGCTGTGGACAGCGCCACGAATCTTTACGTGACAGATTCGGCAAACAGCACCATCCGGAGGATCACGCCGAGGGGCGGGAACTGGGTGGTGACCACCCTGGCCGGTCTGGCGGGCGGCACCGGCACCACCGACGGCACCAACGCCAACGCACGCTTCAATAATCCCGGCGGCCTGGCGCTGGACGCCTCCGGCAATATCTATGTGGCGGATTCCTTGAACAACTCCATCCGCAAAATCACGCCCGATGCCACGGGCACCAATTGGATCGTCACTACCCTCGCCAGCCAGACCGGCGTTTCCGGCTCCGGCGATGGCTACGGCAGCAACGACAAGCTGACCGTGCCGCTGCGTTGGCCTTCGGGCGTCGCCGTGGATGGCACCGGCAACGTCTATGTGGCGGACACCGGCAACGACTTGATTCGAGAAATCACGCCTCAGCGCTCGACGATCACCCTGGCGGGAAGGGATTTCACTGCCGGCAGCGCCGACGGTTACTGCACCAACGCGCAATTCAACTCCCCGTACGGCGTCGCCGTGGATGATGCCGGCAACGTCTACGTGGCGGATACGCAAAACCACACCATCCGGGTCGGCCGCTTCGCTTCGGTCCTCGTCCCGAGACTCGCCGTGTCACTGTCCAATCACGTCGCCACCCTAACCTGGCCGGTCCCGATCCAGACCTTCAGCCTCCAGTCCGCCACCAATCTGCCCGCCACAAACTGGGTCCCCGCCGGCGCCCGACCCGTCGTGCTCAATGGGCAAAACTATGTGACCAATCCGGCTTCGGGCGGAAACCGGTTCTTCCGCCTGATCCACCCCTAGCGCGGTGCGGAAGCCGGGGGGATTATATCATTTTTACTTTTAAACTGCACTATTGGTAGGGCGGGCAGTCCTCTGCCCGTCGCAGGGAACGGCGCGCACGGAGTGCACGCCCTACCACTGCGATAATGATGCAATTTCAAACTGTAACGGGTATTAAAGGTCAAACCGTTGAATCGGTTCCCCGATTCAACGGTCCAACAGCCAACAACCCAATTAATTTACGATTTGACCGGTTCAATCTTCGTCGGCGTCAGCACCTGCTTGCCGCCTTTCTCCTTGACGGTGCCGGTGACCGTCACCTTTTCGGCATCACCGTGGCAGACCGCTCCGTGCGCCGTCTTGCTCACTTCATTTTCCTTGAGGTAGTAATTGACCGTCTTGCCGTCCTTTTCGACCTGGACGACGTTCTGGCATTCCTTGGTTTCGTGCAGCGTGCATTTGCCGCAGACCATGGAGCCGGTGATGGTGACTTCCTTGCTGGCATCAGTGTCCGCCGCGATCAGGCGCGAGGCGGAGACCGCCAGGAACAAACCGCTGGCGACGGCGAGAAACAGCATGGTCTTTTTCATTGATTATCCTTTCGTACGGTTCTTGTAGCATTCGACAAGGCGGCCATGCTTTCGTTCAATCACGTTAATACCCGCCGAAAGCGCGCGAAACCTGCGGATTAATGGATCCGGGGAACGGCGGCAAAAAGTTCGGCGACGACGATTTGAAATTCGGGAATCAGCGCTTCCGCCAATACCTCGCTGCCGGCCAGGATGCCTTTCAGCGCCAGGCCCCATTCCGTGCTGTGGTACACCTCCACATTGTCGTAGCGCGGGTCCACCATCCACAGGCGCGGCACCCGGATGTCCTCGTAAATTTGTTTTTTGATGACGGTATCCGCGCGGTGATCCTCGGTGCTGACGATTTCCACGGCCAGCCAGAGTTTGCCGGTGGCGGACATGACCAGCGCCAGGTCGGGGCACAGCGTCGTGGTTCGCGTAATGCGGACCCGCTCCCGGACGCCGAGCAACCGGATGGCCGCGAGGTTGGCGACACTGGCCGTCATGAGCTCATGCAAACGGTCACAAATCGCCTCGTGGCGCAGGCCTGGGGCCGAGCGCGGCAGTGAGGCGCCGTCCAGCATTTCCTCATAAGGCCGGTTCACCCCAACAGCAAACCAGCGAATGATGCCGGCGGCAAGCGGCGTTTTTTGTTTAAATCAAGACTTGCCAATGAGCCGTTGGCCGGCTAAATTCACGGCTCTTTTGACAAAATTATGGCAGTAAAAATCCGCATGAAACGCGTCGGGGCCAAGAATGCCCCGGTGTTTCGCATTGTCGTGGCTGACGGTCGCAGTCCGCGCGACGGCAAGTTCATCGAGGAGCTGGGCACGTATCAGCCGCTCAAAAAGGGCGACAATTTCTCGCTCAATCTCGACCGCGCCCGTTACTGGGTCAGCCACGGCGCTCAGCCGAGCGAAACCGTCGCCAGTCTGATCAAGAAGGCCGGCAAGGCCGCCGCCGCGGCCGCTTGATTCATTTGATATTTGACGCAATGCAGGCGTTTTTGGAATACGTCGTCAAAGGCCTCGTGCAGCATCCCGACGCGGTGAACATCACGCCGGTGGAGCGCGCGGGCATGACGGTTTACGAGTTGCGCCTCGACCCTTCGGACGTGGGCAAGATCATCGGCCGGCAGGGGGTAACCATCAACGCCATCCGGTCGCTGCTGCAGGCGGGCAGCGCCAAGAAGGGACTGCGGTGCGCGGTGGAAATTGTCGAGGACGGGAGAAGATCTTAATCGCCCGCCGCCTCTTCCTCGGTCGATTCGAGCACGAGGACGAGCACGAGGATGAAACGTGAGAATTGACGTGCTCACTTTGTTTCCGGCGATGTTCGCCGGGCCGCTGGACGAAAGCATCATCCAGCGCGCGCGAAAAAAAGGCTTGCTGGACCTGAAAATCCACAACCTGCGCGACTGGGCGCACGACCGGCACAAGACGGTGGATGACCGGCCGTTCGGCGGCGGGCCGGGCATGCTCCTGAAGCCGGAACCGCTCTTTGAAGCCGTCGAAGGTTTACGGCGGGAGAAGACACGCGTGATCCTGCTCTCGCCGGCCGGCCGGCCGTTCGGCCAGGCCATCGCGCGCGAACTGGCGCAGCAGGAGGATTTGCTGCTGGTCACCGGACATTACGAAGGCTTTGACGAGCGCGTGCGGGAGACGCTGGCGGACGACGAGTTGTCCATCGGTGATTACGTGCTGACGAACGGCGCGCTGCCGGCGATGGTGGTGATTGACGCGGTGGTGCGGCTGTTGCCGGGCGTGCTGGGCGACGACGAGAGCGCGCACGACGAGTCCTTCAGCCACGGGCTGCTCGAGTATCCGCAGTACACGCGGCCGGCGGAATTTCGCGGGATGAAGGTCCCCGACGTGCTGGTATCCGGCCACCACGCCGAGATCGAGAAGTGGCGCCGGGAGCAGGCGAAGCGGCGGACGAAAGAGCGCCGGCCGGATTTGATGCAGTAGTTTTTAGTTATGAGTTTTGAGTTTAGAGTTTAATGCGACCAACTCAAAATTCAAAAATCACAACTCAAAATTTTTATGAACCAGGCATTACTTGAAAAAATTGAATCGGAGCAGTATCGCAAAGACAAAACCGACTTTGCGGTGGGCGACAGCGTGCGCGTGCACACCAAGGTGGTGGAAGGCGACAAGGAACGCATCCAGGTCTTCGCCGGGGTGGTGATCGGCAAGCGCGGCCACGGCCTGAATGAAACCTTCACCGTGCGCCGCATCAGCTACGGCGAAGGGGTGGAGCGCGTTTTCCCGCTGCATTCGCCGCGGGTGGACAAGATCGAAGTCGAGCGCAAAGGCGAAGTCCGCCGCGCCAAGCTGACCTATCTGCGCAAGCGCCTCGGCAAGGGGGCGACCCTGGTGCGCGAAAAAGAGGAGAAAACCACCGCCGAACCCGCCGGCAAATAATCGGCCGGCGGAGACCATTCACGCGGGGCTCCGGCCCCGCAATTTTTTTGGCCGGAGCCGGGATCTGTCCCCGGATACAGCGCACGCCTTTGCGCCGGCCACCGCCGGAAGGAAGAACTTTTTTGTTTCAGATTTCGAGCCGGTGTGATAAGTTGGATTTATCATGAACCGGATTGCTGTTCAGTTTTTGGACCAAGGACTGCACCGGGTGTTGTTCGAGGCTATGCCGTTGCCGGTCTTTGTGGTGGACCAGGACGTGAGCGTGTTGGAATTCAATAATGCGGCCGCCCGGCTGTTGGGATCGGACAAGCCGGCGATGCTGGACCGGCGAGGCGGCGAGGTATGGCATTGCCTGCATGCGACGGAAAGCCCGGAAGGGTGCGGCCACGCCGCCGCGTGCAAGAATTGCGTGGTGCGGGAATCCGTCCAGGCCGCGGCGGCAGGGCGGCGAGTCACCCGGCGGTGGACGGAGATGGAGCTCATGCTCAAGGGCGCGCCCGCGAAGGTCAGTGTGCGCGTCAGCGCCCAGCCGTTTACCTTCGAGACCAATCCCCTCATCCTGCTGGTCCTTGAGGGGTTGAATGACTGACCGGCCACGATTAAATTTGTCGCGTCGAGTTTGTGGCTCGAAAATTGGGCGCAACCCCAACGCTACGCGATTCCCGCCTCGACCAATGCCGCCTGGTGGATCGCCAGCGCCACAGCGCCGAAGCAGACCAGCGTCACCTGCTCCACCGTCTGATTCCGGCCGAGAAAAATTTTCGTCTCGCGCACGGCAATCCGCGCTGCCCGGTCCATGGGGAAGGCGTAAGCGCCGGTGCTGACGGACGGGAACGCGACGGTCTTGAGGCCGTATTGTTCGACCAGCGCGAAGCAGCTTCGGTAACAGCTTGCGAGCAGCTCATCCTCACCGTGCCCGCCGCCGTGCCAGACGGGACCGACTGTGTGAATGACCCACCGCGCCGGCAGTTGATAGCCCCGGGTGATTTTGGCCCGGCCGGTGGCGCAGCCATTCAGCGTGCAGCATTCGGCGAGCAACTCCGGACCCGCGGCGCGATGAATCGCGCCATCGACCCCGCCCCCGCCGAGCAACGAGGTGTTGGCCGCATTCACGATGGCGTCCACGCGTTGTTGGGTGATGTCACCCGCCACGACGCCGAGGCGATTGGACGCAAAGGTCATGAACGGCCGATCATCCCAAATGGTTCGCCACGTCGTTGGCGCCGGCGACGACTTCCTCGCGGGTCTTCAAATTGCGGATGCGCGCGTAGGAATCGCTTTCGAGCCGAACGGTGGACGCCACTTTCAATTCCTGCGCGCGTTTGAATTGCTTGTCCGATCTGGCGGGCGTGAGCGGATAATCCACGGCATATCCCGCCGCGCGCAAATCCTGCACCAGCTTGAGCGATTGCGGACGGAGATTTTCATCCTCGATGAGCACATAAACGTCCATCGGCGAATCGAATTTGGGCAGCAGGCCGCGCGCCCGGAGCAGTTCAAGCAGCACCACGTCGCCCATGCCGAAGCCGAGCGCGGGCAGGTCCACCTTGCCGCCGCTGATGAGCCTGACCAGATTATCGTAACGGCCGCCGCCGGCAATGGCCCGGAACTCACCCTTGGCGTCGAACGCCTCGAACACCACGCCGGTGTAATAGGCCAGCCCCCGGATGACGTGATAATCCACCTTCACGAACTCGCGCAGGCCGCGCGCCGCCAGATTATCCAGAATCTTTTGCAGCTCGGCCGTCGGTTTGCCTGATTCGATGAACCGGTTAACTTCCGCAAGGGAGAAGCCAAGCGCGGACAGTTTCTTTTCATTTTCTTCCGGCGCCAGGCGCTCCAATTTGTCGATGGCCTGATAGAACTCGTATTCATCATTGGCCTTGCTTCCGCCGTCCACCGTCCGCCGTTTGCCTTGATAGAACTCCTGCCAGGCGTTGCGGCTGCTGAGGCGGATGATAAAATCCTGCTCGGTCAGGCCGACCGACCGCAAGGTGTCAATGAGCAGGGCGATCAATTCCGCGTCAGCCGCCGGATCGGTTTCCCCGATGAGGTCGGCATTGAACTGGAAGTGCTCCCGCAGGCGGCCCTTCTGCTGGCGTTCGTAGCGGAAGAGCTGCGGGATGGCGAACCACTTGACCGGTTTTTTGTAATTGCGCTCGTGGGCGGCCACCATGCGCGCCAGCGTGGGCGTCATTTCCGGCCGCAATGCCACGGCACGATCGCCTTTGTCGGTGAAATTATAAAGCTGGCCGACGATTTCCTCGCCGCTCTTGGTGGTGAATAATTCGAGCGGTTCCAGCGGCGGACCGTCGTATTCACGGAAGCCATAGCGCCGGGCGGTCGTGCGCCATTTTTCAAACAGGTACTGGCGGGCGTCGGCGCTCCAGACGTCGGAGTGCGGAAGCGGTTCGGGATAAAAATCGCGGAATCCGGGCAATCGTTCCATAGAACCCGACCAAGTTAGAAGGCTGGCGGCAAAAAGAGAAGGCGAATCGCGGGGAGATGGCCGCCGTTCAAAAACCGTTCTGGAAAACAAAACGGGCTAGGCCCACTGCCGCACCGGCGAGAATCAGCCAGGTCGAGTTCACCCGGTAGAACAGCAACCACACGGCGGCCGCCACGGCCAGCGAAATGGTCAGCCAGTCCACCAGCGCCACGGCCCCCAGCCGCCACGTCACCACTGCCAGAATCGCCAGTGATGCCACATTGACTCCGGCGAGAAAACCGCCCGCCAATCGAGACTGGCGCAGACTCGAAATGAGTGGTTCGCACGTGGCGCAGAGCACAAACACCGGCAGGAAGATCGCCGCCGTCGCCAGCAAAGCCGCCTCAGGACCGCCCAGAAGATAGCCGACAAACGTAACGGCCGTAAGCCACGGTCCCGGAGTGAACTGGCCGACCGCGACGGCATCCAGAAGCTGGCCTCCAGTCAGCCATTGCCGGTGCTCAACGAAGTCGGTATGCAAAAATGCAACCAGCACATAACCGCTGCCGAACATGACGCAGCCCACTTTGAGAAAAAACAGGAACATCGGCCAGGCGCTGAAGGGCGCCAGCGTGCCGGCGGTTGAAAGCAGTTTGAATCCGGGCACCGACGACGGCAGGGGCGCTGCGCCGGCCGCCGCCACTTGAACGGCCTGGCCGGTGGCGCGGGCGGCCAGCATCAACAAACCGGCAACCAGCAGGATCATCACCAGATCGACACCATAAAATCCCGCCACCAAGGCACCGGTGCCGACGATCGCCAGCAACCACGTCCTGATCGTCCTTTGGCCCAGCGTCCACATCGCCTGCACCATCACCGCGATGGCAACGGGTTTGATGCCATAAAAGAGACCTTCGCTCAACGGGAGTTTGCCATACGTTATGTAAGCCCAAGCGATGACACCGACGATGAAAGTAGCCGGCAGGATGAAGCAAATGCCTCCCAACAGCAGACCAAGCCAGCCACCCCGGCGATAACCGATCAGCAGCGCCATTTTTGTCGGGTTGGATCCCGGAATGAAAACGGCCGTATCCAGCAACTCCAAAAACTCCGACCGGGAAAGCCAGCCGCGCTTTACCACGATTTCCTGTTCCATCAAAGCGAGATGCGCCACCGGACCGCCGAAGGCGGTGGTGCCAAAGTGAAGAAACAGCCCGGCCAACTTCCATAGATTGGAAAGCCGGTTAAGCGCCATTTGGCTCATGGCGCACTTTTCAAGCAATTCTTCAGCCAATTTTGGCCATTACCCCCAGAATTTGGCCGTCGTTGGAAACGATAAAACCCAACAAATTCGGGCCATTCTGCCTAAGTGCTGTCCAAACCGGCCGGGTAGACGCGATCGGCGCCGGCGACCCGACCAGACAAAGCCCTTATTGTCGGAGGCGGAAAAAGGCGTTCGAGGGTGTGAGCGGCAGCGGCGCGACAAAGTAGTTCCCCAAGTTGGTTGCGGGAGCAAAGGCTGGAATCCAGGAGTTCGACGCAAGGGTGGCGCTGTATTCCACAACGCAGTTGGAAGCCCACTGTGGATAAATGACCATGAAATTCGTGCCATAGGGGACACCAAAAACCAAAAGCGCATTGGTTGCCGGCACGGGATTCAAGCCGCTCGGCAACGTGAATGGCCCGGGTGGATTGGGCGGAGTATTGGTCCCCGGGGGCGAATTGGTCGTCGGTGGGATAATCCAAATCGTTACATTGGGCGCGTTGGAAGCGGTTGGCATGGCATTGCCGGTTTCCACGTGTCCCTCCAGCCGGCGCAAAAAGCGCGGGTCGGCGTCCGTCGTTATGGTGAGATCGTACCAACCGCCGTTGTTGGTGCCGGCGAAAACAGTGCGGGTGCCCAGCCCGCCGGGAGCGACGGTGTTGGTCCACGGTCCGCTCAACCCATAACCATCAACAATGATAAAATTCACACCGGTCGCCGTGGAATTTTGAAGTGTGAGCGTAATGTTTCCGGCATTGGCATCCAGACTGGAGGTCGCTTCGAGCCGGTTGCAGTCCGGGCTGAGATTCCCGGCAAACCGCCGTAGGAATCCATTTGGACCATAACAGCTAAAATCATAACCTACGCCGTTGGTAGCGGTCACGGCAAACGAATTGGTGAGCGAACCCAAAGGACCCACATCATACTGCCACGGACCATCGGTGCGGTAGGCGTTGGCATAGATGGCAAAATGTACCGAGGCGGAACCGGCATTCGTAAGAGTGATATTCAACCGCTGGGCGCCGCAATCGGTTGAAGCGCTGGCATCCGGCTGGTAAGGCAGCGGCATGGACAACCGCGTCCCCGGCTCCTGCATCGGAGGCACTTGGGGCGAGGGCGCTGGCGGGCTCACTGCCGGCACGTTAACCGGCAGGACGTCAGGCAAGATCGGGAAGCTCGTGTCCGGATGCGCAAAATCGAATGCCGAAGTCAAGTCACCGCAAACCTGGCGGCGCCAGGCGCTGATGTTGGGCTCCATCACGCCGGTCCATACCTCGAGAAAGCGGATGATCGAGCTGTGATCAAACACTTGGGAACAGACCCGCCCGCCCCGCGTCCAGGGAGAAATGATGAGCATCGGCACTCGCACACCCAAACCAATGGGCTGTCCGCTGACAAATTCATTCGTCGTCTCCGGCGGCGGCACTGGTGGTGGGACGTGATGAAAAAATCCGCCGTTTTCGTCATAGGTGATGATGAAGACCGTGGAATGGAACACCGCGGGATTGGCCGCCAGCGCATCCAGAAGCTGTTTGACGAAATATTCCCCGTTGGCGGGAGCAACGGAGGGATGCTCCGAATATTCCCAAGGCGGCATGATCCAGGAAACCTGGGGCAGGGTTCCATTGGTGACATCCGATTGGAATGCCGCCACCACATCCGGTACCGGCGCCACTCCACGATCATAGAGAGGATTCCCCGGCGCGGAATTCTTAAACTGAGCAAACCAGGGCAACGCATCGCCAAACCAATCGTCGCTTCGCCGATAAACTTTCCAGGTAATGCCGCCCGTCTGCAGCCGTTCCGGATAGGTGGTCCAGGTAAAGCCGCCTGGCGGCACATTGTTATCAATGACCGGACCGCCGCCCGTCCCACCCGGGTCAATCATGCCGGTGAACAGGTAAAGCCGGTTCGGGAAAGTCGGCCCCATGACCGAGCAAAAATTGGCGTCGCAAATGGTGTAGGCATCCGCCAGCGCGTAATAGAACGGCAGATCGCCACGCGTATAATAGGTCATTGCCCCCACCCCGTTGACCGATACCCACTGATTCCACAACCCGGCGTTCCAAACCGCGTGCTCCCCGCCCCAGTCATGTTCGACATCGGCCAGACATGGGGCGGTTACATGAAACGGCCAAACGTAGTTGGTGCCCTGGGGTTGGTAAAAAGCGCTGTATCCGCTCTGGAAAAGCAGCGCGCTGTGATCATTGAATCCCCGCACGCCTTGCAGCGATCCGAAGTAGTGATCGAACGAGCGGTTCTCCTGCATCAGGATTACCACGTGCTGGACATCCTGGATGGTGCCGGTCGCCGCAGCCAACGGCGACGGCGGGCAAACCAGCCAACCCAGAGCAGCCAGGGCGGCAAGGGGGCAACAAAGGCTTCTCGTAAAACTCGCGCGGGAAGCTGACACACGTCAAGCGCACAGACGCGCAACTCTATCGGGTGGCGGGCGGTTCATTAGTAAAAACTAAATCAATCTTAACCTAAGTTGATTTTAATTCAAGCAGGGATCAGCGTTATTGGACAAAAAAACAGCGCCGTCGCCTGCGCCGCTCAACTCCTTGAAAGAAAGGTCCTTCGACAAGTCCCACGGCCGGTGGTTGGCTCCACCGGTGAGATTTCAGCCGAAGATGAGACATTTTTCACTCCGCACGCTCACGGCGGAATATCCAAAAAATGGTTTGCCTGGCAATCGGGATGCGGATTGGTCGCCCTCAGGCGACCTTTTGCGGGGTGAGTTTGAGCACGTCACCACGCATTTCCTTGCCGGCCTTGAATTTGACCATCGCGCGGGCAGGAATGGGCACGTCCGTCTCCGGCGCGTTGGGATTGCGGCCGACGCGCGCTTTGCGGACTTTGACCTCGAAGACCCCGAAGTTGCGCAGCTCCACCTTGTCGCCTTTGGCGAGCGCTTCGGCGATGTAATCGAGCGTCTTCTGGACGACGTCAAACACCTGTTGTTGGACGAGTCCGGTTTCGTTGCTGATGCGGACGACCAGGTCGCGTTTTGTAAGTGTCATAATGTTGTATTAGTTATGGTCGGGTTAAAGCCATTATCACTGAACAATCCGAATTGTCCAGAAATCAGTGGCCAAATTTTCATCGGTTAAATAGGCATAAGGCAAAGTGAAATATCCTTTCAGTCCCCACCGGGCGCCCCACGAATTGCGAATGACAAACCACTGCCGGGCATCGTTGTACCCGACGCCCATCACCGCATGACCGCCGATGGCCCGTTCGCCGGCTCCGGGCAGGGAAGCGTGACCGGTCTTCGCCACCCGCGCGCTTTCAAAGCTTTCATAAACCGTGAAGCCAAACACAAACGGGTAACCTGAAGCGAGGCATCCCTTGAGCTGGCTTAGCACCGGCGTCAGGCGTTGGTACAAAACGACCCGGTACGGGAGCGCGTCGGCATAGCAGCGGGCGGGCGGGCGGGTTTTGAACCGGGCGATGACATATGGCCACTCTGACTCTGGACAATCCCCCTGCCGGGCCACGCTTTTGATGCCATCGCGGATTTGCGCACCGCTGTCGAAATCCGCCGTATGTTCGATGACGCGTTCGTTGTAATAAATGAAAAGGCGCGACGGCACGAAATCAGACAATTTCTGCTTCAGCCGGTCAAACTCGATGGCGGCGGCAATGGCGTTGGCGGTACAACTGCCGAGGGGACCCTGGTCGTAAACCGGCGGACATTGCGGGCACAGATCGACCCGCGCCGGCAATACCGCCAGCCACTCGACCGGCGCGGCGTAAAGATGGTCGCGCTGATCCGGCAAATCGGGCACCCAGCCGTAACGAGCAATCCGATAGCTCATAAGATTTCCTGCCGGCCTGTCGTCAACCGATGTCCATTCATTATTGCATTTCAACCGGTTTGTCCATAACAATCTCCGGGAAATGGCTCCGGGCCGAGGCACTTAAAACTTTACAGTTTTGCCGCGAATTCGCAGAGTAGACGCGTGATAACAAGCAGTTCCACGGTGTCGCCGCTTCCGGCGACCCGCCCGCCGGCGGAATTTCTCCGGAACCTGGAAACCGCCCTGGCGCGGGCCCAGGCGAACCTGCTCCGCCTGCAGAAACCCGAGGGTTATTGGGTTGGTGAATTGATGGTGGATTCGACGCTCGTCTCCGACACCATCGCCTACCACCACTGGCACGGGAAGGTCGACAAGGAATGGCAGCGCAAGGCGGTCAACCACATTTTGTCCATGCAGTTGTCCGACGGCGGCTGGAACATTTATTACGGCGGACCCTCGGAAGTAAACGCCACCATCAAGGCCTACCTCGCCCTGAAGCTGGCCGGGTTGCCGGTGACGGACCCGCGCATGCTGGCGGCGCGCGAAATGGCGCTGCACCTCGGCGGCGTGCCGCGCATGAACACGTTCTCCAAGTTGTATCTCGCGCTGCTCGGCCTGTATCCCTGGGAATACGTGCCGACCGTTCCGCCCGAAGTGCTGCTCATCGGCAAATGGTTCCACGTGAACTTCTGGGACATGAGCAACTGGTCGCGCGGCATGCTCGTCCCGCTGTCCATCATCAACCATTTCAAACCCACCCGGCCGGTCGAAGTGGACTTGGACGAACTGTATCCGGAAGGCATCCACGAGCGTGACCTGGCCCTGTCCCCCGACCCGGAAGCACTTTCCTGGCGCAATTTCTTCCTCTGGCTGGACCGCCTGCACAAGCTGGCTGAGTGGTTTGCCGAACACAAAATCCACCCCTTTCGCAAACGGGCAATGAAAACGGCCGAGCAGTGGATGCTCGCGCGCTTCGAAGGGTCCGACGGCCTGGCGGCGATTTTTCCCGCCATGCTCAACTCGCTCATTGCCCTCCACGCCCTCGGCTATCCCGATGACCATCCGCAGGTCATCCGCGCCGCGCGCGAATTGAAAAAGCTGGAGCACGAAACCGAAAACGCCGTCCGCATCGAACCGTGCTTCTCGCCCGTCTGGGACACCGCCATTGTCACCGTCTGTCTCCACGAATCGGGCCTGCCGGCGGACCATCCGAAGTTGAAGCAGGCCGCCGAGTGGCTGATGGACCGCGAGATCCGCTTCTACGGCGATTGGATCCACAAAAATCCCGCCAAGGTGGACGCCAGCGGCTGGGTCTTCGAGTTCAACAACAAATGGAATCCCGACGTGGACGACACGGCGATGGTGCTGCTCGCGCTGCGCAAAATCCCGACGGACAATCCCAGGCGGCGCGACGAGTGTTTCCAGCGCGGGTTGAAATGGATGATGTCGTTCCAGTGCAAGGACGGCGGCTGGGCGGCATTCGACAAGGATTGCACGAAGAACATCCTGGAAAAGGTGCCGTTCGCCGACCACAACGCCATGCTCGACCCGGAGTGCGCCGACATTACCGCGCGCATCATCGAATTGCTCGGCTACGAGGGCTGGGATCGCAACCACCACCAGATTCGCGAGGCTCTCGATTTTATCCGCGACCACCAGGAAGCCGACGGTTCATGGTATGGCCGCTGGGGCGTGAACTACATCTACGGCACCTGGCAGGTCCTCCGCGGGTTGCGCGCGATGAATCTGGACATGAACGCGCCGTGGCTGCTCAAGGCGCGCGGCTGGCTGGAAAGCGTCCAGCACGAGGACGGCGGCTGGGGCGAACGCTGCAACACCTACGACGACCCGGTTTTCAAAGGCCGGGGACCCAGCACCGCGTCGCAAACCGCCTGGGCGGTCATGGGGCTGTGCACCTTCGATGACCCTGAAAATCCCGCGCTGAAACGCGGCCTGGAATATTTGATCCGCACACAAAATCCGGACGGCTCATGGACCGAGCAGGAAACCACCGGCACCGGTTTCCCGAAGGTGTTTTACTTGAAGTACGACATCTACCGCAACGCGTGGCCGCTGCTGGCGTTCGCGACGTACCGCAAAATCCTCGAACGCGCCGAAGCCCGGCAAGCCGTGGACAATCCCAACGGCCAACCGGTTCCGGGCATGGAAACCGCGCCCGACGCCTTCCGGGCTAAAGTTTGAATCAAACGAAAGGATCGGGCTGCGAAAAACAGACCATTCGCAGCCCACTTAAATGTTAGGCATCATGGCGCTTCCACCGGAATATGTGAGTTATTTTGCTGGCGACGGTCGCAAGGAAGGCGGCCTGACGGTGGAGCCCAGATGGTTTCAGTTGTGGCCACCGACAGAGGTCGAGCGTTGGAATCGGGAGTATCACGTTTCGGAGTTTGCGCCAGGATTTCTCGGCTTTGGTTCGAGTGGCGGCGGCGAGATGTTAGCCTTTGATACGGAAGGCGCGGTTGTTATGATTCCGTTCATCGGCATGTCTCCGGGCGAGGCGAAGGCGGTCGCAGATTCTTGGAGTGAGTTTGTTGCGAAGATCGAACGATGATGCCTCTTAAGAAACAATATGTGTAAGCCGTTGATATGCGACAAAAGTCGCCATTCTTGTTTCTTATGTCATTGCCCTCCGCAAAGCGGAGTTGGTTTGCTGCAGAGGCCATAGGTGCTGGGCGTTTAGTTTTGGACGGCGAGGGAGATTGGCTGCTCCTTGGCTTCGTCGCGTCTTCATTTCCCGCGCCTGTGAGCTTGGACTAGGCAGCTATGAGTAACGACACCAAATCCATTGCCGATTTTCTTGGTCCGTGGGTTGAGCCGGATTGGGACAGCGGATTGATTGAGAGATGCCGGAGTGCTTGGAGCAAGCCGATCCGAGATTTGACCAATCAGGAGTTGGCGACTTTTTTGCGGCAGCGATTTGTAGTCGAGCATCTGCTGCCGGTTGCCAGCAAGCGAGTGCAGGATGGTTTTGATGATGACACGGAGATTTATGACGGAGAGCTTGAGAGCGCCATCGAGTATGCACGCAAAGCTGCCTAATTAAATGTTAGGCCGCATCGCGCCATGTCACTTTTACCTGAAGTTACAGTTAGGATTCAGGCCGTCGAAGCCAAGCTTGCGGAGTTAGACCCGATTCTTCAGGATTTTTGCACGCGGAGAGGTTTCACCTTTAGAAGTTTGGTCGGCGTTTGGCCTCGTCGCAAGGTGTGGGCACGTCAGGAGATTGACCGCACACTAGATTTGATTATGGATTTGACCGTTCCAGAGGTCATGGAGCGTGGTTTTTATCCTGATATGCCTTGGTCATTACATGCCACGGCATCGGTAAATCTGCCGTTGCCTGGGCGCTTTTTGAGTGAGACTGTATTTCAGGGATTGCCGTTTTCACAGTTGGCCGAGATTCTGCCAGTGCGGCTTGAGGATGGTCTGGCCAGATTGCGGCAGATTAGTCGTGAGGATATTATTGCCAGAGGACAGATTCATGGACAGGCGGCCTAATTAAATGTTAGGCTGCACGACCCGATGGATACCTATGGAGACCTGTTGCAGCGCGCCGTTAGCATTCTTCAGCGGAGTGGCTTTTCGTCGTCGGTCCGCGGAAACGGTGCCGCGAGATTTGTTTATGCCGAGCATGGCGGTAGAGCCGTTGAGTTGTCATTTGACGGAGTCGGATTTTTTGTCGAGCTTTTTGAGAAGCCTACCGAGATTTCGGTGTGCGATACCCAGCAGGACACCGTTGAGATTGCGGCAGAGCAGGCTGTTGATTGGTTGGCTAGACATGAAAGCGCAGCCTCTTAAGAAACAAGACGTGTAACCTGTTGATATGCAACAAAAGCCGCCATTCTGGTATCTTTTGTCATTGCCCTCCGCAATGCGGAGTTAGAAGTATCAAATTGCTGCAGGCAACAGGCGCTGCACAGAGTTGATTGATAGTCACCCCACTAGGATGCCCTGAGACAATCCTCAAAGGATTGCCCTCATCCAGCCCAGCGGTGCCACGTTTGGGTAGATTCAGGGATTCACATCCGAAGCACCATAGGTGCGGCATCTTTGTAGAATCCAATTCCCAATACGAATCCAGCCCCGTCGGGGCGGCATATTCCTGCCTTTGCCAAAGATGTCGCTCCTGAACGGAGCTGAGTCCATTTTGGTATTTTCAATATACAAAGACGTCAGCCCTGACGGGCTTCTTTCTGCTTGAAAAATTCTTTCGTCATTCGGGTTTAGTCATTAGGGTTTAACCCAATGCTTGAGCAAACGGTCCAGATTGTCGCCAACGAGCGCGACACGGATTCCTATTTCCGCGTCGTGCTGCGCGCGCCGGACATCGCGCCGCTTATCCAGCCCGGGCAATTCGCTCACGTGCGCGTGCCGACGCTCAAGGATGCCCTGCTCCGCCGCCCATTCAGCATTTTTCAGGTGGCCGGCGACACGTTTTCCATCCTGTACAAAACCATCGGCAAAGGCACCGACGCGCTGGCCCGGCTCGGTTCCGGTGAGGAACTCAGCGTCATTGCGCCGCTCGGGCACGGGTTCACCGGACCAAAGCGCGGCGGCGAGATTCCCCTCCTCGTCGCCGGCGGCTACGGCATGGCAGCGATGTATCTGCTCGCCGAACGTTCGCCGCAAAAGGGCATCGTCTTTGTCGGCGGCCGGCGCCGCGTGGACATTCTGTGCGAAAAGGAGTTTGCCACGCTGGGCTGGGACGTGCGCGTCGCCACCGAGGACGGCAGCCACGGAAAAAAGGGTTTGGTCACGCAACCGTTGCTGGCTGTAATCAAAAACTCAAAACTCAAAACCCAAAACTTCAAGATTTACGCCTGCGGCCCGACCGCCATGTTGAAGGCGGTCGCAAAAATCGCCGACGAGTTCAAGGTGCCGGCCGAGCTTTCGATGGACGAGCACATGTGCTGCGGCGTTGGCGTCTGCCTGACCTGCGTGATTCCCGTCAAGACCGCCGACGGCCCAAGGCGCGCCGAGGCGCATGAGCGCGAAGGCGGCTGGGAATACCAGCGCACCTGCACCGAAGGGCCGGTGTTTGATTCAAGGAAGATTGAGTGGGAAATGGTGAAATGAACGAAGTTCCACTGAAGACGATAAACGCGCCCCTCGCCCCGTCCCTCTCCCCGCCGGGCGGGGAGAGGGTGGCCGCTGGCCGGGTGAGGGGTTCAATTTGGGTGTTTTGTTGATGTAGTCCAATGAATCTCTCCGTCCAAATTGGCAAGCTCACGCTGCAGAACCCGGTGATGGTCGCCTCCGGCACGTTCGGCTACGGCGTGGAATACGCCCAACTGCTGGACCTCAACCAGCTCGGCGCTGTCGTGGTGAAAGGCATTCGTTTGCATCCGGTCCGCGGCAATCCCACGCCGCGCACGGCCGAGGTCACCAGTGGCATGTTGAACGCTATCGGCTTGCAGGGCCCGGGCGTGGACGGGTTCATCAAAAAATACTGGCCGTTCCTCAAAACGCTGAAGGTGCCCACCATCATCAACATCTGGGGCACCACGCTGGACGAATATGTCGAAGTGGCGCGGCGCTTTGATGCGCTGGGCGGCGTCGGCGCGCTGGAGCTCAACGTCTCCTGTCCGAACATCAAGGAAGGCGGCGCGCAGTTTGGCACAGACATGAAACTGCTCGCCCAGGTCGTAGCCGCCTGCCGCCGGGCGACCCGGCTGCCGCTCATCACCAAGATGAGCCCGAACGTGGTGCGGATTTTGCCTTACGTCAAGGTGGCGGAAGACGCGGGCAGCGACGCGGTATCCATCATGAACAGCTACCCGGCCATGGCGATCGACATCGAGACGCGCAAGCCAAAGCTGGCGAATGTCACGGGCGGCCTGACCGGCCCGTGCATCAAGCCCATTGCCATCAAGCTGGTCTGGGAAGCGGCCCAGGCGGTGAAGATCCCCGTCATCGGCATGGGCGGCATCCAGAACGCGGCGGACGCGATCGAATTCATGATGGCCGGCGCGACGGCGGTGGCGGTGGGCACGGCCAATTTCTATGAACCACAAACGGCAGTGCAGGTGATTGCCGGTATCCGCAAGTTTATGGAACAAAAAAAACTCAGCAGCGTAAGCGAAATAACCGGGAGCGTAGTGGTGAAGTAATTTACGATATACGATATACGATTTACGAGTCCCAACTTGAGCCAGCAAGGCGCGTAAATCGTGAATCGTAAATCATAAATCCGATATGTTTGAGCACCGTTCCAAACCGTTGCTGCCGCGCCGGGAATTTTACGCCCGGCTGATTCGCAGTGCAGCCATGGCGCTGCTGGTGGCTGCCGTTGTGCTTGGCATTGGCATGATTGGTTATCGTTGCTTTGAGCCGATGTCGTGGGTGGACGCCTTTGTAAATGCGGCGATGATTTTGTCCGGGATGGGGCCGGTGTCATCGTTGCAGAGCGATGGTGGCAAGATATTTGCCGGTTGCTACGCATTGTTCAGCGGGCTGGCATTTCTCTCGAGCATTGGCATCTTTGCCGCGCCGGTGGTTCACCGGTTTCTCCACAAATTCCACCAGGAAGAGGCCAAACGCGACAGGCAAAACACCAAAGACGGCATGATTTTAAGTTGAGCTTCAAGCGCGCGCCGCTATGCTCCGGTCATGCTCTGGGCATTCACCAAATATCATGCTCTTGGGAACGACTACATTGTCATCGACCCGAAGAACCTGCCGTCACCGTTGACCACCGAGCAGGTCAAAACCATCTGCCACCGCAACTACGGCGTCGGCTCGGACGGCATCTTGCTCGGTCCCCTGCCCTCCAAGACGGCGAAGTACGCGCTCCGCATCTTCAATCCCGACGGCAGTGAAGCCGAGAAGAGCGGCAACGGGCTGCGGATTTTTTCGCGCTATCTTTGGGACAAAAAACTCGTCCGGCAGAACGAGTTCACGCTCGAAACGCCGGGCGGCGTGGTGCAAGCCGAGGTGATGAATCGCGGCAAGATCGTGCGCGTCGAGATGGGCAAGGTCAGTTTCTGGAGCGACGAGATTCCCGTGGCCGGCCCGCGCCGCGAGGTCATCAACGAGCCCATCCACCTGCGCGGGCAACAGTTCAGTTTCTGCGCCGCCACCGTGGGCAATCCGCATTGCGTGCTGCCGATGGCGAAAATCAGCGCCGACCTAGCGAAGCAGATGGGGCCGCTGCTGGAAACCCACCTGCGTTTTCCCAACCGCACCAACGTGCAATTCATGAAGGTGGTTGACCGGAACAACATCCAGATCGAAATCTGGGAGCGCGGCGCGGGATACACGCTGGCCAGCGGCAGCAGCAGCAGCGCCGCCGCCGCCGTCGCCCACCGGCTCGGCTTGTGCGACCGCGACATCTCCGTCCACATGCCCGGCGGCGTCATCGAGATTAAAGTCGGCGACGATTACCTGATCGAAATGACCGGCTCGGTCACAAAGGTGTGCGACGGGGTCATCGCCCGGGAAATGTTCAGCACCTCCGTGGTGAGCGGATAATGAATTCCGTAGCCGCTGACGTGAGGAGGCGGAGGCCATGGCGGCAACCAGTTCCGCCTCGTCACCTCGGCGGCTACCAAGGCAGGTCACCGGCTTTCCCACTGGGCCGTCTGGAACCATTTCTCATCCGCGAGCACCACGGAGGTTTCAATCTGCCGGTCCGGGATGGACCAGTATTTTTTGAGCAGGCGGTCTTTTTCCGACGGGATGACCTTGCGAAAGCCGTGTTTTTCGTAGAAGGCGATGGCCCAGGTGGCCGCCGCCCAGGTGCCCACCAGGACCGGCCCCGGCGCCATGGCATGCAGGTGCCGCAACAGGTCGCCGCCGATACCGCGACCCCGCATCGCCGTCCGCACGTAAGCATGCCGGATGAGGATGACGTCCTGGATCGGCTGGATGCCCATCACCCCGGCGAGTTTGCCCCGGTGTTCCGCTCCCCAGAACGACACGCCGGCGGCGACTTCCTGTTTCAATTCTTCAAGCGGCATGTACGGTTCATGCCAGCGGTCAGCGGGGATGACGCCCTGGTAAGCCTGGGCGGCATCGTTGATGATTTCCCCGATTTCTCCCAATTCGTCTTTGCGACAGGGCCGGATGGATTCATGCTTTCGAGCGGTCACAAGAGGATAATCATGAACTGCACCCGCCGATTCACGCAAGAAATAATCTGCATTGGAGCGCCAAGTTGGTTCCGGCACGGCCACTCCGGTCGTCGTCCGGGTGGACGGTTTGGAACGAGTCTCATTGTCCAAAAAACTTGTGGCAGGATGCGGAAAAAGCATCATGATCTCAATACGACCACCGGGTTGTGGCCGAATAAAACCTTGACCATGAAACCGATCACCTGCCTTTTCCTCACGGCCGTTCTTTGGTTCAACTGCCGCGCCGGGCAACCGCCGGCCAATCCCCAAACCAACGACCGGGCGAAGGCCATCCTCAAATATTTCCAGGACCTCGACGCGCAAACCAACAGGCGAGTGGTGTCCGGCCAGTTCTCGAATTTCGGCGACGGAGCAAATCTGCGGCTCGCAACTCAAATCCACGACCGAACCGGCCACTGGCCGGCGTTGTTGGGCGCCGATTACGCCGGACGCGGCGGCATCTCCACCAACGCGCCCAACCAGGCGGTCCTCGAATACTGGCAGCAAGGCGGGCTGGTCACCCTCAGCGCGCACATGTATAACCCAGCGCGCACGAACGTCCCCTTCGGCGGCCTGCGAGATAAGGATGTGGACTTGAAAGCCTTGCTCGACCCGAACACGGAAATCCACGCGCGCTGGCTGCATGAGCTGGATTTGATTGCCGATGGTTTGCAGCAATTGAAGGACGCGGGCGTGGTGGTCCTGTGGCGGCCTTTCCACGAAATGAACGGCAACTGGTTCTGGTGGGACGGCAAGGACCCGCAAACGTTCATCCAGCTCTGGCGCCAGATGTTCGAGTATTTCACGAAAACCAAGGGACTCGACAATCTGCTCTGGGTCTATGCGCCCAACCACGGCACCAACACCGTGGTTTATTATCCCGGCGACCAGTACGTGGACCTGGTGGGACTGGATGCCTACACCGATTACATTGACACCAACCACATCCTGGGCTACGCGGAAATGGCGCGGCTGGCCAAGCCGTTCGGCTTCACCGAATTTGGCCCGCACAGCCCGGAAAACCCGCCGGGCGATTACGATTACCGGCGTTTCCTCGCCGGTGTGCAAACGAATTTTCCGCGGACGGTTTTCTTCATGAGCTGGAACGCGAAATGGAGCCTGGCCTCGAACACCAACGTGGCCGAAATGCTAAGCGACCCGCGAATCATCAACCGCGAGAACCTGCCCAAAGGCCTGGCCGGCAAACGTTGATTACGTCGAAGAAAAAACAGGCGCCAGATGTCGTGCACCCGGCGCCCGAGAACTCCCCACGAAACTCAACCGCGGAAATAGAGATAGGCGGCGAGGATGCAGACCAGAATGAAGCACGAAGCCAGCACTTCCACCGCGCCCCAACTGGCGCGCGTTTTCGCCTTGTCTTCTGCCGTGGCGGTGCCAAACGTCAGGCTCTTGATCTTTTCGTAGTCCGGGTCCGGCGTCAGGTAGCTGACCACGACCATCACGACGGCCGCGATGATGGTGATGAGGATGCTGAAATACTGGAAGTTGATGTTGTTGATGATCCACAGGATCGAGCCTTCCGGGTACTTGCTGATGCCGAGCGTCACCGGCGCGTCCACGAACATGCGGAACAACCCGACGGCAAAACCGGCGATCATGGCCGCGAGGCAGCCTTTGGCGTTGAGCCGTTTCCAGAAGACGCCGAAGAAGAACACGACGAACACGGGCGGCGCCAGATAACCCTGCACCGACTGGAGATAATCGTACAATCCTCGGGCGTGCCGGACCACCGGAATCCACGCCAGGGCGATCAGCACCATGGTGGTGGTGGCGATGCGGCCCATGCGGACGATTTCATGCTGGGACGCCGCCGGGCGGAGTTTGTTGTAAATGTCCACGGTGAAGAGCGTGGAGCAGGCGTTGAACACGCCGGCCAGCGAGCCCATCAGCGCGGAGAGCAGTCCGGCCACCACAATCCCCCGCACTCCGGGAGGCAGGAGATGCTCGACCATGAGCGGAAAGGCGACCTGGGAGGGATTCGGGCGGGCGTTGGGGCCAAAGAACTCGGCGTCCAACCCGGGATTGATGTGGCTCTTGGCCAGCGCGAAACAAATGAGTCCGGGAATGATGAACAAATACGGGGGCAACAATTTCAGCATCGAGGCGAAAATGCTGCCGCGGCGGGCGACCTGCTCATTCGGAGCGCCGAGGGCGCGTTGGACGATGTACTGGTCGGTGCACCAGTACCAGAGGCCGATGACCGGCGCGCAAATGGCCATTCCCAGCCACGGGAAATTGGTGTTGAAATACCATGCCTGCTTGACGACGTGGCCGGTGGCGTCCAGTTCCTTCACCGGCGCCCAGGTGGCCACCTGGCCGGCGGGCACGAGCGGTTTCCACAGGTTGAACATGTCGGACCCGCAGATTTCCCGCAAATGACTCCACCCGCCCAACTCGCGCAATCCATAGAAGGTCAGCAGGGCGGAGCCGACGATGAGGACGCAGACTTGGACGGCGTCGTTGTAGGCCACGGCGCGCATGCCGCCGAGCGCGGTGTAAAGGCCGGTCAGGCCAATGACGAGCACCGACCCGATCCAGAAGCTGTCCAGCGGTCCGATTTTGATTTCCGGCAACAGGGTGCTGAACACCAGGCCGCCGGCGAAGATGCCCACCGCGATTTTCGAGATGATGAAGGTGATGAGCGAGACGATGGACAGCACGTACCGCGATTCGGTGGAAAAGCGCCGCTCGAGAAATTCCGGCATGGTGAAGACGAGCGAACGGGCGTAGAACGGCACGAACACCCACGCCAGCACCAGCAGGCACCAGGCGTGCAACTCGTAATGCGCCATGGCCACGCCGTCCTTGGCGCCGGAACCGGCCAGGCCGACGATGTGCTCGGAGCCGATGTTGGACGCGAAGATGGAGGCGCCGATGATCCACCAGCTCAGGTTGCGGCCGGCAAGGAAGTAATCCGTGGCGGTGTCCTTGCGCCGGTTGATGACCCACCACGCGACACAAAACAGAATGCCGAAGTAGCAGGTGATGGCCAGCCAGTCGAGTCCGGTGAGGGTGGAACCGCCGGCAGCGGCGAATAGAGGTGTCAGGGGTTTCATGATCGGTTGTCAGAGGATGGTTAGGATGCCGCGCGGCGAACGCCGGGCAGCGCGGCTTCAACGAGCTGGTTATTGGGTGGAGAACCGGTAAACAATCGTGGTCTGGTACGTTTCGCCCGGGCGCAGAACCACACTGGGGAACATGGGCTTGTTCGGCGAATCCGGGTAGTGTTGCGGCTCCATGCAGAAACCGGAGCGATGCGGGTACGCTTTGCCTTCCTTGCCGACGATGGAGCCATCGAGGAAATTGCCGGCATAAAACTGGAGACCCGGCTCGCTGCTCCACACTTCCATGACCCGTCCCGAGGTGGGCTCGTAAACGCGCGCCTGGAGGCTAAACTTGTCCAGGATCGGCTTGCCATCCTTGTCCAGCGGTTTGTTGATGACCCAGTTGTGGTCGTAACCCGGGCCGTATTTCAATTGTTGGTCGGGGTCGTTGATGCGCGCGCCGATGGCAGTGGGTTTGCGGAAGTCGAAGGGCGTGCCTTCCACGGGCTTCAATTCGCCGGTCGGGATCAGATCCTTGTCCACGGGCGTGAACTTGTCCGCGTTGATATAGACCTCGTGGCCGAGGATGTCGCCGTTCCCCTGCCCGCGCAGGTTAAAGTACGAATGATGGGTCAGATTGCAGACAGTGGGCCGGTCGGTCGCGGCCGTGAAATCCAGGTGGAGCTCGTTGTTTTCGGTCAGCGTATACACCGCCTTCACTTTCAGTGTGCCCGGGAACCCTTCTTCGCCGTCCTTGCTGACATAAGTCAGCTCCAGAGCCGGCCCGTCCGGGGTTAACAGCGGTTTGGCCTTCCAGACGACCTTGTCAAATCCCTGGATGCCGCCGTGCAGAGAGTTCGGGCCGTTGTTGGTGGCCAGCGTGTAGAGGTTGCCGTCCAACTTGAATTTGGCGCCGCCAATGCGATTGCCATAGCGGCCGATCAACGCCCCGAAATACGGGCTGTTGGTCAGGTACCCTTCGAGGTTGTCGTAGCCGAGCACGACATCGTCCAGGTTGCCATTCTTGTCCGGCACTTTTAGTGTTTGCACGATGCCGCCGTAAGTCAGAATGCGCGCGGTCATACCCCGGCTGTTGCGCAGCGTGTAAATCTCGATCGGGGTTCCGGCCGGCATGTGGCCGAACGTGTCCACCGTGATGGTGCCGACGGTATTGGTTGGGGTTGGCATGGTGTGGCAGCCTACCAGACCGGCAACGCCCAGTCCAGCCGAGGCTAACGTGATGAGTTGGGTGATTTTGTTCATGGATACGTTCTGGTTGATCTATTTCTGTCCGTAATACGCCTGGGGACCATGTTTGCGGAGGAAATGCTTGTCGAGCAGCGCGGCGGGCATCGGCTTGATTTTCGGATTGAGGCGGAGGGTCTCGCTCGCCAGCCGGGCAACAAATTCGAGCACCGCCGCATTGTGCACGGCGTCCTGCACGTCCCGGCCCCAGGTGAACGGGCCGTGACTCGCCACCAGCACGGCGGGATGCTCCAGCGGATTCAGCTTTTTGAACGTTTCAATGATGACGTGGCCGGTGTTGGCTTCGTAATCCGTCTTGATTTCCTCCGGAGTGAGCGGGCGCGTGCACGGCACCTCGCCGTACCAGTAATCCGCCTGGGTCGTGCCGTAGGCGGGAAGGTCTTTGCGCGCCTGGGCCCAAGCCGTGGCGTAAAGGCTGTGCGTGTGGACCACCCCGCCCACATCCTTGAACGCGCGGTAAAGCATCAGGTGCGTCGGCGTGTCGGAACTGGGTTTGAGCTGGCCCTCCACGACCCGGCCGGTCTCCAGCGAAACCACGGCCAGGTGATCGGGTGTCATGCCGGCGTAAGGCACACCGGAGGGTTTGATGACGACCAGGTCATGCTCGCGGTCAATGCCGCTGGCGTTGCCCCACGTCTGGACGACCAGCCCTGCCTTCACCAAATCGAGGTTGGCCTGGCAGACTTCTTCCTTCAATTTTTCGAGCATGGTCCGGTCCTCAATACACAAAATCCTCCGCTGCGGCTATCCTGAAAATATATGACATGCCGCCCGTTAACCGCCGCTCCGGCATTACTGGCGCACCCGGCGGCGAATTTCGAGGAGCTGCTTCATCACATCGTATAAATTGCCCCGCCCCCCCTTCGTGCCGAAGGCATCGTGCACCTGGCGGTAAAGGGCGTAAAGCTTTCGGTAAATCGCATGCGCCTGCGGATCGGGCCGGAACACCCTCGGCTTCAAACCGGTCATGGCCTTCTGCGCCACCGCGTAATTTTTGTGCGCGCCGGCGACGACCGCCGCCGCGATGGCTGAGCCCAGCGCGCAGGTCTGTGCCGAGCGGCTGATTTTCATCGGCCGGCCGGTCACATCCGCGTATATCTGCATGACCACGGGATTCTTTTCCGCGATGCCGCCGCAGTTCACCACCGACGAGATTTTGACGCCGTATTCCTCAAAGCGGTTGATGATCGTGAGGGCGCCGAAGGCGGTGGCCTCGATGAGGGCGCGATAAATTTCCGCCGGCGTGGTGTACAGCGTCTGGCCGACGAGCAGGCCGGTCAGCCGCTGGTCCACGAGAATCGTGCGGTTGCCGTTGTTCCAGTCGAGCGCGAGGAGGCCGCTCTCGCCGGGCAGCAGCTTCGCGGCCCCTGCGGTGAGCGCCTCATGCGTGCCGGCCCGGCCCAGCGGCTGCACGTAATTGACGAACCAGTTAAAGATGTCCCCCACGGCCGATTGGCCGGCTTCCAGCCCGAAATATCCCGGCAACACGCTGCCGTTGACAATGCCGCACAGGCCGGGCACATCCGCGAGCTTCTTCGTGTTGGGCCGGACCGTAATGTCGCAGGTGCTGGTGCCGATGATTTTCACGAGCACGCCCGGCGCCACGCCCGAGCCCACCGCGCCCAGGTGCGCGTCGAATGCGCCCACGGCCACGGGAAGGCCGGCGCGCAGGCCGGTCCGCTTTGCCCAAACCGGCGCGAGTCCACCCACGGCGCGGTCAATGGAATGCACCCGCGTCGTCAGGCGGCGGCGCAACTGCGCCAGTCTTGGGTCAAGTCGGGCCAGGAATTTTTCATCCGGGTAACCGCCCCACTTGGCGTTCCACATCGCCTTGTGGCCCGCGGCGCAGACGCCGGCGACGAAATGGTCCGGATGCTCGGTGCCGGTGAGCGCCGCCGGAACGTAATCGGCCAGCTCCACCCAGGAATGCGCGGCGGCAAAAACCTCGGGGCTGGTCCGCAGGCAATGCCACACCTTGCTCCAGAACCACTCGCTCGAATAGGTGCCCCCGCACTTGGCGAGGAATTGGGGGCGCAACTGCTTCGCCAGCGCCGTGATTTCAGCGGCTTCATGAACGCCGGTGTGGTCCTTCCACAGCCAGGCCATCGCGGCCGGGTGGCGCGCGAACTTCTTCTGAAACGCGAGCGGCTGGCCGTTGGCATCCACGGGCAACGGCGTGCTGCCGGTCGTGTCCACGCCGATGCCGACGACCTGGCTGGCGTTGAAGCCGTTAACGTTCTTTTCCGCCCCGGCGAGCGCCTGGCGGATGGTGATTTCGGCGCCCTTGACATAGTCGGCGGGATGCTGCCGGGCCAGGTTCGGATCGCGCGACAGAATCACGCCCTGGGTGCCGTGGGCATAGGTCCAAACGGCGGAGGCAACCTCCCGTCCGTCGGCGACGTTGACGATGAGGGCGCGCACCGAATTGGTGCCGTAGTCCAGGCCGATGGTGTATTTTTTTGTCATGTCAAGCTCGTCAGGCGCGGTACTGAAAATAATCGCAATTGCCGGCCACAAGACAACGCCATTTTGCGTTTCCTAACCGCCAAAATGCGCCTAGGCGTGCAGGTAAACTTCCCAGCCCAGGTATTTGCCCAGGGCTTCCTTCACCCCGGCGGCGATACACGTCGGGTTGATGGCGACGTGATGCTCGAAGCCGTTTTCGCAAATGTAGCCAAGCAATTTCTGGAAATTCGGAATCCGGACCACGCCGTAGCCGCCGAAGGTTTTGAGCGGATCATTGGTCAGATCGCCTTCGCCGATATAAGCCCGGATTTTGCCGGCGGCATCGTCGGTGCTGACGCGCAGGTAGGTGAACGGGGACGCCTTGACGCGGCCCACGACGGTGCCGTAGGTGTTTTCCCTGCCGACGGTGCCGGCGATGATTTCCTGGAAATCCATCACCGGCTTGCCCTCGCCCTTGTCCACGAACACATCCTTGGGCAGGTTGGAGCAGTGGAAGATGACGCCCTTGTCCGGGTCTTCGCCGTAATTGTTATTCCAGTCCACGAGCGCGCTGGGCCGGCCGCTGGCCTGGGCCAGGGCGTACATGGCGACGGTGCCCATGATGTCCACCTCGCACGCGCTGCTCATGAGCAGGTTGCTCATCATGCTCATCAGCGTGCAGGGCACGATGCCGAAGAATTCCTCCATGGCGGTCCAGCACTGCACGGCGGTGGCGTTGAGGCGGGTCTGTTTCATCCACCGGTCCACTTCGACGCCGAACTTGGCCATCTTCAGGAGGGCGATCGGCGGGATGGATTTGGCGGCCACGTAATTCTGGATCTCCCGCAGCTTGGCGTTGACCGCCCGGTCGGTGTCTTGCAATTGTCCGACCCGGCCGAACAATTCATAGAGATCGAGCGTTTCGATGCTGATGCCGGACTGTTCGAGAAGTTTCTCGCTGTACCGGACGGTGTTAAAGGCGGTGGGCCGGGCGCCGAGCGCGCCGATGCGGAGATTTTTCAGCGCCTTGACCACGCGGCAGGTCACGACAAAGTCCTGCAAATCCTGCGCGAAACTTTTGCTGTCCGGGGTGCAGGTGTGCAGGCGGGTCAGCGTGAAGGGAATCCGGTACTGGCGGAGGTTGTTGCAGACGGACATCTTGCCGCAGAAACTGTCGCGCCGGTCCTTGATGGTCATGGTTTTCGGGTCGTCGTTAAACGCGTGGACCAAAACGGGCACTTTCAGGCCGGACCAGCGGATGGCGTTGGCCACGCCGCGTTCATCGCCGAAATTCGGCAGGGTGACGAGCAGGCCGTCGATTTTGCCGGCGTTCTGCTTGAAGAGGTCGGCGCATTTCTGCGCGTCTTCCAGCGATTCCACGGCGCCGAACTGGGTGGCCTTGACCGGCAGGCTTATGGTCCGGATGCCGGCCTTTTCCAGCGTGGCCAGGATCTCCTTGCGTCCGGTGTCGCAGAGATGGGCGGGAAAGAAGCCGCGGTTGCCGACGACGATGCCAAGCGTGATCATAAGTAATAAAAGGATTTGAGGTTATATGGTTTCGGGAAGATTACAAATTCGCAGCCTTCAAGGCAATACTTTCGCCAAAACGACCAGGCGCATCACCGTGCTGCCGGTGATGCGCCCGTATCGCAAGCGAAGAATCTCGCTTCCCTCCCTGGCCGATTTCAAACGCGGATGCTCAAGGCACGGTGATGAGATAGAACCGCTGCGGCAATCCGCTCGCCGTTGAATCGGTGTAAATCACCGGCGCCACTCCGAAAACATCATTCGTAAGCAGCGTCCAGGTGCTCGTGGCCGGGGTCAGGGCGAGATTGGTGGTGGCCCAGACACGGTAACCAAACCCGGCGGAACCGGCCGAACCGGTGATGGTGAATTGGACATCGCCGCCAAGCAGCACAGTGGGCGAAGCGAGGGTCGCCGGGGTGGTCGGCGGCGTGACCGTCAGAACGGCATTGCTGCTGACGACCGCGCCGCTGGCGTTGGATACGATCACGGAATACGTTCCCATATCCAGGCCGCTGGCGCTGGCGATGGTGAGCGTCGAACCGGTCTGCCCGACCAGGTTGGTCCCGTTCAGCAGCCACTGATACGTCGGGTCCGGAATGCCGGTGGCGGCAACCGTGAAGGTCGCCGGCTGGCCGGCGCCAACGGTCAGGTCAGTCGGCTGGCCGGTGATATTAGGCGCCAAGCCCGGCGTCCAGCCATAGAACCAGGTGTTGACGTTCGTTGCGGCGAGCAGCCGCGGATCGTTATTCGTTACGCCGATGGACTGCACATTGGCAAACGTAACGGAGTTGACGCCGTTCGTGTCCTTGTTGTTGTTCTGCCAGAAGACATACGAATTCGAGAGCGCCAGCGTCGGCGTCACATAGGAATTGTTGTCAATGAAACAATTGACCCACGAGTCCAGGCCGCCGGCGGTGCCGTTGTTGCCGGCGAGGGTGATGCCCGTGACGCCGGGATCGGCCCGAAGCGTGCAGCTCACGAACGAGAATCCGTTGGACGACCAGGTGGTTCCATTCGGGTCCAACCACGGCGTGCCGAAGCTCAACGACCCGGATGTCCCAGTGCGGGCGGCCGTCAGGTTATACGAGCCGGAATAGATGTTGGTGATGGTGCACAGCACGCAATTGTTGAAGTAGCCCTGGCCCGAGCCCCAGATGTAGTCAAAGTTGCCGATGATCTTGCAGTTGTTGAAATAGGCCTGGGAACCGGCGGCGTTGATCAGGATGGTGTCCTGACGGCTCGCGATGTCGCAGTTGTTCACGACGCACCGCGGCGCGTTGTTGTAAACCAGCAGGGTTTCGGCCTGCGAACCGCCTTGCGGCGTGGCGTTGGTCAAGGTGAGGTTTTCAAGCTTGATGTCGCTGGCATTGACCTTGAAGGCCATGCGCCCGGCGGTGCTGCCGGCGGGGGTGATGTTCGCGTTGTTGGGATAGCCCACGATCGTTCCCGTACGGCTCTGTCCGCGGAACGTGATGTTGTTCTTGCCCGAGATGTCCACGATTTCCACATAATTGCCGTTGCGGATGTTAATCAGCACATAACTGGAGTTGCCCGGCGCGACGGAATCGACCGCCCCCTGCACGGTGACAAAGTCGCCGCTGCCATCGGCCGCGACCACCAGGTTGGTCGGGTTGGCGGGCCCGGCCAGTTTGGTGCTGAACCGCCACGCGTTGGTGTCCGATATGCCGGCGAAATAGGCCCCGGTGCTGTCGGCAACCACGCCGTTGTCCATGGTCACATAGTACGTCTGATTGCTCGTCATGACTCCCAAGTGCGGGTAAATCGCCGCGGTGTTTCCCGAGATGATCACCGGGAAATAATTGATGGCCTGGCCGTCGCCGGAGAATGGGCTATGGGGTTGGACGTTGTTGGTCAGGAAAACCCCGGCGTTCAGCGTGCTGACAATGACGCTGTTGGAGCCCATATCGATGGTATCCACCGGCGTCACCGGGTTGGCGGCGTTGTAGATGCGGATTTTGCCGGAATTCACCACCGAGACCGGCCCGTTAAACGTGATATACAGCGGGGTGTCATAGCACCGGCCGGTGGCGCTGTTGGCGGGCGCGAGGGCGGTCTGGGCCAGCGTCGTGGAATTTACGGTCAGCTTGATGCTGGTGCTGGTGGCTGTGCCGGCAAGATTGGTGGCCACGAGTTTGTAGGTGCCGACATCCGAACCTTGCGCGCTGGCAATGGTCAGCGTGCTGCCGGTCTGGCCGGAGAGGGCCACGTTGTTCTTATACCATTGCAGGGCGGGTGTCGGATAACCGGTGGCGCCGGAGACAATGCTGACCGGATCGCCCACATTGACCGTGATGTTCGTTGGCTGAGGCGTGATCGCCGGAGGCACCGTGACCGTGAGGGTCGCGCTGTTCGTGACGATGGCGGCGGCGTTGCTGGCAATCACGGAAACCACCGTGCCGTTGAGGCCAAAGGAGACGCCATTGAGCGTCAATGAAGCCGTCGTTGCCCCGCCGACATCCACGCCGTTGGTCTGCCATTGGAAGGCCGGATAGGGATTGGCGATGAGCACGGTGGTGCTGAACGTCGCGTTGTTCCCCTGAATCACGCTCTGGTCGTACGGCCCATTCAGGATCGGCGCGACATTCCCGACGATCAGGGATGCCAGACGGCTGGTCACGGCATTGTAATTGTTGGTCACCACCACCGCGTAAAAGCCCGAATTGGTCCCGTCCGCCGTGCTGATGGCATAGGACGCGCTGTTCGCGCCGGCCAGCGGCGTGGGAGTGTTGTTGACGTTGTCACCGTAGTAATACCATTGATAGCCAATGGGCGAACTGCCGGTGGCGGTAACGGTGAACGTGACCGGATCGTTGGTGGAGACGATGAGATCCGCGGGTTGGCCGGTGATGGCCACCTGCGGAACCGCCACCAGCTTGATCTGGCCGGCGGTGCTTTCATCGATGGACACGGAGGCATTCAACGATCCGCCCACCACCGCGACGACCGGGTTGAAGGAGCCCGTCTTGGTTCCCGAGTACGTGATCAGGGTATTGGTGGTCGGTTCGAGCGCCGTGCCCAGAACTTTGATCGCCAGAATGCTGTTGGGATTGACCGACAGGTTGCCCCGGACCACCAGCAAATCGCCGGCGGCGTTGTTGGTCACTTCAAAGAGATTGGTTGAACCGGCTTCGAGGACGAGGTTCGTCGCCAGGGTCAAGGTGCCAATGCTGTTGCCGGGCGAAAGCGTGCCGCCGTTCTTGATGTTGACCGGGCCGGTAATCAGGCCCGTGCCACCCAGTGTGCCCCCATAAACCGTGAGCCGGCCCGCGTCCCAAACATTGGCCGCGCAATTATTGGTGCCGTTGACGGCCAGAACCCCGGCGTTCAGCACGGTTTCGCCGTTGAAATTGTTGCTCGCCGTAAGGACGAGGGTGCCCGCCCCAATCTTGCTGATTCCCCCAAAATCACCGATCGCGTCACCCGAGCCGGTAATCGCGCCGGATTGCGTGACCGTGGTGCCACCGACGATGTCAAACGTGGGTCCCAGACCTCTGGTGGTCACCGAACGCGAACTCGTGACATCCGAGCCGGTATAGCGCAAGGTGCCCCCGTTCATATCCAGCGGGCCACTGGCGAGTTTCGCCAGATCGCTGACTTCCACCACACCGCCGTTCAGGTAGTTGGTGCCTGTCAGGCTGTCCGTGCCGGTGAGGATCAGTTTGCCGGCGCCGTCCTTGGTCAGCGAAGTCGCTGCGCCATTGTCGGCCAGGGTCGAACTGATGGTCAGGTCGGCCGACGCAAATTGATGGACGATCAGGTCCGCGCCGCTGGCGCCTTTGAGCGTGCCGCCCGTGATGGCGGTGGCGCCGCTGCCGGTGACCAACAGGCCCCCCGAGGCCAGGGTGAACGTCCCATCGAGCGTGATCGTGGCCGCGGCCGTGAGCTTCAAGGTGTTAATGTTCGTACCGTCGCCGATTTCGACCGAGCTGCCCAGACTGACGTTGTCGGTGGCCAGCCAGGTTGTCGGATCGGTGGAGGTCTGATAACTGCCGGCCGCCAGCGGCACCCAGGCAGAAGTGCCGGTGGTCCAATCCGCTGAGCCATAGGTGTTCCAGCCCCCCACAATGCCGTTCACATTGGCGGTGCTGGAGCCGATGTTGCCGGCACCGTTCTGCCCGATGAAATTGAACGTGGCGCCGGTTTGACGCGTGATGGCGCCCAGTGTGACATTCCCGCCGGATGAGGCGGCATTCAACTCGTAAAAGGCGCTGGCGCCGGAATTGAAGAACGTGCCGCCGGTGCCCGGGTTAACCGTGGAAGGAGCGACAGAGCTGAGACTGTTGCTGAACATGAGCGTGCCGCCGGCAAACGTGAGAGGCGAATTCGCCTTGAGGCGCGTGGCATTGTTGGCCGTGTAGGCGTAGTCCACCACCACCGTGCCGGCGTTCAAGGTCATGATATAACCATCTGTGCCCGACGAGTTTGGCCGGGTGCCAATGACCAGTGTGCCGGCCGTGGACTTGTAGAGATTGTTGAAAACGCCGAAGCCGTGGCGCGTCAGCCAGATTCCGCCGCTGCGGGCGTCGGTGTTGGTTGGATAGTAGGTTCCGGAGGTCCCGCCCCCGGCATTGGTGATCCGGGCGTTGTTCGCCAGCACGCAAAGGTTGGCGGCAAAAACGCCGCCGCTGATATTGGTCACCGTGCCGCCGTTGATGACCGCCACCGCCGGTCCGAAGACGCCCTGCCCCGGCACCCCGCTGTTCGCGACAAATATTCCATTCGAGTTGACGATCAAATTGCCGGCGACGTAGGCCCGGCTCGCCGTGCCGCCCGGCTGGAGGACGCCGTTGTTGACGATGGTATCGCCCACATAGGTGTTGTTGGCGCTTTGGCCCAGAATCAATGTGCCCGCACCTTCCTTGGTGAAGCCGGTGCCGGCCAGGATGGAACTGATCGTCGCGGCGGTATTGGTGCCGGCGACCGTGATGGTGGGGCTGTTGGTCAGGGTCAGGGTGTTGCCAGCCAGGGTGTAATTGGTGTTGAAAGTGAGATTGGCCACCACCGTCGTCGCGTTGGTCAAAACCACGGTGCCCGGCGCGCCGCCGGAACCGAGCACGGCGCTGTAACCGTTGATCCACCCGGTATCCAAGGAGCCGTTCGACCAGTTGGCGTTGGTGCTGGACCAGGTGCCGGCGCCGTCGGTCGGCGCGGCGGGACTGGTGCCGCTGGCGTCCCACGTCGCCGTGCTCCCCAGGGAAATGGCCGAAAGCGTCACGGTGACGGGACTGGCCGTGGTATTGTTGAACATGAAGACAAATTCATCAAACGTGGCGACGCTGCCCAGCAAGGGGGTGACCGGGTTGCAATAGGCATACTGCGTTACGCCCGGACCGGTGATGGCCAGGCCGGCGGCCGTCAGCGAGGAGCCTCCATTGCCCAGGCTGATTCCCGTGGCGGCGGAGTTCATGATCAGTTGAATCTTATTGGTATAAATCGTTCCGTTGGCCATGCTGCTGGTGTAGGTGCCGCCCTGACCCAGTTTGGTTCCCGAAAACAGGTTGGCGGTCCCGGAGGGATGATCGTAGGTTTCGTTGTAAGGCCCGCCGCCGTTCCACAAACCGAAATAGCCGACATCATCCGTGAAGCCGGCGGTGCCGGCGGAATTGTACAGGCCCCAGCCCATGGTGCGCTGGCTCACGCCGCCCACACCGGCGGAAGAGGAAACCTGGAACGTCACCGAGTAACGGGTGCTGGCGATGCTCAGATCGATGGGCGTGAAATTCCTGGTCACAAATGACAGCTGGGTGTTGGCGGGAATGGTGAAGGTCACGCTGCCGCCGCTGGTGATGTCACCGCCGGTCGCCACATTGGCGGTCACCAGGTTGCCGCTGGTGTCATACGAGCTCCAACGCAACTGCCCGAAAGCGTTGGCGACCAATCCCGACAGCAAAACCGTTAATAATGAGACGTGTTTGAGGGACGTTTTCATGACGTTTTAGTGCTTTAGGCTGACCCTGCCGCGACAGACCGGTATCCTCACCGGCTTGAACCGACGGCAGTCTTGGACCGTGCGATTATCCCAGAGGTATGATTTTTGTCTAGCCTCACAAATGTATGGTATGAAGGTCCGGCATTGGGGGCCCGGACATTTTCCACTATTGTCTTCGCGACCGGCTTGCGAAACCATGATTCTTAAATGTCGCGCGTGAAACCAAAGGCCGGAAGTGGACCACCGGCGGGCGCCGGGGACACCCGGTTCAAAACCCCAGGGTTGGCGCTCCTGCTGATCATGATGGTCCTGGCTGTGTATTGGCCGGCCTTGCGCGGGGATTTCGTCTGGGACGACGACGCGCACATTTCCGCCAATCAGACCCTGCGGTCGTTGAAAGGCCTGGGGGAGATCTGGTTTCAGCCGGGGGCCACCTGCCAGTATTATCCGCTGAGCTTCACCGTTTTTTGGCTGGACTACCATTGGTGGGGCTTGGAGCCGCTGGGTTATCACCTGCAAAATGTCCTGCTGCATGGTTTGGCGGCCGTGTTGTTGTGGCAGTTGCTCCGACGGCTGGACGTCCCCGGCGCCTGGCTGGCCGGCGCCATCTTTGCCATCCACCCGGTCAATGTAATGAGCGTGGCATGGATGACGGAGCTGAAGAACACCCTGGCGGCCGTGCTGGTTCTGGGCGCGGCCTGGTCGTATCTGCGCTTTGCCGGTCTGGGGGTTTACGCCGCCCGGTCGCCCGCCGGATCGGACTGGCGGTGGGGGTGGTTGTCCCTGGCCCTCTTTCAACTGGCGTTGCTGGCCAAGACGGCGGTGAGTTTCCTGCCGGTGACGTTGCTGCTGCTGCTCTGGTGGAAAGGCAATCTTCGGCGCTGGCGCCACGTCGGGCTGATAGCGATCATGTTGGCCATGGCCGCCGGCATGGGCCTCGTGACCTTGCACATCGAACGGCTGCATGGGGCGACGGGTGCAGAGTTCCGGATGAACCTTGGCGAACGAGTGTTGGTGTCGGGGCGGTCGTTCTGGTTTTACCTGGGGAAGCTGTTCTATCCGCATCCGCTGAACTTCATTTACGAGCGCTGGAAAATCGATGACCCGGCGTGGTGGCAATATGCGTATCCGGTCGCGGGGGCGGGGTTACTGGCCAGCGTGTGGGCCTTGCGACGACGGATCGGCAAAGGCCCGGGCGTGGCCCTCGGGCATTTCTACGTGGCGACCTCGTTCCTGGTGCTGATTCAGGTGCTGTACATGATGCGGTACACGTTCGTCTCGGACCATTGGCAGTATTTCGGGGCCATGAGCGTGATCGCCCTGGTGGCAGCGGGAATCGTCAAGGCGATGCCATGCCCCGGTCGATGGCCGCAGGCGGCGGGGATCACGCTGGTAATCGTGATGCTGCTCGCGCTGGGAACGTTAACCTGGCGGCAATGCGCCGAGTATGTTGGCGGCGAAAGCCTGTGGCGGGCGACGCTGGCCCGCAATCCGGGTTGCGCGATGGCTCACTACAATCTCGGTCAGACCTATTTCCAGCAGCGCCGGCCCGAACAAGCCATTCTGCAGTACCAGCTCGTGTTGCAGATCAGCCCCGACGAACCCGATGCCTGCAACAACTTGGGCAGCGCCCTGCTGCAATTGGGCCGGGTTGACGAGGCCGTGGTCAATTACCAGAAAGCGCTGCAACTGAACCCTCGCGATGTGGATGCCTGCAACAACCTGGGCAACGCCTTTCTGAGGCAGGGCCGAACGAATCAAGCGCTGGCCAGCTTCCAAAGGGCGCTGGCCCTCAAACCGGATTCAGCCGACGCCTGCTACAATCTGGGCAACCTCCGGCTCGACGCCGGACGAACCGATGATGCCATCGCCCTGTTTCAAAAGGCGCTGGCAGTCAAACCGAATTTTGCCGAAGCCGCCAACAACCTGGGCAACGCCTTTTTGCAGCAGGGGCGCATGGACAAGGCGATTGAGCAATATCAACGGGCGTTGACGAGCAAACCCGATTACGCCGATGCCCATAACAATCTGGGAACCGCCTTCCTGCAACAGGGCCGATTCGATGATTCCATCCGGCATTACCAGCAGGCGCTGGCCGTGAAACCGGACGATACCGACATTTGCAACAATCTCGGTCTCGCGTGGATCCAGAAGGGTGAGGTGCTGGCAGCCATTGGCTGCTACGAAAAAACGTTGGCCATCCAGCCGCACAATGTCACGGCCTGCCGGAATCTGGCGTGGCTCCTGGCGACCTGGCCGGCGGCATCCGCGCGCAACGGAAGCCGGGCCGTCGATCTGGCCCGGCGCGCTGTTCAACTGATCGGGGAAAATGATCCGATGCTCCTCGACACGTTGGCGGCGGCTTACGCCGAGGCCGGCCGGTTTCCGGAAGCGGTGGCCATGGCCCGGCGCGCCTTGGCCTTGGCCGAGGCGCAATCAAACGCGGATCTCGCCGCCGAACTCCACCTCCAGTTGGACCTCTACCAGTCTGGCAAGCCGTTTCACGGACCCGCCCCCCCGCGCCCGGAATCGAAACCGCAATAATCGGGGAAGCTGCGCTCGCCGCGCTGCCGGCGCCCGCGCGAGCGGCTGCACGAGGACCCGCCACCGGCCGTTACCCCGACTTGGCCGACCGGAATTTCAGCGCCGCCTCCGTGCGGGACCGAACGTGAAGCTTGTCGTACACATGCCGGAGATGCCAGCGGACGGTCCCGTCGCTCACCCCTACGCGCTGGGCGATTTCCTTATTGGGGAAACCTTGCGCCAGCAGTTCGAGGATTTCGCGCTCCCGGGGGGAAAGTCCTTGCACCTCTGCCGCGGCGGCCAGCGGCTCCTGGAAGGAAGCGATGACCTTGCGCGCAATGTCCCGGGACATGGGCGCCCCGCCCTGCCGGACCTCGCGAATGGCGGAAATCAGTTCCTCCGGCGTGCACCGCTTCAACAGGTAACCGCAGGCGCCGGCCCGCAGCGCCTTAAAGATCCGCTCCGTGTCCTCATACACGGTTACCATGATGATGTGCAGCGCCGGCAACAACCGCTTGAGCTGGGCAGTGCATTCAATGCCCGAAAGGTTGGGCAACTGAATGTCCATCAGGACGATGTCAGGACGATGCTGCGGAATGGCCGCGAGGGCTTCTTCGCCGGTCGCGCAGGCGCACACACAGCGGCAATCCGGATCGGCCTGGACAAATTCCGCCAGGCTCTCCCGGATCACCTTGCTGTCTTCGACAATCGCAATGTTCGTCATAACGCTTCAGGCCAAAGGGATTTGAAACGATACGGTGACCCCCCGGGGTTCCGTGCCGGCAATCGCGAACCGGCCGCCGAGTTTTTCGATGCGATGGCGCATGCTGTTCAGCCCATCCATGCCTTCCGGTCGCAGGTTCGCGGGCAAACCGCGGCCGTTGTCGGCCACCACCACCCGCAAAGCACCCGGCTCGGTGCGGATGGACAGCCGCACGTCGGTGGCGCCGGAATGGCGCACCACGTTGGTCAGCGCCTCCTTAAAGACGAGAAATAACTGATGGCGCCGCCGGGAATTCAACGCCAGGTCGGCCGTTGCCGGCGGCCCCTCCAGCCGCCAGGTGATATTCGCCAGTCCCAGAAACCGGTCCGCGTAAAGGCTGAAATAACCGATCAGCGCGGTCAAGGAATCGTGGGCGGGGTTCATCGCCCAGACGATTTCATCGAGGGCCGTGACCATTTCGCGCGCCTTGTCGCCCACCTGCCCCAAATAGGTGTTGCGCCGGTCGTCGGAGGTGGCGGCGGACCTGGCCCGCGCCGCCAACATGCCGATTTCCGTGATGCCTGAACCCAGTTCATCGTGCAGGTCGTGGGCGATGCGCGCGCGTTCCTGCTCCAGCGTCCGCTGCTGCTCGATGCGCTGGCGGCTCTGAATCTGAATTTCCAGTTCGGCCGTCCGCTTCTCAACCTGGCGGCGAAGCTGGGTGATCCACAGCGCCATGACCGCCAGCCCGCAGGTCAGCACCCCCACGGCGACGAGCAATCGCTGCAGTGTCCACCAGGGCGGCGTGGCCAGCACCCGGATGTCCGACGGCGCGTTGAGCAGCAAATTGAAGGAGGTGACCCCGCCGTCCGCCGTCCGGCTTCCTCCTGTCGCCGCGTAGACGCCGGTCAAGGCCAGTTGGCTTCCGCGCCGCAGCAAGGGCAGCGATTCAACCGGCGCGTTCAACAGCGCGGAAAACCGCCATGGCCCGACCTGCATCTCCAGGACCTGGTTGGTCTCGGTCTTTCGCACCCCAGCCAGCCACGCCTCGACGCAGACCCGGGTCGAGTCATTGTCCGCGCGGGTCAAATCGTCAGGAGCCAATTTTTTCGCCGGCAACAAGGCGGCCCGACCGGTTTTGCGGACCTCGGCCTCGCAGAGGATCGGCGCGGCGCCATTTAACTCCGGAAAACCCACCACCTCCACAAGATCGCCGGCCTGCAAACCGGGCGCCTGGCGGGCAAGGAAGCGCACGCCGTTCGTCCCGTCCATCATGAACCCTTCGGTGCCCTGCGCGTGGATCACCTGGCCGGATAACTTCACCCGTTGAAAGGCGTTGGCCTGCGGATCGAACAGCATCAGGTCCGCCGCCGTCTTGCCCGGGGTCGAGAACAGGTCCGCCGGCGCCGGTTGATCCTCGGTCAGGTCGTTCACAATCATGCGCACGACGCCCGGGCGCACCTGGCCGGTCTCGAGGTCCCACGAAACGAACAGGCATCCCCGCAGGCGGACGATGGCATTGACGTAACGCTGCAACATTTCCGTCGTCATGCCCGGCACCCGAAATTCCACCGGCAGGGTGCCGCCCTGGGTCCGGAGCCGGACGGAGGTCCACCCCAGTGGCCGGGCGGACAGGGACACGACGACGCCTTTCAACTCCACCCACTGATCGTCGAGACTGCCATTCATCAACTGGTCCCAGGTCGGGTGAATCGGATCCGGCAGGCTGCCCAGACCCAGGATGTTGACCGAACGCGCCCGCACGATCGGCGCAAACGAGCCCTTGTCCGATTTGCCTTCCACCTCCAGATAGGTGCCGATTTGCGGCAACTCGGAAATAATCGCCGAATCCACGACCACGTACACGGCGCGCGTCGCGTCCTGGACGATGAACGCCGGGCGATTGGACACGATGCAAACGACGACGCCTTGAATTTGCACCGGGTAGCCCCGCCCCGCCTCCTCCCGTTTCATCAGATTGACGGCGGCGGCCGTGGTCAGGGTGGGCAAGATTCCCTCGTTGGTGCCGCTGACGAGGCTGGGGCCCGGCGGTGTTTCGATGAACTCAATCTCCTTGCGGCTCGGCACCAGCAGCACCCCCGGCACTTTCTGTCCGGTCGTGGTAAAGGCACTCCGGCAGAATCCGATGGCGCGAATCCGGCGATTCAACAGGGAAGCGGAGGACAGGCCGGAGACGTCGCCCACTTCCACCCGCAGGTGCCCGCCCATGGCACTCAATTCGAGGTGCAGCCCGTCGGGCTGTTCGCTGACCAGCGTCACCTCGCCTTCCACTTCCGCCCAGGGATCTTCCTCGCCCGGCACCAACGCCTGTCCGATGGCAATCCAGCGCAGGTCGGGAACCGCGCCGCGCCCGATGACTTCCAACCGCAAGGGCGGCGCGCCGGCGGCCACCGGCTGCGCGCCCGCGCCCGACGGCTCTTTCAGGCTGATGCGATAATCGGCGCCCCGGCGGCTGATGTTGCCGCAACCCTCTAGGCGCACCCGCTGACCGGATTGGACCGGCGGGGTGGGAAGATCCATTTCGAGCTCGGCCGTCCCGGAAGCGTCGTGCAACACCAGTTTCCGCTGGGCGGGATTCGCCCACCAGACATTGCCTTCCAGCCGGATGGCGCACCGGGCATTGAGCTCCCGCGCACTCAGCCGCCGCAACTCCGCGATGTTGGTCACTCCAACCCCAGCCGGCAAGAATGCCTCCTGTCCGTTCGCCACCAACCCCGTCCAGACCAGCACCACCGCCAGCAAAAGCCGCTGAGGGCGGACGAATTGGCTCGGGCGGACGGGAAACACGGCGCGCATGGAACCAGACTAAATGATGGTCGCGGATTTTTGAATCATTAAACGGCGGGCCATCTTCAACACCCCCGCCGGGAGGAGGCCGTGTTTGCCAAACATCCCTTCTGCACGCGTAACGCTTCGCCACGCGCCCAACTCCCAAACCGTGAATTCATCTTGAAGGTCATGCGACATCGGCTGGCCGGCGCCCTGGCCGAAAAAAAATCCCGTCCTCTTCCGCCAGCTCCCTGAAGGTTATAACATCGGTTGGCCGTTGGCGGAGGCAGGGTCATCCCGCCGGGATGACTGCGAACCCCGGACGCCCCGGCGGTGCGTCCCCACCAGACTGCGTTTCGTCCATCGCTGCGAATTGTTGACAGTTTAATTCCCAATCTCCCAAATCACAGGTTGAAAACCCGGCGTGGGAAATTAGAATGCCGGAATGAAAGTGGCGTTCCGCCTCCTCTCCGGTTTGCTGGCGCTGGTTGCCACATTGCACGGCGCTGAATACCAGGTGGCTACCAACGGCAGCGATTCCAATCCGGGCACGAAAGAAAGGCCGTTTCGCACCATCCAGCATGCCGCGGACCTCGCTCAACCGGGTGACGTCATCACGGTGCGCCAGGGCGTTTATCGCGAACGCCTCCGCCCGCCGCGCGGCGGTTTGTCCGACCGGAAACGCATCGTCTATCGCGCCGCCCCCGGCGAAACGGTCGCAATCAAGGGCTCGGAGGTGGTGACGAACTGGGTAAAGGTCCAGGACGAGGTCTGGCAGGTGACGATTCCGAATTCATTTTTCGGCGGATTCAATCCTTACGATGACCTGATTCGCGGCGACTGGTTTTCCCCCCAGGGCCGGCCGCACCATACCGGCGCCGTCTATCTCAATGGCGATTGGCTGCTCGAAGCCGCAAGGCTCGACGACGTGCTGAAGCCCGCCGACAAAGTCGCCCGCTGGTTCGGCCAGGTGGACGGAACCAACACGACGCTCTGGGCGCAGTTTCCGGGCGCAAACCCAAATGAGCAGCTGGTGGAGATCAACAAGCGTCAGACCGTGTTCTATCCGGAAAAGACGAACATCAACTACCTCACGGTTCGCGGGTTTACCCTGGAACAGGCCGCCACGCCGTGGGCGCCGCCGACGGCCGAGCAGCTGGGTTTGATTGGCACGCATTGGAGCAAGGGCTGGATCATTGAAAGCAACGTGATCCGCTATTCCCGTTGTTCCGGTGTCGCGTTGGGCAAATATGGCGACGAATGGGATAACCGGGCGGAATCCGCCGAGGGCTACCTCGGCACGATTCACCGCGCCCTGACCAACGGCTGGAACCGCGAGAACATCGGCCATCATCTGGTCCGCAATAACGAGATTTCACACTGCGAACAAACCGGCATCGTGGGCAGCCTGGGCTGCGCGTTCAGCACCATCGCCGGCAATGACATTCACGACATCCACGTGCAGCGGCGATTCTCGGGCGCCGAGATGGCCGGCATCAAATTTCACGGCGCCATCGATGTGGTCATCAGCGGGAATCACCTTTACCGGACCATCCGGGGCATCTGGCTGGATTGGATGGCGCAAGGCACGCAGGTGGTCGGCAATCTCTTTCATGACAACCGGAATGAGGACCTGTTTTGCGAGGTGGACCACGGCCCGTTTCTGGTGGCCAATAATATCTTCCTGTCGCGCCAGTCGTTGTTGGTCATGTCGCAGGGCGGCGCCTATGCCCACAACCTGTTTGCGGGAAACATCCGGGTGCAAAAATTCGATGGGCGCCTGACGCCGTTTCTCCGGGCACACGCCACCGAACTGGCCGGCCTGCATGACAACCCGGACGGCGACGTCCGGTATTACAACAACCTCTTCCTGGACCGCGCCAACCTGAGCGCCTACGACCGGGCCACCCTGCCCGTGTGGATGGGCGGCAACGTGTTCCTCAAAGGCGCGGTGCCTTGCACGCAGGAAAAGGAGCCGCTGCTCCGGCCGGATTTCGATCCGGCGCTCAAACTGACCCCGGCAAAAGACGGCGGGTACCTCGACATCGCGCTGGACGAGGCTTGGGCGGCGGAGCAAAAACATCCGCTGGTCACCACCCGGTTGCTGGGCCAAGCAGCGATTCCGAACCTGCCGTTTGAAAATGCCGACGGTTCCGCGATTCGGATTTCCACCGATTACTTCGGCAAGCACCGCAATGGCGACAACCCGTTCCCCGGCCCGTTTGAGATTGGCCAGGGCGGCCAATTGCGTCTCAAGGTGTGGTGATGCGAGACAAGGACCGAAAGCTGAGGGCTCAAGTTCCAAGGGTGCCGGCGGTGAACCACCCTCGGCTGGCGGCCCAAGCCCGCTGCACCAGGCGGCCGCATTCTCAATCAGTTTGATTGCAGCCGGTAAAAACGGCCTTGAACCGAATCCACGGGCAGAGTGACGGTAAACCACGTGCCCGTGGTTTGGACGGCATTGGTGACCGGCAGCCAGCTCGCCAGCGGCAGCAGGTTTGTCGCCGTCGTCAGTCCCATTCCCGCCCCGCTCAATGGCCACTGCAAGGTCAACGTCGGACCGGCCAGGCTGGGACTTAACCTGACTGGGACTGTCAGTTGGCCGAACGCATCGGCTACCGGCAGGACATTGCCGCCTGCGTCGAAAAAGGACGCGGTGTTAAAACCGGCTTCGTTCACGCCGTTGGCCGGTTGGTATTCCGCACCCCACCAAAAGATGCCGGCGCCCAATTGGGCAGGAACATTTTTGACCACCTGGGCGAGCGCCACCAGGAACTGGACCTGGCCGTTGGTCGTGCCTGGGATGCCGTAGATATTGGTCGTCCAGTAGGAGTTGGTCCACGGAAAAGCCGTCTCGGCGATGATGACGGGTTTGGCGTAACGTTTGGCAGCATTGGTAAAGCAATTGGCCACGTTGCTGAGCGGGCCATGCCAGAACGGATAATAACTTTCGCCGATGATGTCGTACGGAACCCCCTGCGCATTCAAGTTGTCGAAGAACCACTGGGTGGTGGACCAGTCACCCCCCCGGTCAATGTGGACGATGATTTTCGGCATATTTGTGCCGGCGGCGTCCGCGATGCCCTGGACGGCGGCCTTCATCAGCTGCCCGAGCTTCGACCATTGCGCGGTGGCGTTGTTGCCGGGAACCGCGCCGTTGGTCCACAACATGCCGCCGGTGATTTCGTTGCCGACCTGCACGTAATCGGGCATGGCTCCGGCCGCTTTGAACGCGGCGATGCAGTTGCTGTTGTAATCGTGCATCTGTTGCACGAGTTGCGCAAAGTTCAGACTGGTCCAGGCAGAGGGTGTGCCCTGTTTCCCCGGATCGGCCCAGGTGTCCGAGTAATGAAAATCCAGCATGAATTGCAGGCCGGCATTTTTGACCCGCACCGCCAGGGGCAAGGTATAAGTGAGATTGTTGGTAAAATTGTAGGCGTTGCTGGTCTGCACCAGCGCGTCGCTGCCGGTCCACAACCGCAAACGCACACACGTAAGCCCGGAGTTCTTCAGAATGGCCAGGCCGTCCTGTACGTGGCCATTGTCTTTGTAAGACTTGCCGCGGCTTTCGAAAAAGCTCAGGTCGGAAAAGTCCGCGCCGGCGATGAACGGCGCGGCAGCGGGAAGTTGCTGGTCGTTGAAATAGACCACCGGCAGATTGGTGGCCGTGCCGGGGACGACAAACGTCCGGTTGCCGCCCAGGGTCGAGGTGGGGCTTTCCCAGTTCAGGGCCGTAAAGTTGCCGCGGGGGTTGATGACGAATTTATGGTTCTCGCTGCTGCCGGCCGTATTGACGATGTTGAAGGTGCCCGTGTAAAGATTGGAATCCCCGCCGACCGGACTCAGGAGATAACTGCTGGACCCGTCCGAAGCGGTCTGCTTCCAACTTGGCGATGAAAAGGTCCCGCTGACAAAAATCGTGTCCGTACCGGGCCGGAAATTTCCCAGGGCAATCTGGGCGCCCAGGTTCACCTGATATGTAACCTGGACCGCGGCAGCCGCCGACATCATGCCCAGCGAGTAAACGGCCAGCCAAGAGGCCTGCCCGGAGAGGCCAAGACCTTTCCCATCCCACCACAGCCGGGACGAGCCTGACGGCAGAGCGCTTACAATCCAACGGATCGATTTAGCACACATACAACTTTTTGTTAACTTAACATTGCCGATCCCGCTTGACCAAATCTAAGCCGGAATTGTTCGACGACCGGCGAACAAATATATCTGAAACCAGCGATTTCTCATTGCCGCGCGATCAAGGAGCCGTCCAATGGGAGTGTTCTACCATCCGTTAGGCGCGGCGCACCCATATCATAATGCGCGTTCTGGGGAGGCTGTGGCTTTGCGCTGCTGATCGTCTGAAGATTGGGTTGCGCAACGGCCAGGTCCGTGGTCGAAGATAGACGTTTTTGGATTAATATCATGGCGTTCTAGCCAGAAACAAGACCCAGCAAGCATCGCTTCGAGTACGGTTGCAGAAACTACATACGAATCAGGGATGGCTCATTTCCTCATTCAGCCATGAGCCATCCCTTCCAACCCAGAACCGAGCAACCTCGTGAGACAACCAAACCTAAAGGCGGCGACGTAATACAAAGATAATCAGTCCCGCGCCGCCCCATAACACCATTGACGCAGGCTCAGGAACAGTAACCGGCGTGAGGGACACATTGTCCAGTTGGACCGCACCCGGGCTGTACAGGTCAAACTCAAAATTCAGAGATGCGGTATTTGCCGGCGTCGTGAAATTTCCAGAGTAAGTCGACCAGGCACCGGAAGTGGATAGCACTGTGGGCACCCACTCGTAATTGAGGTAATTATTGCCGGAATCGTAATAGTTGATAGACACCGCAAAGGACGGGGCGGCAGCCGTATTATACACAAAGCTGAGGGCATATTGTGTGTTCGGCCCAATCACAACCCCGGCCTGCCCAAGCGCATCCCGCCAAGTGGAGGACCCCGAAGTCATCAGGGCATAAGCAGTGGCATCATATGGAGCGGTCGTGCTAATGGCAGTGGACTGAGTACCGTCAGCCGCCCATGTCCACCAACCCGTGAAGTCACCCGTGTTAAAGTCGCCATTCCCCAACAAGTTTGCCCTCGCAGGCAACAGGGTCAAGGCCAGGAGTGAAACAGTTGTGACGATTGATCTAATAGTTTTCATACGTTTGTTCTGTTTAGGTTTGGTTGCTGAATTTGTTTTCTCTTACCAATTGTTTTGCTTTGTGATAGTGGCGTCTTAACCGATCTTCAGCGATTGATTTTAGCTTCTCCAGGCCGGTTCACTGCCAGATCAGGCGATAGAACATGCGAGGAGCGGTATTCGTTGCCGTGTACGCGCTTTGACCCACGGTGTTGGGCACATCCACCCATGCCGCCGGTGCCAGGTTGGTGGTACTTTGCATGTGAATATTCGCGCTGCCAATCCAAGACAGGTTGAGGTAATGGCCATTTCCCGTAACGGAGTTGACCAGGATTCCGCCCGGCCCACTGACTCCTGTCGTGGTATTTACATAAAGATTGTCAAAGTCAATTGTCGCCGCCCCCGTGAAGCTGGTCACCAGTCCGACCCCGGTGATGTTCCCCACCAGATTGCCCGGAACCGTGCCCCCGATGGTGGCGCCGGTGCCGCTCAGGGTGAGCGCATTCCAATTCGCCGCGGCCGGATTAAACGCCTGCGTGTAGGTGGTGAACGTGCTCGATGCCGTGCCCGGCAACGGGATGGCATTCGCGGAAACCGCCCAGGCGCCCCCGTTCATTTGCACCGCAAAATACGCCGCCACATTCCCTGGATTGGAAGCCGGCGCCAGATCCACCGAGAACGAAATCCCGCCGTATAATGTCGTGTTGATGGACGGGAACGGCAATCCAGAGGCGCCGGTATCAAGTGAAGTTGTCGTGTAAAACGCCGTGGCTTGTGGCCCGCTGGCCTCATACGCATATCCCGCGCCATCACCGGCAGCATTCTGATAGAGCCGGTCGGGATTATCCGGTATCGCATTGGCCCAGCCCACCACACTCAGCGGCCAACCGCCTACCGGTCCCACGTACGGGAATGTCTCCGCGTACAGCACGCCCGCCGGCACGGCGTTGACGGTCAATCCGCTGGTCACGTAAACCTCGCTGTTAACGGTGCCCACCGCGTTGCTGACAATCACGGAGTAAACGGCTTGGTCGTCGGGATTGGCATTCACAATGGTCAGCTGGTTCGACCTCGTGCCGGAAAATCGGCCGCCGTCAACCAGTGGCACATCATTCGATTGCCAATAATAACTCAACGGCGGCGTCCCGCCTGCCTCCACGGCAAAGGATGCGCCACCACCCACATAAACGGTCTGAGGCAACGGAACCCCGACGGTGCCGCCAACAAAGAAGAACGGCGCAATCGCCGGGGCCGCATTGGTGGAAATTCGGAAATTATTAAAATTCATCGTCCCGGCGCCACTATTGACGAACACCAAACCGGCCCCGGTGATGTTGCCGCTGAGATTACCCGACGGCTGCCCGCCAATGGTCGCGCCCGTTGCGTCCAACGTCAACGTATTCCATTGATTGGCGGCGGTGCTAAAAGGCTCCTGGTAGGTTGTATATACCGTCGTGGCGTTATAATCCACTGGCAGCGGAGTTTGCGATACATACCAGTTGGCCCCGCCCATTTGGACGGCAAAATAAACCTGCGGCACATTGTATGCCTGCCAGCCCGGATTCAGATCCACAGCAAAAGAAATGGCCGGATAAGCCGCCGGGTTTATGCTGGGGAACGACAAACCCGATGCTCCGGTATCGGACGTCGTGGTCGTGTAAAAGGCACTGTTCCAGGCATAGCCTTCGTAGTTCCAAACAAAGCCGGCGCCTCCGGTCACTTGTCCAAGGCGATCCGGGTTGTCCGGGATACTGTTTGACCACCCAACCACGCTGACTGGACCGCCAACCAGTGACGGACCAACATACGGAAATACCTCGGCATACAAGAGGTCAGCCGGAACGGCGTTAACAATCAAAGTGGCAGGGCTGTTCGTACCCGAGTTAAACCTTCCCGCAATATTGGTGACAGTCACCGAATAAACGGTGCCCGACTCGCCAGCGTTGATATTACTGATGGACAGCATTGAGGTCGTCGCGCCCGAAATCCGGCCACCATTGACCAACGGAACCCCGTTCGAAAGCCACTGGTAACTCAAAGGTCCTGTTCCGCCGGCGTTGATCGCAAAAGACACCCCTGCCCCGGCGTAATTGGTTTGGCTGAACGGCCCGGTTATGGGATACGGCGGGATGGACGCCGAATTTGATATGGACGTAATGGTGAATAAACTGTAATCCCAACTGCTAGAGCCGGCCAACGATTGTACGATGCCGACGCCGTCAATCGTGCCGGACAGGTTTGCGCCGGCCTGCGGACCGATGCCCACGACCGTTGTGTTGGTGAGCACCCACCAATTGCTTGCCGCCGGGTTGTAGGTCATGGCGCACTTGAAGTAGGTGGTTCCGCTGCCATGCCGCGTCGCGGTCAATCCCAACGGCTGGTTGGTCGCCACATACCACGTACCCCCGACCTCAACGGCAAACCAATTCGACAAGTTGTACCCTTGCCAACTCCAGCTGCACTCCACGGCTATCTCAAGGTTGGTGTACAGAGCCGGATTGATGCTGGTGAAGGCCGTCTCTCCGTAGGTGCCGCTCCCGGCACCATTGGTGGTGAAAAATATCCCCCGCCCGGCATTGCCCCCAAAATACATCTGGTTGAGCGGCAAGACCGCGGACGTCTCGCCGTCGACCGGCTGCCCGTACTGATAAATGCCACTATAGCCTGCGGGAGGCAGAATCTGGAGCCAGCCCACACTCGCCAGGGTCGTTGCGGCAGAGTTGCTGTTACCCCAGGTTTCTTGATACAAAATCGCCGTCTGGGCCGAGCCGACGGCCGCGCTGATGCCAAGCGCCAGCAGAACCAGTAGTTTTTTCATAAGGTTTTTGTGCTTTTAGCACTTTGAGGGTTGCCGAGGATTTTTAGTTGTAGTTAATCGGAACTTAAGCCAACGACCATAAAATCACTGAAGGCAGACGAACGGGAATAAGCTCCCGGGTTGCACGGTCAATCATAACTTTTTATCCACCCCGGCCAGAAGGCAACTTTATTACTAAAGCTCCGGCTCCACGGGAGAGTCCAAAGTTGCCTGAGACCGATATTTTGTGCCGAACCGTCGGCAAAACAAATGTTCACAGGCTTGCGTCCCGGATGACGTGGAATCGAGAAATTGCTCATGCCGCCGTCGTGCCCGCTGCTGCCGGGCGTTGTACTCCCAACCTGCCACCCCGGCTGCGTGGGCGGCAAATCACTTCCCGTCGGCGCCGAACCGTCCCAGATCGCATCCCCAAAAACCGGGATTTGCGTCAGATCGCCGCCGGTCGGTGTGGCTTTCCGCCAATAATCGCTCGCTGGGGCCGCCGCATACACTCCAATGTCCGAGGCTTCTGGATTCATGGCCCAGGCGTTCATGCCATAGCTGCCACTGTCACCGATAGTCCCCCACGCGGTGACCGGATAACCATTGCTCCCCATAATCCCCCACGAAAGCAGCGTGTTATCCTGCTGCAGGACCCAAAACATGCTCGGATTCAGGTCGCTCCGATATTTTATGCACGCCGGACAGAGCCGAATGTTCGGGTTCGAATAATATCTCCGCATGGCGGACATCCATTGGCCTGACTCTCCCCCCGCCAACGGCACCCATCCGCGAATCATGCTTTCATTGTTGTCGCCGGCATACAGGGCAAAGCAGGTACCCCATTGATGCAAATTGGAAAGACACTGTATACGATGGGCTCTCATTTTTGCCCGGCTTAACGCCGGCAACAGCAACGCCGCCAGAATCGCTATGATCGCGATTACCACCAACAATTCAATAAGCGTAAAGCCCGCACGAGGCGCTTGATTTTTAGTCGTTTTCGCGGTCTGCTTCATAGCTGCCCAATTTCACAAAGTTCTTTTCGGTGACACTTTCAAAGTCAAAGTCGTGGTACGTGTAGTAATCCTAAAGAAGAACCTAAATTCGTACAATGGAGGATTGACCGGACCACATGGAAGATCTTCCTTTCGCAGGTCCGCACCGGCTTTAACAACAGGCCTAGCCTTTCCGCATTTTACGGTATTGGGTGGGCGTTTTTTCATTCATCGCCCGGAACACCTTGGAGAAATAAAGCGGGTCGTCAAAGCCCAACCGTCCTGCCACGGCCTTCACGCTGAGGTCGGTGGTATCCAGCAATTGGCAGGCGAAATGCATCCGCAGCCGCGCAAAGTAGTCC